>Ga0307507_10001569_pt1 | contig 50795 bp, 12 predicted proteins | sample 7_EM_MG_FD_207223 | JGI IMG/M metagenome (GOLD analysis project Ga0307507, IMG submission 207223) | Populus trichocarpa ectomycorrhiza microbial communities from riparian zone in the Pacific Northwest, United States - 7_EM | ecosystem: Host-associated > Plants > Roots > Unclassified | place... | reverse complement strand
GTGCCCTATAGGAGAAGGAACCAACAACCCCAAAGTAGGGAAGATATATTAGGAAAATAGGTAGAGAAAGCAGAAGAAGAATAGTGCGGCGCTAGGGCCCAGGCCTATATAGAGGAGAAAGGGAGACGTGCAAGAGGCCAGCAAAGACAATAGTAAGGGAGAGAAAGGAGCCAAAGTAGAGCACGAAAGAGTACTGGAAAACCATCTACCGCAATATAATACTGGTTGGACCGACGCTGGAGAGACAAATAGGAGTTAAAGGTATAGAGGTAGACTTAGGTAAGGGGAACCCAAGCCATAGTATGGGTAATGCTATGGGGGGTAAATACCTAAGGGCTCCAAGAGGGCCTAACAAAGGCAGAAAATACAATGGCAACACTCTTAAGGACAGGAATAATAGGACTAAAAGATTAGCTTCACTGGGTAGGTGTCCTAGTAGGTAGCCTAAGGTGCGAATATAGCTGGCTAAGACAGACACTAAAATATATAATACTGTTATGCCCCTTACGCACCAGCCGAGAAGCAATACTCTTAGCAGCTGGCATAGAAAACTATAATACACTACTCTTAACATAGAAAGGCCTTAAGGCGGCTACCCGGTGGCTTATTGGCTAAAATGTGCTAGACCAGTTCCGGGTTGTAAAGGAAATAGCAATAGAAAGCAAAGGGGCGAGTAATAGGCGCCCCCTAATAACTCTATAGGAGTAGAGTATAGTGTGTTATACTAGCGCGTCCGTAGGTTTGTTACGGCAGCAGTGGTTCCTAAGGAGGTCAAAAAGTAAGGTAGTAGAGCACCACTAGTGACTTATAGGCGACTTGTAAGCGAGCCCCAAAAGGCGGGGAGACGGATTACGGGGTTTTCTCAAATAGAGTTTTCTCCCTATATGTATATAAGGAGTAGTCCGCGTGGGCCTAATAGGGATCCGAATCGGATGTTAAGCAATGAATAATAATAATATTATTATTTAGGTATTTATTAACTATTTTCTATTTAATTAATTAATTAGTTATTTTAAAGATATATATTATAACGTCTTTAGTAGGAGGGTTAAATAGCCTAGGGCAAAGTAGGGTTTAATTATAGTAGGTATACACTTCTTCCTATACTAGTATGTCTTATAAACGTTAGGTTAAGGTATTAGGGTTTTAACCTTAAACACCTAGGTAGTATATAATTAAAAATTAAAAATAAAATAGATATTCTAACTAGCAGGCTTAATAGTAACTTAGTTATTTTATAGTTATAAAATACTATAGATTTTTATAATTATTAAGGACCTTAATTAAAAATCCAGCGCCTTCTAGTTTAGGTTACTATTATTTAAAATATCTAATAATAGCTAATAATTCCTTATTATAGATATCGTAGTTATATTTAGCTAAACTTAGTTATTTTAAAGAGTATGCTATAGAGTGTAGTACTCCTTCCTTATTATACCAAGATAGAATACCTCTAATAATATAGTTGGATAAATTAGCTTTTATAACACTCTTTTAGTTTAGGTTAAAGTATTAGAGTATAGGTACAGTAGTAAATATAACTTTTAGATAGGTAAAAGCCTTTTTATATTCCTTATTAAAGATAAAGGCTTTATCCTTTTTGGTTAAAGCTATAAGGGGTAAAACTACTAGTAGAAGTTAGTAAATCCTATAAAGGTTCTTACGTCCTTAACATTCTTAGGGTTTTACCAGTTTATAATTACTTTAATCTTCTTTAGGTCTATTTATATACTATCTAAAAAAACAATAAGTCTAAGGTATAGGACTTCTATTTTATAAAATTTATATTTATTTATATTTAACTATAGGCTAGCTCTATATAGAGCTTTTAGAATAAGGTTAACGTATTTCTTATATTTAGTTAGGTTATTGCTATATACTAAAATATTATTAATATAAGTAGTATATAAAACGTCTAGGTAAGGTTATAGGGTATTATTTATAAAGTATTAAAATAAACTTAGGGCATTTATAAGGCTAAACGGTATTACTAAATATTTAAATAGTCTATACCTAGTGCGGAATATAGTAAGCTATTTATCTTCTTTTATAATATAGAGGTAGTTAAATATATAGATAAGGTTAAGTTTTATATAGTAATAAGCCTTACTTAACTAATTTAGTATTTCTTAAATTAATAGAAGCGGGTACTAATTCTTAATAGTAATAGTATTAAGGGCTTAGTAATTTATATAAAAGTGCAAACTACTACTATGTTTCTTAATAAGGATTATAAGTACAGCTATAGGCAAAAAGCTTACTCTAATAAATCCTTTACTAAGGTATTCGTCTAAGTACTTTTGCAGTACTTATAGTTTATTTTAAAATATTCTATATAGGGGTCTAAATCCTAGCTATTTTCCTTCTTTAAGTATAATCTTATAGTTATATAGTTAGTACTCTACTAACTTATTAGCTTTCTTTTATAAAAATACTTTTAAATACTTATAGTGGCATACTAGTACTTTTATAGTAGGGTTAGTATATTTCTTTAATATTAATGCCTTTTTAATATTGGCTATTATAATAGCAAAGATTATATATTTAGGTTTTCTAGCGAGTTATATTAATAGGGTAGCTCTAATTATTTAGATATCTAAGGTATTAAGCGAGCTTAGGTTATCTTTAGTTTCTTATTTAGTTTTAGGTTTAGCATTAGGTATAAAGTTAATATTAAATTTAGGTTTAGGTTCTTTAAGTATCATTTTTATAGTAGAATACTAGTTTTTCTAGTACTTTTATATATTAAGCTTAAGCTTCTACTTAGTTTAGGGTATAGTAGTTAGAGTTAGTTTATATAGTCTAGGGTAATTTCTAGGTTCTTAATAGATATTAGTAAAAATCTTATATTAGTGGAATTTAGTAGAATTCTTGGGTTAGTAAAATTAGGTAGACTTTTTAGATATAGGGTAGACATTAGTAGAAATTTTAAACTAGTAGATCCTAGTAGATTTTTTAAATTTTAGTTTAGGGTCTAAGTAATAAGTTATAAGGTACTTCTACTTATAACAGGATATAGTAAATAGAAGCTTAAGGTTATTTTAATTAATAGTTACCTTATATAGCTTTATTTAGAATTATCTAAAAATTATTAAATAATCTAGGATAGTTATAAAAAGCTTAATTAGTTCTTTATAGTTTAGGTATTAGAGTTTTAGGAATACTATATAGGTAATATAGCCTAAAATAGTACGTTTACTATTAAATCTAAATACATTAATATACTAGTTAAGGGGGGTTAGAGTAAAACTATTATCTTATATAAAAATCTTATTAATAAGTCTTATACTACTAGCTTCTATATTAATTAGGACTTAAATATTAACCTATTAATTATTCTACTAAAGGTAATAGTTAATAGTTATGCTATAATCCTAAGAGTTAGAGTTTATAACATCTAAAGCGTTTAATAAAATCTTAAGACAGCGCCGTCTTAAAGAGTAACTTAGCTTTAAAACCTTCCTTTTAAAGGTAATTAGGGCGAAGTTCTTATAGTATATTAGTTATAGCTTTATCTTTATAAGTAGTGCTTACCAAATATAGGGTTAGAACTAGGTAAAGATTAGGGATAGTAACTAGAGGATTAATATAGTAAACAGCTGCTAGTGTTAGCTATTTATAAATCGCGTTAGGGTAGAGGGATAAAGTAGTAGTTAAAAAAGTAGGAGCTACTTCCGCACTTAAAGTAAAGGCCTAGCTTAGTGCGTTATTCTTATTTAAAGGACCCTAGTGGGGCGTATCCTAGGGTTTTAGTGTTAATATCTATAGCGTTAGGGTACTTAAGTTAAGATAATAACTTAGTAGACGTTTATAAAGCCATTATATTATATTAAGGATTATATTTTAGTATTAGGCGTAATATATTATTATACCGTTTATTAATAACATTTACGTAGGCATTAAGGGCTTTTAGTAGGTCTATACTAATTAAAAAGGTTTTTAGTTTAGGGCTTAGAGATTTAATAAGACTATTAATTAGTATAGAGTTATTCTAGTCTATTTCTTTTATATAACAGTTAAATTTAGAGAAGTATATTAAGAAGCCTTTTATTTCTTAAGCTATATAATTTATCTTTTTCTAAGTAGTAGCTTAATAGTTTAGGCTACTATATATAGCTTTAAAAAGTATAACTAGGCTTAGTACTAAGTTTAGTTAAAAAGGTTTAATAAGGTTAGCTATATCTTCTTTTAGTTAACTTAGGGCATAGCAGAGTTAGTTAGCTTTAGTTAGATAGTAGTTAGTATTACTAGTTAGCTTATTTTTAAGCTAGCTTAAAAATAATTAGAGTTCTTATTATTTATTAGTAAATATTAGAGGGTTTAATAGTTATTTATATTATTATAGTATAGTAGTTAGCTTAGGGTAAATAACTACTATAGGTTTAGGACTCTTCTTCTGCGTGTTTATTTCTAAAAATAGTATTTAGTCTTAAGGCCCTAGTATAGGTATCTTAAGGGTACGGGTTTCTTCTTAGAGGTTCTTAATTATTTGCTAATATTATACTTCCTATTTAGCTTATTATTAAGTTAAAGTAGCTTAGTTTTATATAAAGGTGTTTATAAAGGACTTCTATATTTCTACTAATTATTTTTAAAGTATAAATATAATGCTGGCAGCTATTATAGGGACTTTAGGGTTATTTTATATTTTAGTAGGTAGTATATAGGGTTAATATAACGCAGTATTACGGAGTAAATATAAGTAGTAATAATATATAGCAAAGTAGATATTATTAAGCTATATATATAAACTATATAATAAAGTTAAGACATTATATAAGGAGAAAGGGTAAGGAAATAGGGAGAAAGGGTATATATTATAAACTTAGTTACTTAGTTAATATATATAAAAAGTAGAATAGGATTTAAGAAGTAGTCCTAGTAGAACTTTATAGGATTTAGTAAACTTAGTAAAATATAGCAGAATTGTAACAGAACCTTATAGCCTAGACTACAATGGGTTCTATTATTGGGCTAGGTATATAGGTACGACAAAAACAACAACGTAATAACAACTGGTGGAGTAGTGGCCTAACAGATTAACTCCAATTGTATTCTAAAATTTACTACAAGGAGAGAACTATCTACGGTAGGGACTGAGGTCCTTTAAATATATAACTATACTCCTAAGAAATCCTCTCTTATACATAAGGTACGTGTTATCTGTATTAAACATAACGTCCCTTCTATTTAATATAGTTAATACGTTTAACACCACGTAACCTTAGTTACTATTCCTCATTATATAGTTCCACTGGATCTATCCTGGACTATACCTATATTAACCAACTAGCTTCCGCCGACTCCTCTCTAAGTAGTTATAACATTATACTTAAAGCGTCTGTAACACTATCCCCCTCCTCTTTATCTTCGTCCTTAAAGATTCCTAACATCTCCAAGTCGTCCACTAGAGGTGTAATGTCTATTTAATTAGTCTGGTTAATATCCTTGCTTATTATACCTAAAGCTTCTTCTTCTCTTTTCTGGGTTAAGTGTTGCCTTCGTACTGTTTCCTCTATACTATCGCTTGGTGAAGTAATGGCGATTCCCTACTCAAGGTACGCGAAAGAGGGGTTGGTTTATATTACGCTAGCGAGTCCTTCGTCTTAATAACCCTCTTCCTACTCTAAGTGCACTAAAGCAAACGTTTAATTATCCTGCGACGTTTGCTCCGTTTCTAACGCTAAGTATACGCGTCCTATTACTCTTAACAGTCTTTAAGTTCCCTAAGTAACTTATTATAGGGTCTCATGTTTAATCTACCGCTATAAAGCTTAATAGTAAGCTGGCCTCCGCACTACTTAAGGTTTAACGTACCTTAGAAGAGTCCGCACACGTCCTTAAAACTCAACATTTAGCTTATACTTATCTTTAACGCCTTAAACGTATCCGTAAGAAGGTTTATTCCAAGAAGTAGAAACTAGTTTAACAGGGTTTATCTAAGCTAGGTAATAAAAGAATTGGCTCTCTTCCTATAAGGGAAACAACTCTAAGTAGCTCAGTAATTGCTCCTCTTAGGTCCCCCTTAGGTAACTCTTTCTTTAGCAATCCTTCCTTATCTATATTGCCTAACCTACTCTCTTTTAATACTCCCATACCTTTCCTATAGCGTTTTTTAGGTTGCTTAGTAGTTTCTAGGTAGTCTCACTATAGCCTATTTACTTTACCTTATACCACGTTTCGTTATCTACATTCTTATAACTAATAATCTTTAAAACTTGCTATTTGTCTTCCTCTTATCCTCTATACATATCTGCCTTATAGACTAGTGGCTTAACATTTCCATATGCTGGCTCTAGCATTGCGATATATTATATAGGGTAGATTTTCATTTTAGCTAGTAGGTTTAACTTATATGTGACCAATAAAATTCTTTACTTAACTTTAAAAGGTCCTAGTCTAACGTGATCTAACTTCTTACTTAGTTGTTAACTCTTAAAATTTTTGTGTAGTAGCCATACCTTATCTCCCTCCTTAAGATCTGGTCCCTTAGATCTCTTAGCATTATAGTACCTTTTTATTCGTTCTTATACTAGTTTAGCTGTTTCTTTAAGGTCTGCATAAAGATTTATTAACATCTCCATTCTTTACTTAGCTATACTACTCATCTTTTTTACTTAACGTGGCGATAATAATGTTCTTGGCTTATACCCATAATTCGCCTTAAATAGTAATATCCCCATTCCTTCTTGCGGTGTTACATTATATGCAAACTGTGTAACTAGTAATAGCAATACCCAATTATTCTATACGTGATTAATATAATGCCTTAGATACTATTCTAGTGTCTAGTTTAGTCTTTCCGTTTGTCCATCCGTCTGCGGGTAATATGCTATAGATATTACTACACAAACCCCTTATTCTGCTAGAAACACTTCCTAAAATACTACTATAAATCTTAGATCTCTATCTAATATAATCTTATCTAGTGCTCTATATCTTATAAATACTTCCTTTATATAGATTCTAGCGACATCTTCTGCTAATATCTCTTTAGTGTATACTATAAAGTATCCCCACTTTATTAGCTTATCCACTATTACTAAGATCACGTTATAATCTTATCCTATAATAGGATCTCTTAACTTTGGTAACTTAATAATAAAGTCCTATAATATAACCTCCTATGGTCTTCCTGGTGTCTCGATAGGTTATAGCCCTCCATATAGCTTATGCCTCGTTAGTTTATTCCTTTGGCAATTTAGATATTTCTTTATAACTTGTCTTGCTAGTCCCCAGATTCCTTAAATAATATACTCCTTTTAAAGTCTTAACACTAAGCCTATAGCTCTACTATGTCCTTGTGTTATTCCCTTGTGGAATTCCTTAATAAACTCTTCTGCGATAGACTTAGGCATATATATTGCCTCTCTGTTTTTGTATTACTCTGAGTCTGGATCCTCTACCTATGCTTCTTGGATCTTCTGTGTTTAATCACTCTCTAATAATTTATAGATCTGACTTTCTTTAGTCGCTGCAATCTTTAAATAATTGTACCTAATTAATCCATCTTAATCCTTTCGTAATAAAGCTCCTAATAGCTTTTCATTATTTTATAGTTTAGCTTTTCTACTTAGAGCGTCTGCTCGTGCATTATCTGTTCCCTTAGTATGCTAAATTTTAAAATAGTATTCCGTAAGCATTTCCACCCATCTAACCTGTCTTTAGTTGAGTTCCTTTGTCATTAGGAATCCTATAAGGTTCTTATAGTCCGTCTTAACCACAAATGGTTTCTCTGTGCCTTATAAGAATGCTCTCTATTCCTTAAGTGCTGCAACTATACCTAACAACTCTTGGTTATAGATATCATAGTTTAACTCTAGCGGTGTTATCTTCCGACTATAGTATGCTACTAGGTGCCATCTATCCTAATGTTTCTATAAGAAGCACGCTCCTAGTGCAAAATCTAATACATCCGTTTCTACAACCGTCTCTAGACCTGGTTAATAGATCTTAAGAACTGGCTCCTAGGTAAACAACTCTTTAACTCTTTTAAATAGTTCTTATTGCTTCTTTTCCTACGCCCATGGTTCCTCTTTTTTCGTTAGCCGCGTAAATAGCTTAATATCCTGTAACCATTGCGCTATAAACCTTCTACAGTAATTATAAAACCCTAGGAATAATCTTAACTGCGTAACATTCTCTAGTTCTTGCCAATTCACTATAGCCTCGATCTTCTTTGGATCTATACTAAGTTGGCCTAGTTTAATAATAAATCCAACAAAATCAGTCTTCTTAGTAAAGAACTCGTATTTCTTAATTACTACTGGCATCTGTTCTTCCTATAGTCTCTTTAAGACCCACTTAATATATTCCCTATGTTTTTCCTTACTCTCTAAGTAGATAATAATATCGTTAAGGTATACCATAATAAATTTATCTAGGTGTTCTCCTAACACACTATTAATTCACTTCTAGAACGTTACTGGTGCGTTTATAAGCCCGAATTGCATAACTAATAGTTTATATAGTCCTTCCTTTAACCTAAAGGCTGCCTTCCATTTATCACCTTCCTTAATTCTGATCTGGTGGTACGCCTATCTCAGATCTATCTTCGTAAAGATCTTTACGTTGCCTATTCTGTCTTAGATTTCACTAATTAAGGGTAAAGGATATCTATCCTTCCTAGTGATGCTATTTAACTGTCTGTAGTCTATACACATCCTAAGTTTTCTGTTTTTCTTTGGGATAAACAATACTGGATATCCTGCTGATAACTGCGATAGTCTAATATATCCCTTTCGTAAGTTCTCCTAGATAAACTCCTTAAGTGCCACTAACTCTGTTTCAGTAAGCTTGTAGATTAGAAAGAACTTTAGACTTATTCCCTCTTCTAATTCTATCTCATAGTCCTAAGCTATATGCTCTAACAGCTTTTCACTTTCTAGTGACCATAACTTTTTACCATACTTATGGTATCTCTTTAGTATATAACTTAAGCCTTACTTAGTCTCTTTATACGTTGCTCTAACTTAGTACTATACCAACTTGGTTTGCTGTCACACTTTGCGTTATTATATATCCCTAATATCAACTTAACCTGTAACCCAATCAATCTTTGGATTATACTCCTATAACTAAGGCATTCCTAGTATCGCCTCGTCCTATCCCAACGGTAGGATATTAAAAGACATTCTAACTGGTCTCCCTTTAATAGTTATCTAAATAGGTCCTGTTTTAAGATTAATAATACCTCCTCCATAGGCTATCTAATCTCCTAAAATTATTGTAAGTCGATATAGGTGTTCCTTCTATCTATATAGTAACCCTATCCTTTCTACTGCCTTTGGTAATATATGGTTCCTAGTTGCTCTACTATCTACCAATGCTTTAAACTGCTGATCTTGCCACTTAGCTCTTAAATTTAGGTATTATCCTTAAATTTCTTTAAGGGTTTAAGGCTCTAACACTAGTTCCCTCTAGTCCTATACACCTCCCCTTTTCCTAACTGTTGGCTGCTTAATCCTGCCTGTACTTAGTCCAACTTTAGCCAATACTTAGTTTGTTTTTTTTCCTCTATATACTATAGACAAGTGTTCTCTAGGCACTCCTACTACTATTATCTATCTAGGCACTCTTCCGTAAGGAATCTTCCTAGTTAAAGTATTAAGTCCCCTTAACCTTGTACTTCTACTAGGTGCCAACTATATATATACTTAGCATTCCTAAACCGTTTTTCCTCTGGTGCCTAATATATTCTTACTGGGTACTTCCAGTTCTTATCCTTAGGTGCTCTATATATATTGTATATATTATCCACACAAGCTATCCACGATAGTGTATAATGCGCTGCATATTTTAGGTTAACTCTTAGTTTATCTTCGTCCTTAAGTTTAAACCTATACCTAGTTAACCTAACTACTGGTATTTCTGCTGCGGGTACTAAGATTTGTTGCTTACTTCTCTAGTCCCTAGATCCTTCTTCTAGGTTCCTTAACATTATAATTAATACTCCTTTAATATAACTTATGCGTTTTTCCGTAATGGGTTGGTCTTGGACAACTTTTTCGTCTAGCTATATATAAAAGTCTTCCTATTCGTCACTGTGTCGTTGCCTATACCACTTTCCGTATAACTGGTTTAGTGTGTATGGTCTATCTATTAGAAAGTACCTTATTATTGCTACATCGTGACATCCTTTAGTATGTCTTTCTTTAAATCTAGTTAGAATATCTAGATCCTCTTCTTGTTCCAGTTCATCTAACCACTTTACCCTTAGTATCCCTACACTTGGCCTATTAGTAACTCTTTATATAGGTGCTCTATTCCTTATATAACCTGGCGTAGCTAATCTCTTGTCTAGCTTTTGCTCTTGCTATACAATAATTCTTGTCCTAAACTTATCTATAGTTTCTTGTTTTCTGCGTCTTGCAGCTGGATCCTTATAGTTATCTTGCTTTTTAATCCTAGTATTGACTATTTAATCTTTAGGCTAAACACTGCGTTTACCTAGGATTGCTAACGTTCTTATTCGTTCTCTGAACTCGTAGTTCTTAAACTTGCGTCCTATACTCATTTGTTTATTACTGAACTAAGTTACTGCCCTTTCCTATTAGTTTTCGTCCGTTGTGGGTCCTTAGGTGTGTCTTATCTTACTTTAAGAATCTTAAGCTTCTCTTATCTCCTCCTAAGAATCTTAAGCCTGTGGCCTTTTGCCTTTATTAAGTAATAAGCTAGCACTAGTAGTTATCTGCTTGCTTAGTTTCTTCTAAATGTTGCTTCTATTGTCTTGTAAAGCAATGGAAATTGTATCTAATGGTGTTATAACATCCGTTATTAAACCTCGTTTGGTGATGGTCTTAGTCTCTGCTTCTATTACGTTATTGAGGTTTGAGTGCTCCTAGTTAGCCTCCTTTTTGTCCTTATTACTAATAATTAATAAGTACTCCAACTCCATTATCATTACTACTAATCTTTGTCTATATATTGCTATAACATCTTAATCTAGCTCGTAGAGTTAATCTTATTCTTTATCTAACTCTCTGGTTCCTTGGAGTCCTTTTAACTCTAGCTCTTATAGCTAATAGCTTACGCCATACTTAGCGTCCTTATAAATTCGGCATGCGTTGTTATAATAATACGCAAAACTATTAATTGAATACTCTTTTGTTCCTTATAGTGCACTATTATCCCTCTATATATACGTGCCGTCTGCTGGTCTGGTTCCCTTTACTATATAGTTACTCTAACTACCTCTGCAGTCTCTGGCGAAATAACCCTGTTTTCCGTAATTTATGCAAGCTCTATCTTTAAACCATCTTTTTTACTATAGAGTCCGCCTAAATGTCTTCTACTGCTAAGATCCCTAGTTTAGCCTCTACTCCTTAGTTCTTTAATTACTTAATCCTTAACCTCTAGGTTTCTATAGTTTCTTTTCCCACCTTTAGGTTTCTTTAGTACCACTTAGGTCTATTAGCTCTACGCCATTCTATAGTTTTTAACTCTATGTCTGTCGTTGCGTACTCTGCGCTTTATATAACTATGGAACTCTGTCTTGCCCTCTTTTAGCTTGTTCCCTTTAGTAGATCCTATTATTAATCTTTATTAACTAATCTATTAACTTCTTTAGAGTATCCACATCTTCCATTAGGATGATTGCGTCCTGGACTTTAGCCTTAAGTCCCTATTTATACTGTGCTATAAGCGCCCTATCATTCCACTTAACCTATATGGCTAGTGTTTAAAACTGTGTTATATACTTAATTGCTAAAGTGCGTTATACTAAGTTCTAAAGCTTTTGTTCTGCTGTGGTTATAGCCTCTAGGTCTCTAAATATCTGCGTTAGTTGCTCTGCAAACCCGTTCCAACTGGCAAATATATACCGTACATCCTGGTTAGTAGTTGTTATGCCATTAGCTTATATTTCCGTAAGATACGGCTTAAACTACTTAAGTGCCCTCCCTATTAGGAACAATCCTGTATAGGCTACTTAATTTAATAATATTGCTAACTTCGCTCCTTTCTATACTACCTTAAAGTGCATCTGCGTAAGAAATCCTTTGAGCTTTGACTTCTCTCCTAAGAATTGTTTGATTGAAGGTAACTTGATCTTTACTACTCCGATTCTATTAATGCGTTCTTTAAGTATCCTATTATTATCTTATAAGTGATTAACTATTTCCTGTAACTGACCTTGCGTAACTACTTGAGAATCCCTATCGTCTATACTGGTATCACCTGGCCCTGAGGTTGTGGCTGCCGTCGACGCCGTCGTGACTGGTGCTGCTCTTAGTGGCATATTGTTTGAGTTTGTTCCAATACCATAACCTTAGTAGTGAATGTGTAACAGAACCTTGTAGCCTAGACTACGGTAGGTTCTGTTATTAAGCTGGGTATATAGGTACAACAAAAACAACAATGTAATAATAACTGGTGGAGTAGTGGCCCAACAGATTAACTCCAATTGTATTCTAAAATTCACTACAAGGAGAGAACTATCTACGGTAGGGACTAAGGTCCTTTAAATATACAACTATACTCCTAAGAAATCCTCTCTTATACGTAAGGTACGTGTTGTCTGTATTAAACATAACGTCCCTTCCGTTTAACACAGTCAATACGTTCAATACCACGTGACCTTGGTTACCATTCCTCGTCATATAGTTCTACTGGATCTATCCTGGACCGTGCCTATATCAACCAACTAGCTTCCGCCAACTCCTCTCTAAGTAGTCGTAACATCGTACTTAAAGCGTCCGTAACAAGAATGCGGTAAATTACTATTAGATTGCCGTTAGATTGCTATTTTACTGTTGGGAATAAGGCAAGTGGTTGTTACATATTATTACATGCCGCCGCGGCACTAGCGTGGGGAGGAGCCTTACGCTCCTCGCCCTCCCTTATTCCAATAAATAAGCTTTATTAACCAACATCACTATAACCTACTTAAGTAGTCGTTATTAGTAAGTTACCCTATATAACCAATACTAATTAGTGGTTGAATATATAGTTAACCACAGACTAGCTAGGTTTTCGAACAGAAGAGACAGTCTCGTATAGGGGTGCTATATACGCTTATATAGAATGGATCCTAGCGATACTGTGCTACCTTAGACTTGCGGAAAACTAGTAATAGAAGTGTCACTAAGTACTAGGAGATACTAAGTTGCGTCCATTATACAGAACAACCACGTTTACAAAGATTTGGTTAAGTACTTTAGGTCAGAAGTGTTACTAAACCTAGGGTCCTAAGTTAATGTCTAAAACGCGTTAAAACAACTATCTTAATACCTTTGGTGTATCTTTGCAGACTATAAGACCACAATTACTACCTAACTACACGTTGAACAACCTTTATTTCCCTTAATTTTTATTAAAACGCGTTAAACAATCTTTAATAATAGCTATTATGGCGTTAACCTACCTAAAGAAGTACAAGGACGACATTAACCTAGAGATATAGAAAACCGCTATAATTAATCCTAAAGATGTTAATTAATAAGACTTAAACGGATTCTTATTACACTGTATAGCATACTACAAAGACAGCGAATACAACGACACCATACTATAGTACTGTATAAAGGAGGACTTTGTTAGATGGATAAAGGAAATATAGGCTCCTGCGAATAAGGATATTGTATAGGACTTCCGTAACTTTCTATAGGAGAATGGAGTGTTCGTACCTATAGATAGGGGTGCCATTAGAGATAACATTTAGGAGCAAGTTATTAATATAAAAGAAGAGCACAAATAGACTCTATAAGAGATTAAGCACCAACTACACACTATAAGGAAGTTTAATTTACGATAGAACCTAAGCAATATATTATTAGAGACGCTTCTACCTCCGTCTTTAACTCCCTTATATTAACCAATTTAACCCACAACTTTAACTACTGCCCTTTAGCAAGTATAAGATCCCCCTACTTCGCGATTTAACAGCCTTTAGACCCTACTAACTAGACCTACATCCCTACTGTAGCCTATAATGCAACTCCCACCTCCTCTATCTTAATCTTAAATCGGAGGTAGTTTAAAATTGCTTATAGAGCTTACAAAGCTCTATTCGGATCAGGAGAAAAAGTTTAGTGGGGAATTATATAATATTCTTAATTTGAAACTACGTATCTTCTACAACTATTACTAAAAGGTAGGAATAGAGTCTAATAAATACTATAACGCCTATTCCGTTATACTTAAGGGCCGAGCTAGTACCTTCTATTATAATCATTTGGCAGGAAAAGGATACGATTTTAACCATATAATATATAAGTTAAGATGCCACTTTGAAACAGAAGAAAACAAGCAGCAGTATATATTAGAATAGAGAGAGACTACTTTTCTAAGAATTATTACTATAAACCTAGGTATCCCTTAGCTTAATTATCTTTAAAAGCTCTTTAATTAACTTTAGATAATTTAGCGTAGTTTATCCGAATTATATTAAAAGGATTTTAGCCTACGTGATTAAGTTATTAGCGTATACTAAGGCGTTAAAGAATACAACCTTGCTCTCTTTAATCCTGCAAATACTTATAAAGGAGTATATGCTTAATTAAGATCTTCTATTAGCACCGCTCTACGCTTTTAAGAAGTATAGTAATTTAATACCTAACTCTAACCTACTTCAATCGACCCGCCTAACTAATACGATCATAACTAGACTGATCAAACATATAGTGGCTATAATAGGCAATACGGTAGAGGGTACAATTAACGACTATAAGGTAAAGGTGGAGGTCCTTATAGAGGTTTATTCTAAAGTAATTACTAGAAGAAGTGCTATGTTTATAAGAAACTAAATTGCTAGTTAACTAAATATTCTCTTAATAAACAAAAGGAGGCATATAACAAGTTTCGCTAGAGTGTAAGAAATATTAGAAATTATAAGGTTACTATAGCTTACTTCTAAAGCTTCCTGGTTTAATATAAAGGCATAGAAGATCTTAAGGGTGAGGTTAATAAGGCCGAACAGCTTCTTATAAATATAAAAATTAAGGACTACTCTCCTAACCAATACTTTACTAAGTATGGTAAGGTAAATAGTATATAAACCATCGCTATTCTAAATAACTAATCTACGCTCCACTCTATTACGAAGTTGGATATCTTTAATAAGCTAAAGGAGAGTTCTATATTCTCCTTTAATAACAGATACTTGGTGAACGTCTTCTATAGTATTATGCCAGACACTAGAGCCATAGGAGTATCTATAGTAAAAGAACCTTAAGTTTAAGCCCTTTAGCAGCTTAATAGCTCTGTCCAGATTAACTATTTAATGGTAGGCCAACATACAATTTATTTTAGCAAGGGTACTGTAATCTCTCTTAGCACAATTAGGGTCTAAACCCCCTTAGGGTATATTACTTTCCATATTATCCCCACAAATACCCTATTTCTATTTTGCATTAGAGATATAGATAAATTAAACGTTAAGCTTAATAACCTTGAGAATGTACTTATTTAGGGAGATAATTAGGTGCCTATTATACGCAAGTAGGGTTACCCCTAGTTGCTCCTTTATTAACCAGAAAAGAGTGTTGCTTAAAGCTATTTAACTAAGTTAGAGTTATATTAACTACACTGTTATTTTGGCCACCTATCCGTTTACTAATTACTTAGGGTTCTTCAGCAAGTAGGCTATAAAGTTAAGGTTAAGGCAATTAAGTATCTTATAAAGTACTACCATTACTGCTAAATAAACTAGAAGTCCCCTAGCCAATTTAAGTTTACCCTTAAAGATAACTATAACTTTAACTTCTATATCATTATTAACGTTATATATCTTAGCGGCAAACTAGTACTCTAAGTTATTAACTTCTTAACCTCCTTCTAAGCCGCACGCTTCTTAAAGGATATATTAGCTAGAAACGCATAGGATACCCTTTAATTATACTGGATTAATATCTACCTAGGACCCCCTAATTAAATCGTCTATAATATAGGAAAGAACTTTTTATCTACAGAGTTTTAATAATAGATAAAGGCAATGGCAATTAAGGTTAAGGAAGTCCCTATTAAAGCATATAATAGTATTGGAAAAGTGGAACGATATTACACGCCATTATGCCGCGTATATAAGATTATCTCTTTAGAACTAGAGGACGCTAGCGAAAAACTTACCTTATAAATAGCTGTTAAAGCTATTAACAATTCCGCTAGCCTGGATAGACTTGTACCCACACTGCTAGTCTTTAGCGCCTACCCTTAAATAACTAACAATTCTCCACTATCTCCCTCCATTATGTAACGAGCTAAGGCTATTTATAAGGTAACGAAGGAGGTCTAACATCTTTATGCTATATATTAGGTCAACAACGCACTAGGAATAAGAAATAGCCTAAACACCTTAACTACACTTAATCTGCCACTCCAGTCTAAGGTACGCGTATGGCGTAAAAAGGGAGGGTGGTTAGGCCTATATTAACTTATTATAATTAATGGTTAAACTTGCACTATTTAGATGCCTTATGGACCCACTTAATTCTGTTTAACTATTATTAAGCCTTACTATAAAGATAACAGTTCTGAACCTTTATAAAATGCTATAGAAGATGCCCTAAAGGAGAGCCACGATTAATAAGCTTTAGAAAGCAACCACGATTCTAATATAATTGTAGTAGATACGCCGCAACTATAACGCGGTAGAGGTCGCCTAAAAGGATTATAAAATTACCAACATCTTATTAATTTTGAAGAGCAATTTATTACCGCTATTAAGAATAGAGTCGAGCTATTAATGGCCTTTATAATAGCTAAGGAGAAGGCTGACTTTAAACTCGTAAAACAGCTCTAAAAAAAAGGTTGTATTATAACCCTAGGAGCTCCTTTCTAAGTATCTAATAAGCAGGAGATTGATGGCCTTATTATAAGAGGAGTCTTTAAATTCGAGAAGTATAACCCTACTAAGTTTAATAAAGTTTGCATCTTTAAGTTAAGAATGGTTAATAAGATTAAAGGTAAAGCTACTAACGCCCTATTTAAAAAATTAAGGCTTATTATCTAAGGTTATAATAATAATAGTAAGGAGGTGATTTTTATATAATCTCCTATAATTTAATAAGCTAGTTAGCGAGTTATTATTACGCTAGCTCCCTCCTTAATAAAGAATAGAATGGTGGTCTATTTATAAGATATTACTTAGGCCTATACCTAATTAGAGACGCACCTTTAGCGCTTAATATTAGTATACCTTCTAGAGCAAATTCGCCACTAATATTCTAAAGATACAATTATAGTTGTGCTTAAGCCATTATATAGAATTACAGAGGTAGGAACTTATTAGTGGGCTACCTATAGCAAGCACTATAAAGAGAAACTTTTAATAACTACTTTTATATTTAATCTATGCTTCTTTATTATAACCACGGGAACCCCATTTAGAATCGTCGGCATGTAAACTGATGATATAATTATCTTAGGAGACGACTAATTTTTAGCTCTTAAAGAAGATAAGCTAGTAAAGGTAAATCTTATAACAAAGCTAAAGGCAAAGCTTAATTTAACAATACTATTACTTTTTAATAGATGTATCCTCTTCCTAAATAAGGATTCTATTGCTTTGCGCTAGAAGGGTTAAGGTAAGAAGATTAACGTTATTAATATTAACTCTCCAAAATAAGAATACGTGGAGTAATGCGCTTATAAAGCTTATGTTACTTCTATCTGTTAACCTAAGGCTTTATTTAATCTCTCTATTACCGCCTAATACTAGGAACTAACTAAGGATAATGTCTTTACCCTAAATAAGCGTCTCTCCTAGTAAATAAACTATCTTAATTAGGGACTACTCTATATACCTATTAATCTTCCTACTGCTAAGCTCTTTGTATTTATTAATAGATCGTTTGTAAATAATAAAGATTTTAGCTTCTAGCTAGGATATAAGATTATTATTGTGAACAAATCTACTAGAGAGAATGACTTTATAATCCACGGCAATTTTATCTATTAGAGCTTAACTAAGAGTAAATATGTCACTTAAAGCGTTCTAGCGTTAGAGATATATGGAATAGTTAGCGGAGTTAACATAGCAATTGCAATTGGAACTACCCTAAAGATAATTATAAATTGACTTAGACTTCCTATTATCCCTATAGTCGTGTATACCAACTTATACTCCCTTTATAAGTGTTTAGTTAAGCTTAGTACTATAAAGGAGAAGCGCCTTATAATCGATATTATAGTACTTTGGCAATCCTATAAACGGCAAGAACTTTTTAAGATTTAATAGATTAATAGCTAAGATAACCTAGTAGATGTAATAATAAAGGTAAACTTAAATAAGGCTCTAGAAACATTCGTTAATACAAATACTCTATATATATAGGTTAAAGGTTAGGTTAAAAGGAAGTAAGAATATAATGCTCTATAGACCCTAATTTTAACCAGCTAATTAGGATTTTCTATACCTGGTATAGAAAATTGCTATTAGCTCGCTTACTACTAGCACCTTAACGGCCCTAATACAACGCCCACCTAAGTAAAAAGCATTATATGCTAAAAGGCAAACTTTAGGACAGCGAGACTTATATTATAACGGCAATAGTAAGTAAGGAGGATTGGTATTTGTTCCGCTAGCCAAGCGATATATGTATATAGACGACAACCACAAAAGAAGAGTTGCTAGTGTTGGGAATAAGGTAAGTAGTTGTCACATATTATTATATACCGCCGCGGCACTAGTGTAGGGAGGAGCCTTACGCTCCTTACCCTCCCTCATTCCAATAAATAAGCTTTATTAACCAACATCACTGTAACCTACTCGAGTAGTCGTTATTGGTGAGTCACCCTGTGTAACCAACATTTACAGTTAGTTTTTTCTTACTACGTTAATAGAAATAGGTAAATATATATAAGGTGTTATAGAGGTATTTTATAATAGGTAAGGGCCTATTAAATAATATAGAGTTGCTATATAAGCCTTATAAGGCTAGTATTAATTAGATCTCTACCTTATATAAGTAATATAGGTTATTTATAATTATATTTAAAGACCTATAGCTCTAAATTAGAATTACATTTATATATAAGGGCCTCCCTATTTATACCTGCCTATTATAGAACACCTCTATAATACCTTATATATATCTACCTATTTTTACTAATATAGTAAGAAGAGACTAACCGCGAAATAGTAATCTAATGGTAATCTATAGCAATTTAGTAGCAATATAATAGCAATATACTATATTTTATTATATTCTACTAAGTCTATTAAATCCTACTAAGTTCTGCTAGGACCGCTACTTAAATCCTATTCTACTTTATATATATATTAACTAAGTAACTAAATTTATAATATATACCCTTTCTCTCCATTTTCTTACCCTTTCTCTTTATATAATGTCTTAACTTTATTATATAGTTTATATATATAGCTTAATAATATCTACTTCGCTATATATTATTACCGCTTATACTTACTCTATAATGCTATATTATATTAACCTTATATACCACCCTCTAAAATATAAAATAACCCTAAAACCCCTATAATAGCTATTAGTATTATATCTATATTCTAAAAATAATTAGTAGAGATATAAAAGTCTTTTATAGATACCCTTATATAGAACTAAGCCACCTTAACTTAATAATAAGCCAAATAAAATATATAATACTAGTAATTAATTAAAAAACTCTAAGAAGAAGTCTATACCCTTAAGATACTTATACTAGGGCTATAAGACTAAATATTATCTTTAGAGATAAATATATAGAATAAGAGTCCTAAACCTATAGTAGTTATTTACCCTAAACTAACTACTATATTATAATAGTCTAAATAACTACTAAACCCTTTAATATTTACTAGCAAATAATAAAAACTCTAATTATTTTTAAGCTAACTTAGAAATAAACTAACTAGTAATACTAACTACTAACTCCATTATGCCTTAAGTTAATTAAAAGAAAATATAGCTAACTTTATTAAACCTTTATAACTAAACTTAGTATAAAGTCTAGCTATACTTCTTAAAGCTATATATAATAATCTAAACCGCTAAGCCATTACTTAAAGAAAAATAAACTATATAACTTAAGGAATAAAAAGCTTTCTAGTATACTTTTCTAAATTTAATTATTATATAAAGAAAATAGGCTAAAACAACTCTGCACTAATTAATAGCCTTATTAAATTCCTAAGCCCTAAACTAAAAACCTCCCTAATTAGTATAGACCTACTAAAAGCCCTTAATGCCTATATAAATAATATTAATAAACAGTATAATGATATACTACGCCTAATACTAAAGCCTACTCCTTAATATAATATAATAGCCCCATAAACGTTTACTAGGTTATTATCTTAGCTTAAGCACCCTAACACTATAGATATTAACACTAGGACCCTAGGATACGTACTACAAGGGTCCTCTAAACGAGAATAACGCACTAAATTAGGCCTCTACTGTAAATATAGAAGTAACTCCTATTTTTTTAACTACTACTTCGCCCCTTTCTAAAAAGATCTATAAATAGTTAATGCTACTAGTTATTTACCACCTTAATCCTCTAATTATTTGTCACGGAACCCGACCGTAGGGGCCTCTATAGGAGAACCCCGTGCTCTTGCGTACACCTCGCGTACAGCTTATATTAGCTACGCGAGGGTATATTACCTTCTTACGCCCTCAACCCTTACAATCGATCGCGTAACGTCTTGTAGACTCCCCGAATACATATGCTTTGTAGCCATTGCCCCCGTTCCGTAACATTACATTACGCCTTTTTCTTTACCGATGCTTAGCCTATGACCAATTCTACGTCTCCATAATACTGCAGACGCTGCTAGAAGTAGCGTGTCTACGAGTTACCTTACTTCGTACTCCTAAAGAATTAACAATAGTAAAACAAAATTCCTTACTAGCTACTATATTAAACTTAAAAAACAACCTAATATCTATATTAAAACCACAACACTAATTAGTCCCAGGAGGATTTAATTTATTAGCCCTAGCCTTAACCCCTAAAGGGAAGCCTAGTAGCTTAAAAAACTATAACAACTATAAAGGGGACATTAATAATGTCTTATCCTTTATTAACTATATAACTATAGATAAATAAGCTAAAGGGCTACTACCTATTAAGATTGAGATATAAGATGCCGAGATATTTGCAAAAATAGTAGCATAAGAACCTAACAAATACTACCGCCTTTTATAAAACTACTATTTAAAGCTTATATAAGCTAAGATGCGTGCTGCCTAAGATTATAATATTATCTAAGACCTATAAGCTCGTAAGGCGTTTGCTAATAACATATACTAAGAGATTAAAGATAACCTCCATGCGTCTAAACGCGACGTCCAACAATTAAAGAAGGCCGAGATTATACTTATTACTATAGTTACTAAAAGAGAGGGTATAATTAAATACCTATAATCTTAGCTTAATAAGCATATTTATAACAATACCAGACACCTCTTTACTACATATAACGCTACTTAAGTCTCTACGCCCCTGGTAACCTTACCTACTTAACGCTTAATAGAAGGTTAGCGCTAAGTAGCTTTACCTAATAAGAACCCCTACTATAGCAGCGGCAACGATAAAAGCCATAATAATTAAACCTAAACTACTACTATAGGGTCTAATACACGCTACCCTAATCCCCTAATCTTTAAGGGTAACCGCAAGGAATACAGCCACTAGAAGATATAAATCTGCGAGAAACTAACCTAGAGCGCCTGCCTTTTCCCTACAGAAGATACTAAGATTGGCTACATTATTAGACAAACAAAGGGCATCCCATTTAATAGGCTTTTTGCTTAATAGGAGACTAGCAGTCTCACTAGGAAGTCCTTAACGACCTTAACTAAATATACCGCGACTATAACCTAGTGGCCACTAGTTAAGCTAAACTACGCGCCCTAAAAATAAGTTCTACTAAATTATTTAATAAGTTCTATATTAAATTCTAGGAATATACTAGAGTTCTTACCTAAGATAACGCTAAAGACCAGGAAGATCTTCTTAAAAAAGTTACTTATCGCCTTAGTTATATAGCCGCTAGCTATAACTATAATAACGTTTACAATATAGTAGCAGCCCTATAGAAGATTAAATAACGGCGAAACTAAATTACTACTACAAACCCCCGCCCGAAGACTTTTTTTATAGAAGCCCTTTAAACCTACCAAACTACCAACACCTACTACCCTAAGTAACACCACTGGTCCTAATATTAACCTCTCTATACTAGCCTTCCTAAAGAAGCTACTAGACTGAGAGCGCGAGCTACTCTAGAAGCTAAGGCGTTACTATAGATACTGTTAAGAAGGCTATTATAGCTATAGCCTAAACTGCCCAATGGCTAGGTTTAGCAGCTGCCGTTAAATACTTAACCCTATACCCTGGACACTAAATATGTTACTATATGCCGCTACCGCATAAGATAAAGATATAGTAATAGTAGTAAAATTAAACGTGGAGGCGGAAAACGCAAAGTCCTAGCCCTAAGTTATAGGTTAGGACACTCCAATAATAAAGAGATCTATATATTGGCTTACTTAATAGATAGCTTAGTAAGAATAGAGGGATAGAGGCAAATAGTCTTACCTATAGAGGGAACTACCGCCAAGAAATAATATAAAACCCATTCTATAATTAACTATAGAGCTACTAATAAATTTATAGATACCTAATTTATATACACTTATAACCTACCTACCTTACCCCTTACTAAAGCCCGCGCCCTACAACTCGCTAATAGTAGTTATACTATATAAAAGATTACCTATATAGCACAACTTTACCTAAATATAAACGGATACTAGGAGGAGCTCTAGGCCTATATTATACCACTTATAAACTACCCTATTATCCTTAAAATAAACTAGCTTAAATAACATAACCCCACCATTAACTGGTAAAAGAGAGAAGTAACCTTTAACTCTAAATACTATAGAGAGACTTGCCTAGGGTATAGCCTAGCTGCCTCTATCTACTCCCCAGGATATTAACCTAAAGAAACCCTTATTATCCCACCTATGACTAACTACTACTACGTAAGCGCTGCAGCCTTCTACCGCATAGTATGTAGGAAAAGCTGGACCGTTGCTATAGCCTCCTAATTACAACTATATAAGCTTAATAAAGATTAGAACCACGTCCTCTATAGTAATAGAATAGACATAGTTAACCTCCTAGAAAATAATGCCCCTATAAAACTCTATAGACTTTTACCCTTAAACTTTAAGAAGTTTATAAAGCTTAAAAAAGGACTTATTAATAAGGAACTCCGCAAGCTCCTCCTTAAGAGATACCATAACTTTATTAACGTATACTTATAAAAGAGCGTAGATATACTCCCCCTATATTAACCTAACAACTATACTATTAATATTAAATAAGGAAAAACGCTACCCTATAAGAAACCTTACCTAATATTAAAAGATAAACTCCTAGTTATTAAAAAGTATATTAATAAGCACCTTAATAAAGGGTTTATTAGTCCTAGTATATCTCTAGCAGCCGCCCCTATCCTCCTTGCTAAAAAGCTAGGAGGAGGTATTTAATTCTATGTTAACTATAGAGGACTTAATGCTATTACAATTAAAAACTAATACCTTATACCACTTATACACAAGACCCTTAAACGGCTTAGTTAAGCCAAAATCTATACTAAGCTTAATATTATTGCCGCCTTTAACCGCCTTTAAATATAGGAAGGTAATGAATAGAAAACTGTATTTATATCGCGCTTTGGCCAATTTAAATACACTATTATACCTTTTGGTGTATGTAACGGCCCAGGCAGCTTCTAAAGCTACATTAATAACGCCTTATAGGACTACCTTAACGACTTCTACTCCGCGTACCTAGACGATATACTTATTTATAGTAATAACCCTTTTAAGTATACTAAGCACGTTTGAAAGGTCCTATAGCGCCTTAAAGACGCAGGACTTTATATTAATTTAAAAAAGAGCAAATTCTTAGTTATAGAAGTAAAATACCTTAAACTAATTATTACTACTAAGGGTGTCTATATAGACCCCGAAAAAGTATATATAATTACCGGATGGTAAACCCCTACCTATATTAAGGACGTATAAGCCTTCCTTGGTTTCGCTAACTTTTATTAGAAATTTATATACAACTTCTTAGGTGTTATAGCACCACTTATAGCAATAATATAAACAAAGGGCCTTTCTATAAAAGGAAGAAAAACATATCTACATTTTATTTAGACGCCTAAATACGAAAAGGCGTTCTAAGACTTAAAAGATGTGTTTACTAAAGTACCTATCCTAGCTTACTTTATACCAGGATGATAACTCTATCTTAAGACTAACTCCTTAAACTACGTTAACGCGGGCATTCTCTCCTAAATAGGTAATAATAGTTTTCTCTACCTAGTCGCATTCTACTTGTCTAAGCTTATACTATAAGAATATAACTATGAGATCTATAATAAGGAACTCCTTATAATTATATAAGTATTTAAGGAATTTTAATTAGAACTCTCTTTAGCAGAACCTAACTAGCCAACTAAAGTCCTTATAGATTATTATAACCTTGAGTACTTTATAACTATAAAATAACTAAACTAACGCCAAGTATATTAGAACGAGTTCCTCTCTAGTTTTAACTTTAAAATTGTATATAGGCTAGGAGTATAAGGTACTAAGCCTAATAGCCTAATACGCCGTTTATAAGACCTTTCTTAGTTAGAAGATAATCCTTATAATTAATTCTAATAATAAACAATTCTAAAAGCATAAAACTTAGCCCTAGGTATACTATCTAAGATAAAACCAACTACCCCTTAGCTTTATACTATAGAACTAGAGTTACCCCCTAAAATTAATAAACTTATTACCATAGTATATAACACCTCTGTTAACCCATTACTATATTAACTAATTGCCGCAAAGATCGCCAGCACCTATATACTACCTACTAACCTCTAAAGCTTAGGCCAGATTAATATGGCAGCCTTAAAAGTAAAAGAAAATAGGCTCTATTATAGAGGCTGTCTATTTATCCCTAACTTAGAAGACCTATAACGGCAACTAATCTAAATGGCCTATAACCTCTAATTAAGCGGCTACCTAGGCAAAGAAGGAACCTATAAGCTTTTTAGCCGATACTACTTCTGGCCTAAAATAATAGACTTAGTTAAACGCTTTATAAGCGCCTGCTATAGCTATAAACGTGCTAAAGCATTTTATATAAAGTACTAAGGACTACTATACCCTCTACTAGTACCCATACGCTAATAGGCAGATATCGCTATAGATTTCGTTATTAACCTACCGCCTTATAAATGACATGGCCGAACCTATAAAAATATCCTTATAATAATATACCGACTTATAAAAGAACGCTACTACGTCCTAACCGAAGGCATAGCTATAAGCGACATTGCTAATGCCTTCCTCTGTAAAGTCTACCGACTATACGGGTTACCTAACTCTATTACGTCTAACTAAGGCACGCAATTTAACTCTAATATATAGAGGCGGATCTGCTAACGCCTTGGTATCTCCGTTAAGATATCTACATCCTTTTACTATAAAACTGCGGGACAACCAGAAAACGCTAACGCTAGTATAAAGGCGTACTTACGATAGGTAGTTGCCTATAGTTAGGACAACTGGGTAGACTACCTTCTACTAGGTAAATTCGCAGTAAATAACTATATCTTAGCTACTACAGGACTTACCCCATTCTTCGCGAATAAAGGATATCACCTACGATCCGGTATAAAGCTACTAGAGCCTATTAATAAGAAACTGCCATATAGAAAACGCCTTAAGATGCTACTTGCCGATTAATATATAGACCGTATAAAAGACCTACTTAACTACTATAAAGGAGAGATAGCCTGGGCCCAAGTAAAACAAGCTTACTTTGCTAACTGTTATAGAACACCACCACCTAAGATACGTGTTAGCGACTGGGTATAGTTAGATATATATAATATCTCTATATAGAGACCTATAAAGTCACTTAATTATAAGAACCTTGGCCCCTACTAGATTAAATAAGTTATTAATAGAGGAGCTGTATATAAACTAGAGCTCCCGCCTGCCTTAGCTACCCATGGGATATAGCCCATATTTTACCTATGGCTACTATACCTTTACCAGCCTAATCCTCTACTAGGATAAATACAGCCTAAACCCCCACCGGTACTAATCCGAGATAAGAATAAAGATGAGAACTATAAGGAGTAGACCGTTAAATAAATTATTAACTCTAAATACTTTGGCAAAGGCAGAGGATGGTGGCTCTACTATAAAGCTACCTATATAGAATTTGATATAGATTAGCCAGAATGGCAACTATAGGAAGATTTTAAAAATGTAAAAGATCTAACTAGCAATTTCTACTACACAAACTTATAGAAACTAGGCCTAAGTAGAGATTTTATACCTAATCCCCTATAGGAGCCGTTATAGCTAAATTATTATATATTACCGTCACGTAACTACTCTGATAAGATGTTAAGGAACTTTAACCGGCGGTTAAAGTTGTTTAATTAGTTAGATCCTAGACGCTAAGGAGAAGCCAGCTAATTAGGATTTTTTATCCCTAGGATGGAAAATCGCTATTGGCTCGCTTACTACTAATGCCTTAGCAATACCCTCGCACCTTACTAAGTCCCTAACAGCCTCCTTCCCCTCTATAGCCCAGTACCTTCGCATAGTAGCAACTTATAAGCTTTAAGTTAGAAGCACCTATATGAGCCTATTATACCTATAATGATATTTCTTCTTCTAGATACCCTAAGCATTTCCCCCTATATATACATAGCAACCACAGCGTCGCCGGGGCTCCGCCTTAATAGGAGGGGGGGTAGTGTCACGGAACCCGACCGTAGGGGCCTCCATAGGAGAACCCCGTGCTCTTGCGTACACCTCGCGTACAGCTTATATTAGCTACGCGAGGGTATATCACCTCCTTACGCCCTCGACCCTTACGATCGATCGCGTAACGTCTTGTAGACTCCCCAAATACATACGCTTTGTAGCCATTGCCCCCGTTCCGTGATATTATTGCCTTTAATCTTTACCTAATTCTAGCCCCACTTTTAATAAGCACTACTTATAAGGATAAAGCTATAACTAACGCGCTATAAGAACTCCTCCCTAATTGCCTCTAAAAGGAAGGTTTTAGAGCTAAGTTACTTTCTAAAATAGCGCTGTCTTAGGATCTTATTAAATACTTTAGATATTATAAACTCTAACTCTTAGAATTATAGCATAATAGTTAACTGTTATCTTTAATAGAATAATTAATAGGTTAATACTTAAATCCTAATTAATATAGGTATTAGTAGCATAGGATTTATTAATAAGATCTTTATATAAGATAATAGTTTTACCCTAACCCCCCTTAACTAGCATATTAATATATTTAGATTTAATAGTAAATATACTATTTTAGGCTATATTACCTATAGAGTATTTCTAAAACTCTAATACCTAAACTATAAAGAACTAATTAGGCTTTTTATTACTATCCTAGATTACTTAGTAATTTTTAAATAACCCTAAATAAAGTTATATAAGGTAACTATTAATTAGGACTACCTTAAGCTTTTATTTACCACCTCCTATTATAAATAGAAGTGCCTTATAACCCGCTACTTAGACTTAAAACTGGAATAAAAAAAATCTACTAAAATCTACTAGTTTAAATTTTCTACTAAGGTCTACCCTATACCTAAAAGGTCTACCTATTACGGCGCTAGTGGAAAACGGTGGATCTTGGCAGACGTAGATTATAGTAGACGCGAGTCACGTAACTCGTGGACCGTATAAAATATCAAGCGGCGCTGCTATTCTTCTCCTTCCTTTCTCTAGCTTTGGATCCTCGTTTATAGACAATCCAATTATATAGGCTTGTATGCGTTCTTCTTGCTGTGCTCGTGCCTTAATTAACTAAGTCGCTAATATTATCCAAAGCTTGTTATTACTCTTTCTTCCTAAAAAGGAACTTAAATATATCTATAAGGACAAAGAACAGGACCCTAAGCACATTACTAGGACTATAAGGACAGAACAGAACCCTAAGAACCCCAAAAATATAAACAGAACGCGAAACCTAAGAACAGGACACGCATGGACTAGAACCCCTAGAAAATAAATAAACAACCAGAAATTACCTAATATCCCTACCACTATGCCAAGAAACACGGTAGCTGGTAAAGCCGCTGTAGGACCCGTAAATACCTCTAATGGTAAAACAGTCGCCGTCTTGACCCCCTAGGAAGAGCTTATAGCAGCTAATGCCAAAATCAAACGGCTTTGAGAGCTGCTTAAAACTAGAGACACCCCTACGCCTAGTAATGGGTTATTAGACACCTAGAGACTTGCTATAGTCCTTAAGGCCCTAGCCTAACGTACAGCATCAGCATTATTGTGGTCCGCGAAGGTCGCAGACCCCCTATTACTTACTAATGGAACTAACCTTATATTTAATAACTGGAAGCTTTAATTACAGGACAAGCTTAAAGTTAATATGGACCACTTTCCTAATACCCAAGCTAAAATGGCATACGTCTTCGGCCGCACTGGTGGTGACGCATAGATATACCTACGTCCGCGATACGCCTAGGACTTACCAGACCCCTTTCTCTCTAAAGAAGGGATAATTAACCACCTATCTTCCATTTATAAGGACCCCTTTAAAGTATAGAACGCCCGGCTTAATTATAAAAGCCTAAATATAAAAATAACAGAGACCTTCTTAGCCTTTTAGACCTACTTTCTACACCTAGCCAGATAGGCTTAAACCCCCCAGGAAGATCTAATGCCAAACCTCTTTAATAAGCTTACCCTAGACCTATAGCGCACTATACTACCAGTTTATACTACTATATAAACGCTAAAGGAACTTATAGACTAATGCCTAGCTATTAACTAGGGCCTTTATTAAATTAAGGCATATGCTAAGCGGTATAAGACTAGAAGCTCTGCCAACTAGAATATAAGTACTATAAGAACGGGCCGCAGCGCCCTAGTAAGATCTGCAACCCCTATAGCACCGGCCGCATAGCCTGCCGCTAATTTAGCAGCTAGCTGTGTAGCTAGCCCTACCGTAGGTCCAGCGAATGCTCGGCCTATATACAGCAACCCCTATATATAGGCCTTTAGCAATTAGGGAGCTTGCTTCTCTTATGGCCAGAAGGGCTATATTATAAAGGATTGCCTAATAAACGCAAAAGTGGGCGAGGTTCTGTTAATCTAAGAGGATAGTATAAAGTTAGAAAAAGAGGAACCCTAGAGGAAGACTCCTCTCTAGGGTTAAAAGGGATTAATATGTTATATATTAATCTGGGTTGGCTAGTTAGTAGAAGAAGCTGTACTATCCCTTATACTTTATTCCGCAATAGATATTAAGTTTTAACATCTGCTTTAGCTGACTCTGGAGTAAATGCCTTTACCTTAATAGACACCCTATATGCTGTAAAGCTGGCTAACTTTTTAAATATATCTATTAAAGAACTGCCCAAACCAATTCCTATTTACGGGTATAACAGATAAATAGGACCACCTATTATAACTATCTTACGGATTTACCTCCGTGTTAATAAACAAAGGTAGTTTAACGTCCCCTTACTTATTACGGACCTAGGAAGCCACAATATAATTTTAGGAAGAAAATGGCTAGCCTATTTAGGCTTATAGCTTAATATACGGAGCAGATAGCTTATCTGGCCCAAAACCCTACCTCTAACCCCTTCCTTTATAAAAGAGATTAGTATTACAATAGAGAACCTTATATAGCCACAGATAAACACCATTTACTAGGCTAATACTATGCGTAGGGACCAGGCTTTTAAAAAGGACATATAGCTTAACCCGTAACAAATCCGTATACTACGCCGCCCCTAAACTACCTATATTATACTAACCGCACCAAAGATTAAAAAAGTCAGTAAAAAGCTAGCAGAGCTCCCCATAGGAAACTTAGGCCCTATAAAGCTATAAAGAATAGCAAGAAGTATCGGACGCTATACCAAATATATAGACTAGAAGGACAACTTGCGGAAGATAGAATAGGAGCTAAGAAAGATTATAAACCCTAAACCGCAAAATACGACCCAATAACAGTCTGTAAAGAAACCTACAAATCTCCCACTAGTTAATATCTGCTATATTAGCGCCGTAGGATTCTACCGGAACTTAGTCCAACCTAATACTATTGCCTTTACCACCAGCTTATATAAAATTAATCAAATAATTAAGGAAAAGGAAAATAAGTTTGGTAAATAGGAAGGCGAGCTTATAAATAAGGAGCTAGTAGAACAAAAACTACCCCATTAATACTAGAAATTTAAGGACGTATTCTCTAAGGTAGCGTCTAATATACTCCCGCCTCACCAACTGTACAACAACAAGATTAAGATTAAGCTAGACAAGAAAGACATACTTAGCTATAGCCCCCTTCGTTAGCAGTCTACTGCCAAATTATAGGCTACAAAGCAGTACCTTATTAATAACCTAAATAAGGGTTTTATTAAACCTAGTTAAGCCCCTTTTAACTCGCCTATTCTCTTTACTAAAAAGCTAAATAGAGGACTTCGTTTCTATATTAACTACCATAAACTAAATAATATAACCCGCAAGAACCGCTACCTACTACCTTTACTTAATAAGACTTTAACCTAAATAAGTAGAGCTAAGATCTTTACTAAGCTTAATATCCGTTAGGCCTTTTACCAGATTAGGATAAACCTTAGATTAGAAGATCTTACTATATTTCGGACCCATTACGGAATATATAAATATAAAGTACTTCCTTTTAGACTGACTAACGGACCAGCTACGTACCAGCGATATATAAATAATATACTCTTTAACTACCTTAACGACTTCTATACGGCCTACCTAAATAATATTATAATCTACTCCAAGAATAAATTAGAATATAAGGAGCATGTCCATAAAGTCCTATAACGGCTCCGTAAGGCCGATCTCCAGGCTAATATTAGGAAATTAGAATTTAGTGTTAAGTATATAAAGTACCTAGGTTTTATTATTAGTATAAATGGAATTAAGGCTGACCTAGAGAAAACGCCTATAATTAACCAGTGGACACCCCCATGGACTATAAAGGGGGTGCAATTATTTTTAGGTTTCTATAACTTCTACTAATACTTTATTAAGAACTATAGCAGGATCGCCTAGCCTCTTAACCACCTTACTAGGAAGAACTAGCCATTCCACTTTAACGCCATATATATGCAGGCCTTTAATAAGCTTAAAAAACGGCTGGTATCGGCTCCCCTACTTGCCCACTTTAACCTAGAACGGCCCTTAATACTAGAAACTAATGCCTTAGATAGCGTAATAGCTGGTATTTTCTCCTAAAAGTAACTAGATGGAGAATAGCACCCTATTATATACTATTTGAAGACTATAATAGATGCTAAGCTAAACTACCATATCCATAACAAAGAAATGCTGGCTATTATTTCTAGCTTTTAGCACTGGCGTATATAGCTAGAGGGGACCCCTAAGCCTATTAAGGTAGTTTTAGATTATAAGGCCCTAGAATACTTTATAATAACCAAGGCCCTTACGGCCCGGCAGGCACGCTAGGCGGATATCCTATTTTAATTTAACTTCTTAATTATATATAGACCAGGCACTATAAACCATGCGGATACTCTTATAAGGCATAAATAAGACCTAGGTAACTAGGCGGCTGTAAAGATCTTATTATAGACCTAGATACTACTATAACCAGAGCACCTTAACCCCTAGATATAGGCAGAACGAAATACAGACCCTTTAAACGCTAAGATATATCCCATTAACTCCACGGAACTTAACCTTATTAATAAACTGCTGCAGGCAAACCATACGGCCCCCTCTCTACAAGAGTACTGTAAAAAGGTAAAGAATATTACCAGCCTATAGTCCCTTAAAAACGGACTACTTAAGTACTAGAAATAGCTAGTAGTAGCTAAGAGACAGAATTTACGGACCCGGCTTATTGCTAAAGCTCATGCCAAGGTCTCTACGGCCTACCTCAGAAAGAATAAGACCTGTAAAATTATTAGTAACTAATACTACTAGCCCGGAATGGTTATAGATATTAACCGCTATATACGGAACTGTAACAACTGCCGTAGGTTTATAATTCCATAAGATAAGACCCTAGGACTATTAAAGCCACTCCTAATACTAGAACGCCCCTAGTAGTATATCTCTATAGACTTTTATAAGCTGCCCACAGACTGTAACGGATATAATATAGTAATAATCTTAGTAAACCGTTTTAGCAAGCGCCCGTTCTTAATCCCCTGTTATAAGGATATTAATGCCAAGGAGGTAGCCTAATTATATATCCATTATATCTACTGAATCTATAGACCACTAGATACCATTATATTGGATTACAGGCCGTAGTTTATATTGGCCTTCTGGAATAAGTTTACTTAGATTCTTGGCATTAAGCTAAAGCTTTCCACAGCATACCACCCCCAGATAGACGGTTAGACGGAGATTGTGAATTAATATTTAGACTAGAGGCTCCGGCCCTTTATTAACTACTTCTAGGATAACTAGGGCGAACTACTACCCCTAATAAACTACGCCCAGGCAACCCTACCCTATAACTCTACAGGATTTGCGCCTATTTAGCTAAAAATGGGATACTTACCCTATATAAACTTTAACTGGGAAAGACCGGAGGGGCCACAGACTATACGCGAAAAACTGTCTTATAAGGAAGCCCAGTAATACGCTAAACGCTTAGAAAAAGCCTAGACGGTAGCCTATATAAATCTAGAAAAGGCCCAGAGATTAATAAAACAGTAGGTAAATAAGCATAGGCGCGAGCCTAACTTTACCATAGATAATAGGGTCTAGGTTATAATAAAGAACTAGAAGACAGAACGGCCTAGCCGCAAGCTAGACTATAAAATAGCAGGACCATATAAAATCCTTAATAAAGAAGGCAACTCGTATAGGGTTAAGCTCCTAGACTTAATTAAAGTCTACCCTATCTTTTCGCTGGATAAGCTACGGAAGGCTGCAAATAACCCACTACCTAGACAAAAGAATAAGCCTCCTCTACTAATTTAAGTTAATGGCGACAATAAATAGAAAGTTAACGAAATACTAGCCTGTAAACTAGTATAAGGAACGCTACAATACCGTGTTTAATAGAAAGGCTACAATCTAGACCTAACCTGGTACCCCGCCTAGAACTTTATAGGCTACCCCTAAAGGCTTAAAGAATTCTATAACTAATACCCTAATAAACCCGGACCCCTAAAGTACCTTAACGAGTGAATGGAGTACTAGCATAGCGAAGATAATAGGCTGCCTATTAAGCATAAAGACAAGAATACCCCACGGATATACAAAGCCTAAGGGCAGGCTTTTTTGGAGGGGGGGGTAATGTTACGGCGCTGGTGGAAAACGGTGGATCTTAGTAGACGTGGATTATGGTAAACGCGAGTCACGTGACTTGAGGACCGCATAAAATATCAAGCGGCGCTGCTATTCTTCTCCTTCCTTTCTCTAGCTTTGGATCCTCGTTTATAGACAATCCAATCATACAGGCTTGCATGCGTCCTTCTTACTGTGCTCGTGCCTCGATTAACTAAGTCGCTAATACTACCTAATTTTACCTACCTAAGAATTCTACTAAATTTCACTAATATAAGATTTCTGCTAACGCCCACTAAGGACCTAAAAATTATACTAAACTATATAAACTAACCCTAACTACCCTACTATCCCAAACTAAGTAGAAGCTTAAGCTTAATATATAAAAGTACTAGAAGAATTAGTATTCTACTATAAAAAGGATACTTAAAGAACCTAAACCTAAATCTAATACTAATTTTATACTTAATACTAAACCTAAACCTAAATAAGAAACTAAGGATGAATCTAGGCTCGCTTAATACTTTAGATATTTACATAATTAAAGCTACCCTATTAGTATAACTTGCCAAAAACCCTAAATATATAATCTTCGCTATTATAATAGCCAATATTAAAAAGGCCCTAGTATTAAAAAAGTATACTAATCCTGCCATAAATGTACTAGTATACTACTAGAAGTATCTAGAAGTGTTTTTATAAAAGGAAGCTAATGGGTTAGCAGAGTACTAATTATATAACTATAAGATTATACTTAAAGAAAGAAAATAGCTAGAATTTAGACCCTTATATAGAATGTCTTAAAATAAACTCTAAGTGCTACGGAAGTATTTAGGTAAATACCTTAGTAAAGAATTTACTAGAGTAAGCTTTTCGCCTATAGCTATAGCTATAATCTTTATTAAGAAACCTAGTAGTGGTTATATTTTTATATAGACTACTAAGCTCTTAACGATATTATTATTAATAATTAGTACCCGCTCCTATTAATTTAAGAGATATTAAACTAATTAAGTAAGGCTCGCTACTACACAAAACTTAACCTTATTTATATATTTAACCGCCTCTATATTATAAAAGGCCATAAATAGCTTACTATATTCCGTACTAGATATAGACTATTTAAATACTTGGTAACGCCATTTAGTCTTATAAATGCCCTAAGTTTATTTTAATACTTTATAAATAATACCTTATAACCTTACCTAGACGTTTTCTATACTGCTTATATTAATAATATCCTAGTATATAGTAATAACTTAGCTAAATATAAGAAATATATTAACCTTATCCTAGAAGCCCTATATAAAGCTAGCCTATAATTAAATATAAATAAATATAAGTTCTATAAAATGGAAGTTCTATACCTTGGACTTATTATTTCTATAAATAGTATATAAATAGACCTAAAGAAGATTAAAGTAATTATAAACTAGTAAGAACTTAAGAATATTAAGGACGTAAAAGCTTTTATAGGATTTGCTAACTTCTACTAATAGTTTATTAATAACTTCTCTGCCTTAGTTTTACCCCTTATAGCTTTAACCTAAAAAAATAAAGCCTTTATTTTTAATAAGGAATATAAAAAGGCTTTTACCTACCTAAAAGTTACATTTACTACTATACCTATACTTTAATACTTTAACCTAAACTAAAAGAATATTATAGAAGCTAATTTATCTAACTATATTACTAAAGGTATTCTATTCTAGTATAATAAGAAAGGAGTACTATACCCTATAGTATACTTCTTAAAATAACTAAGTTTATGTAACAGGCGCTCCTAAAAGGTATATATTAGATAAGATAGATAAAGGTTTTACTAATGTCCCACTAATGTCCTAGAGGAGATATGGTTAGATAGATAAGGGGTAAAGAGTTTTACTAGTGTCTTAGAAGGATTATATAGGGAGCTGGTTCTCCTCTGGAGAAGAACTAGCGATTAGTCTCTAAATAGAAGAAGTTAGAAAGCATTTATCCTTTAATATATAAAGCTTGTTCTACCTTTAACCCACCTTCTATTTACCCGCGACTCTTATTCTATACTATTAATTAAATAACCATACGTTCCGGTTAAACTAGCCTCTTATAATTTTAATTGCTTATAATCCTTTATAGAAGGAACGTACGGCTATTAATTAACAATAACGGGCCATACCTCCTTACCTCCTAAAACGACGCCCTTACTATAAGAGGCTAGCAGAGTCTCCCTAGAGGAGCGCATCCCCTCTACTTATAAAGGAGTAGATTAAGAAGCCATAGCTAGTCCATTTAACTTTTTAAGACCCTTAGGAACAATCACCGCTAGGAAGTTATTAGAGCGGTCACTATGTAAGACCTTATAAAAAATAAAGGAGTTGGAAATATAATTAAAATAAGTATATTAAGACTACTAAGAATAATCGTAAGGATAATTAGGAGAATTATAAACACCCCAGACACAAAGCGGACTTAAAGGGGCAACACCATACTATGCTATAATATTAGATAAACCTAAATTCCGTATAAAGGAACCTAATAAGTATAATAGTAATAGTCTCCGGAACCGTAATTATTTTATCTATTAATATAAAACCAAGTTTTAGCTAGATCTAAAATATTACTCTAATAAGTATAATTAGACACTAATTACTTCTACCTTCCTACGTGGCACCGTTAAGAGTTTATAGACACACTATAAGAAGAAACTTACTACACCCCTTAGATTTAGCGAATTTAAGTACTAGTTGGTTAATTAGGTCTAAGACCCTACTAATTAAAGGATAGATTATAACCAGTAATACTATAATATAAAATAGCGAGAAGGCCAGAGTATAGTCTAGTTTGTAAACTACTTAGAAGAGCTAGAAGATAATATACCCTACTTAGACCTATAGGACGACGCTATATAACTTTATTAGCTACTTGCCAAGTTATAACCTAAGATTTAACAGGCTATATAGGAGAAGGGCGAAATTCCTACCTTTTAAAAAAAGCTTATCTCTAAAGCCACTTAGATTAAAAATGCTAAAAGAGACCATTTAGGCAAGTAAAAGGAACAAGACGCCAATAATAAAGAGCGTAGGACTAAACCTCGCTTTAATAATAGGGGGAGATTCCAACCTAACCACTCTGTAAAAGGATAATATAAACAGGCTTTACAGCCCCAGAGCAACACTAGTTAACCCTAGAATAACAATAGGCAAAAACCTAATCCAAATAAGTAGAATTAAGAGATATACGTTTACAATAACTGCGGCAGGAAGGGCTATATTTAGCACTTCTGCTAGTAGAAAAAGCAAGAGTTGGAATTAGGAAAAGAGAGAGCCTAGTAGACCTTTACTCCCTTATACTAGGCCAACAAGAAAAGGAGGGAGTAAGCTACCGCATAATCCTTCCCGTCTCCATTTAAGTTAATAATAAATGGGTAATATAAGACTGCCTTATAAACAGCAGCGCAGCCATAAGGTTTATTTCTTAATTACTAGTAAAAGAATTGGATTTGGACCTTAGTAGCTTATAGGTGCGCACCATTTAAAGTATTAGAGGCTACTAGATTCCGCGCTATTGGGAATAAACTTTTTCTGTGGTCAGCTAGGACTATAATGGTCTATAGGACACGTAGGAGATGCGCTTCTACGCTATAGAAATTAAGGGGTATAACCTTGTTTTAGGATACCTATAGCTTCACCAAGTTAATCCAGATATTGATTAGCCTTCCGCCTTATATTAACACTAAAAGTCTTAACCGCGCATTATAGTTAAAGATTAAGAGACTTTTTTAAGCTATATATAAGAAGAAGGGTAGGTATATGCCATATATACTACTTTTAACCCCAAGAGTGGGGACGTAGAGTATTTATTTTTGGATATCTGGCTATACGCAGTTAAGAAACTAGAGATTCTATAGGAATATGCGGACCTAAAGGATGTTACTAATAAGGAAGCTGCGTACACCTTACCTAACCCTATATTGGTGGGGCATAAGATAAATACAGGAGATAAGGAACCTTCTTTTAGACTACTATACAACCTATTAGAAAACAAGCTGGCAGTATTGCGTTAGTATATAGTAGACAATCTTTAGAGAGGATGGATTTAGCCTTTTATAAGCTAGGCAGGAGTATTAATTATATTTATACCTAAGAAGGATAAGACCCTTTGCCTCTATATTAACTATTAGGCGCTAAACAAGATTACTATAAAGAATTACTACCTACTACCCTTAATAGGTAAGCTTATTAATAGGCTGTTAGGTATAAAGATATTTACAAAATTGGACCTAAAAGATATATACCATTAAATCTAGATTAAAGCCGGCGATAAGTGGAAAACGGCGTTCTAAATATAGTATAGCCACTTTAAGTACCTGGTGATGCTATTTGGGCTTACCAATATACCGGCAACATTTTAGGCCTATATTAATAAGGTATTATCGGGCCTGTTGGATACGATATATATAGTCTACCTTAATAACATTATAGTATACTCTAATAACTATAAAGCATATACATACTATATGCGAATAGTACTAGAAAGACTATGGGAATATAAGCTCTATATAAACCCAAAAAAATGCCTATTCCATATTACTAGCATTAATTTTCTGGGCTTTATTATTAGCGTTAATGGAGTATTAATAGAGAAAAGCTAGGTAGATGCTATTAGGGAATAGCTATACCCTATAACGTTTAAGGAAGTATAGGTTTTTATAGGCACGGCGAACTTCTACTAAAGGTTTATTGTTTATTACTTGTAAGTAATGTTCCTAATTACTAATCTGCTAAAGGGATCTAAGGATAGCAAGAAGTTAGGACCCTTTATATTTGGGGAAGCTGCTAAGCAGGCTATAGACCAGTTAAAGGATTTATTTACGTTGGTGCCTATCCTAATATACTTCTACTAGGAGCTATATATACACCTTAAAATGGATGCATCCGGCTTTGCCCTAAGGGCAATTATATCTTAATTAAAAGATAGAGAATGGCATCCTATAGCATTTTGGTTAAGGAAAATAACCCCTATAGAGCAGTATTATATAACGCATAACCAGGAGCTGTTTATACTGTCTGTTGCAAAAGATCGGTAACTCGCTTAGGACGCGAAAAAAAAATCCGCACCCCCCCCCCCCCCCCAAAATTTGTATGAGGGGCAATTCTTTCAATTTTCACCACTACAATTGAAGTTATTATGGGCCGCCACCTTCCAGATAAAGTTATTTATAGAATTAGGATTTGTATTAAAGCTAGTAAGGCGGTACCAGCTATTGAAGATGCTGTAAAGGTGGCCAAAAAGACAATTTACAAGATATAATTAAATCTTAATATTTAGGGGGAACCATACACGCCTTTTATTATGGTTTAAGGTTGACCGAGAGCTCTACTACCTTACTAAGAGATGGTAATATATACAGTTGTAGCGCCAAGCTTTTTACTAACTGCTTATATAGTGCCTTCTTAACTTCCTTAAAGATCAGCTAATAGCATATCTAGATAAGATACAGACCTTCCTATTTAACGAATTTATTATTTAAGTTTCTACTGCAACTGCCTGCTATACTCTTAAGAGAGCTTCCTGGTTACGGAAGGTGGTTATAGCTTAAGCGGCTTAAAGGAGCGCTCCCTTCTATAACGCCTGGATTGGTATATAGAAGAGCTAGATAGCAAAGCAGCTTGTATTTCTTAATAAGTCAGCAGCAAATAAAAGAACTGGTAATAGGAAGTACGGCTAGTTACTAGAAGGGACCATATATGGTATAGTACGCGTACTTAAGAGGTTAGAGAGGTGGAGCATTCTACTAGCGTTAGTAGTTAACGGATATCTTAGCTACCTTATCTTTTAAGGCTCTATTACCTCTGCGATATTTAAAGCCTTTATAGAGAATTAGGTACTACCTTATTATACACCATATTTAGGGCTATAATTAGTCCTTATTCTTAACAACGCCGCGATTTATAAATTAACACGGCTTTAAGAGCTTTGTAAGCAACACGGCGTCTTATTAAAATTCCTACCACTATACTCGCCAGATTATAATCCTATTAAGGCTACGTTTGGTGATATTAAGGCTTAGATTAAAAGGAACTAGCAGCTAGTTAAGGACTTTAAGAGCTTTAAGAGCTTCTTATATTTTACTGTTAGTTAAGTATATAGTATATATGCAGGAGCTCACTTCCAAGCAGGATATATTGTAGATTAATAGATAGATACTATCTTAATTGCTTAAACTTTAAGATCAGAGGCTTAATTCTATATAGCGTTCCAATCTTAAAGCTATAGGTCTCCTACTAATCTAATATTATGCCTTTACCTAGCTTCTATAACTTTAGCAAGTTAAGATTCTATTCTTCCTCTACTAACTTATCCTTAATTAACTCCAAAATAGCCCTCTGCCTCTTGCTATTAAACTCTAGCTGGTTAGCTAGCCACTTAAAGAACTAGCTAAGTAGCTTAACTAGATCTGTTTCCGACAGAACGGGGCTTAAGTTTTAGGGTGCTTCGACATTTAAATATAGCAGAGGATATTAAGGAAGGTAAGGATTTTAACCTATAAATTTAAGCTCCTTTATAAGTATAACTAACGCCAGCTTCTTAATATGTGATATAGTAGAATCTTCCTTTTCTACCACTGGCTCCTTCTGGCTCTTCCAACTCCTCTCCCTATAGTTAACTAAGTTAACAATAAAATGTTACGATGGCTGCTTAATAGTAGAGTTACTAGAGAGAAGCTTCTTATTCCACCGCTAGAAGTTTTCTATACTAATAGGATAATAGTTAATTGCAGTATTAGGTAAGTTAGGTAAGTTAGGTAACTTCTTATTCTGCTAGCACGTCTTACCTTTATTACGGTAATGTATATTTATATAAGGCCACCTATCTGTAATTGCTGGTATTCTATTACCAGAAGCCTCCTTAATAGTAAGTACGTTAGGCAGATTAGTAAGTTAAGCTTATATAGCTATCCTTCTACCCATGGGCCTAATAACTACTTACTAACTTAGAGTTATAGCAGGAACCTAAGTCTCTGGCTCCTTCTCCTTAACCAAATATAAGGTGAAGTTTAAGGATAGAGACCTTAACGGCCAGCGCTTATGCCACTCCTTAATCATAGTAAGAGCTTGATTCAGATCCTCGCTTAACTAAATATCTTAAGGGCAGCAGTTGGCTTGCCGGCCCTTCTCATAGGAGGCGATAGCTTGGAGCTGAGTGATCTTAAACTTCCGTGGTAATAGATATTGTACGGTCTCGTTCTGCCATAGATCTAGCTTAAAGTAGTATATATTTTTGGTATTAAATACAGCTAACTTTGTGCCAGGAAGAGACTTATTTTTACTACTTGTAACTGCCTTCTAAATACTTGTAAAGCGTGCCAGCGGCGGCGGCAACAGCGACGGCGGTGAGTCTATATCCTTATCTTCTACCTCTATAAGCTCCTTGGTATTCTTATCTTTATCCTTATTAACCTTATCTGCAGATATAGGCTCTGCGGGCGTTGCTAGCGACGGTAATATTAACGGTAACGGTAACGGTAACGGCGACGGTAATGGTAATGGTGACGGTGACGGTGACGGTGACGGTACTAGTATTGTCTTCTGTCTCTTCTTCGCTACCTTTACCTTCCTCTTTACCTTCTTTTTAGGCGGCTATAAAATAGCAGAAGAAGGCATAGATTAAGCCCGCTTTTGTTTAGGAGGCTTTGGAGTACAACCCAACGATTAAGTAGGCTGCTATTGGGGCGCCATAAGACGCAACACCAAGATTTCTATATAATTGACTTAATTAGGTAACGCGCTAGCTTTAATATTTGGGCACTTACAATAGGTGGTTAAAATTGAAGAATTACCCCTCATACAAATTTTGGTGGGGGGGAATGCGGAATTTTTTTTGCGTCCTAAGCGAGTTACCGATCTTTTGCAACAGACAGTAATAGTTGCAGTAATAAAGCACTGGTGATATTATTATATAGGAAGCAATTATCCTATTAAAGTCCTTATAGACCATAATAACCTAGAATATTTTATAACTATAAAGGTGTTAAGCGGTCAATAAGCCAAATAGGCGGAGGCACTATTACAGTATAACTTTAAAATTATATACCGCCCAGGAAAGACAAATCCCGCTAATAGGTTGTTAAGATATCTAGATTATAAGACAGGGAGGATCCAGGACAGTATAGGGGAAATGATCCCTATATTACAAAATTTGCTTAAGAAGAAAGAAGACTCTTTCCCTAGAACTACTAAATTTTATAGTAGAGCAGAGGTCCCAGTAATACAGCTATAAAGCGCCATAATTATAGAGCCGTAGGATATAGTTATAGACTAGGTTATAGACCAAGTAGATATTACAAAGTTGGCATACCCTAGAATTAGCAAGAATTCTATAAGATATACTAGAGGTGTTATAGCACCTTTAACTTAACGGCGTATTAGCTGTAAGTTTCTAGATTTAGAGGGGATATGCAAGATACTTATCCGCAGCGTAGTATACTGTATAATAGCAGGAGAATCTACTGGCACTAATGGTTTAAAACGTCTTGTACTATACCTAGGGTCTATAATAGCAGTAGGCGAAATAGAAATAAGTAATCTATACAAAACCTTTCTAGATCTTCTTCTTTAAGCGTAATAAAGGGACGCCTTTATTGCTAGGAAGAGGTGGAAAGATATAGTGGAGACTAACTTAGCTAGAGTTACTAAGAAGCTATAGTAGCAAGACTAAAAGGGTCTGTTGCGCTTTAAGGGTGCTGTATATATCCTAAAGGACCAAGCAGTTTAAGATAAAATTCTAAAGGTTTTTTACAATAATCCTTTTAGAGGTTACTATAGTGCTAATAGAACCCTTAAGGCTATTTAAAGGAAATACTTTTGGGATAGAATGTCTGAAGAAGTTAAGGACTATATATTGAGATATAATATATGCCAAAGGGTATAGATATCTAGGCATCGCCCCTATAATAAGTTATTAGTACTTCCTATTCCGTAAGGACTAATATTAGAATTAATAATAGATTTTATAATAGGCTTACCCCCTACCAAAATAAGAACAGGAGAGGTTGCTAATGCTATCCTAGTAATTATTAATAGATATACAAAGTTTTTAGGGTATTTTGCTATTATAATAATAATTACAGCAGCGGAACTAGCAGACCTGTTTTTAGAGTAGTGGCTTTTATTTAGCACGCCAAGGGGAATTATATCTAACAGAGGTACTATATTTAACAGCGCATTTTGGTCTTTATTTTGTCTTTTATTAAAAATATAGTAAAAGATAAGCACTGCCTTTTACTTATAAACAGATAGGCAAATAGAGCGTCTAAATATATTGTTAGAACACTACCTCCACTGCTATATCAATTATTAATAGGATAATTGGCCATTATAGTTAGCTTTAGCGCAACACGCATATAATATAAGCATCTACAGCAGTATAAAAATGACCCCTTATAAAGCACTGTTTGGGGTAAAAGTAAATAACCCCTAGAATGTTAAGGATATTGTTCCTAAAAGAGAGGCACTAGCAGTGTCTAAGAGAATTAAGTAAATAAGAATTTGTAGAGAAGAACTTAAAAAGCACTTGCTAGACGCCTAGGCTATATAAAAAAGGTACTATAATAAGGGACATATGCCTAAAGAATTTGAAATAGGAGACGAAGTATTACTGTTTATAAAAAATATCTGGATAAAATGTATTAAGAAGAAGCCGGACTATAGGTGGCTTGGACCCTTTAAGATAGTTAGGAAAACTAAAGGAAATCAAGCCTATAAATTAGAATTACTAAAATTATATCTAATATATCCTATATTTTATGTTTCCTTATTAGAGTTATACTAGAGAAGAGATAGTATGGATTTACCCCTACCTAGTGAAATTAATAGGGAACTAGAATAGAATGTAGAAGATATTTTAGACTAAAGATGGCGTTAGAAGAAACGCGAATTTTTAGTTTATTAGGAAGAATACTCCTAGGTATATAATAGTTGGGAACCTAAGGAGCACCTTTAGCTAGAATATAATATGGCAATTAAAACTTTCCTAAAAACCATAAATTAGGATATAGCAACAGTTCTAAATATGCCATAGATAAGACAATAGGGAAGACCCCGTAAATTAAAACCATAAGGTTAGGTATAGGTATTAGAAATAAAAACGTTTTGCCATTATAATAGGGATCCTAGAATTCTATAAGAGGAAGCTATATGGATCTATATAAGAACTACTAGGGATGCTATTTAAAGAAGACACTGTTTAGAAATAAGTAGTAGTACTAGAAGAAGGGGCCCTAGGGATTTAGAAGGGTTCCCTAGTGTTATAGACAGCTTAAGTATGATGTTACGACTACTTAGGGAGGAGTCGGCGGAAGCTAGTTGGTTAATATAGGCACGGTCCAGGATAGAGCCGGTGGAACTATATGACGAGGAATAGTAAGCGAGTTATATAATGTTATACGCGGTGTACGCAGTGTATGCAGTGTACGTCCACGTATAAGAGAGGATTTCTTAGGCGTATGGTTGTGTATTTAAAGGACCTTAGCCCCTACTATAGATAGTTCTCTCCTTGTAGTGAATCTTAGAATACAATTAGAGTTAATCTATTAGGCAACCACTCTACTAGTTGTTATTATGTTGTTAACCCGTTTATATTTATATACCTAGCCCAATAACAGGACCTACCGTAGTTCTTACTACAAGGTTCCGTTATATATTCACTACTAAGGTTACGGTATTAAATGAAGTTAAATAATATGCCACCCAAAGCACTAGTTATGATGCCATTAACGGCAATAACTACCTTAGGATTAGGAGACACTAGTATAGCAGATACGGACTTATATGTAGTTACAAGAGGTTAGTTATAAGAAATAGTTAATTACTTATTAGATAATAGTAGGATACTTAAGGAATATATTAATGGAATTAGAGCAGTAAAGGTTAAGTTACTGTTAATTAAACGATTCTTAGGAGAAAGGTTAAAACTTAAAGGATTTCTTACGCAAATGCACTTTAAGATTATGTAGGAAGGAGCAAAGTTGGCAATACCTATAGATTAAGTGGCGTATATAGGATTATTCTTAATAGGAAGAGTACTAAAATGGTTTAAACCTTACCTTACAGAAATATAAGTTAGCGGTATAATAACTACTAACCAAGACGTACAATTTATGTTTACTAGTTGGAATGGGTTTACGGAAAGACTAATATAGATATTTAAAGACCTAAAATTATTAACTATAGCGGAACGGAAGCTTTAAAACTTAGTATAATATTCTTTAGCAATTAAGTACACAACATAGTTTTAAATACTTATAATGTAGGTTAAGTGGAATAATAAGACGCTTATAGCATAGTATAAATAGGGACTTAAGGCTAAAGTCCAAGATGTAATTATCCTAATGGAAGATACGGAAAGTCTATAAGACTTAATAGATTAGTTGATAAAGATTAATAATAGGATCTATTAAAGGGAACAAGTTAAGAAAGGGTAAGATAGAGTTCTATAGTTGTATAAGGCGTAGAGCATATATTAGCAAATATAGAGCCAAAAACTATAGAATGGCGTAGAGCTAATGGACCTAAGTGGTACTAAAGAATCCAAAAGATGGATAAAGAAACTATGTGTCATGGGACTCCTCCGTAATACCTTATACACGTCCACCTGTTTCCACCTACGCAGCAAGAAGAGACCGACCATGAGATAGCAATCTGACGGTAATCTACGGCAATCTGATGGCAATCTACCGCATTCTGCTATATTCTGCCAAGTCCACCAAATCCTGCCAAGTTCTGCCAGGACCGCTACTTGAATCCTATTCTGCTCCGTATACATATCAACTAAGCAACTAAACTAGCGATATATACCCTTTTTTCCCGTTTCCTTACCTTCTCTCCTTACGCAACGTCTTAACTTTATTACACAGTTTATATATATAGCTTAATAATATCTACTTCGCTATATATTATTACCACTTATACTTACTCCGTAACACTACATTGCGTTAAAACCTACACTCCGCCCCGCCCTATTTAAAATGCAGAACGACCTTAAAGCCCCTATAACGGCCGCCGACATTATGTCCGCACTCTAGGAACAATTAGCAGATATATAAAAGTCCTTTATAGACGCCCTCGCACAAAACCAAGCTGCTATAGCTTAATAGCAAGCTAAATAAAAAGCACGGCACTAGAAAACAATTAAGGCCCTCCAAGAAGAAATCCGCACCCTTAAGATGTCCACGCTAAGCCCTTAAGACCAGTTACTATTACTAGAAGCCAATACGCGGAACGCGAGCCCTAAACCAGTAATAGTTATCTCACTAGTAGAACCGACTACTGCACTATAACAATCTAAACAATTACTAGACCCTCTAATATTTACTAGTAAACGATAAGAACTTTAATTATTCCTAAGCCGGCTTAAAAATAAGCTAACTAGTAACGCCAACTGCTACCTAACTAAAGCCAACCGACTCTGTTATGCCCTAAGTTAACTAGGAGGAGATGTAGCTGACCTTATTAAACCTCTTTAACTGAACTTAGTACTAAGCCTAATTGTACTTCTTAAAGCTATATATAGTGACCCAAACCGCCAAGCTACTGCTTAAAGAAAGATAAACTATATAACTTAAGGAATAAAAAGCTTTCTAGTATACTTCTCCGAATTTAACCGTTACGTAAAAGAAATAGGCTGGAACGACTTTATACTAATTAACAGCCTTATTAAATCCCTAAGTCCTGAACTAAAAACCTCCCTAATAGGTGTAGACCTACTAGAAGCCCTTAACGCCTGCGCAAACGTTATTAATAAATAGTATAATGATATACTACGTCTGATACTAAAGTCCGCTCCTTAATATAATACGACAACCCTATAAATATCTACTAAGCTATTGTCTCAGCCTAAGCACCCTGACGCTATGGATATTAACATTAGAACCCTAGGATACGCCCTACTAGGGTCCTCTAAATAAGAACAACATACTAAGCTAGGCCTCTATTTTAAGTGTGGAAGTAGCTCCTACCTCTTTAACCACTGCTCCGTCCCCCTACCCTAACGCGAATTACAAACGGCCAATACTAGCAGCCGTTTACCGCATTAATCCTCTAGTTATTGTCCCTAATCTCCACCTAGTTCCAGCCCCGCATCCAGTAAGCACCACTTATGAGGACGAAGCTATAACCAATATACTATAAGAACTCCACCCCAATCGCCTTTAAAAGGAAGGTCCCGGAGCTAAGTCGCTCTTTAGGATAGCGCTGCCTTAGGATCTCATTAAATGCTTTAAATGTCATAAACTCTAACTTTTAGGATTGCAGTATAACCATTAACTGTTATCTTTGGCAGAATAATTAATAGGTTAATGCTCGAGTCCTAATTAATATAGAAGCCAGCGGCACAGGATTTATTAACAAGATCTTTATATAAAATAATGGTTTTACTCTAACCCCCCTTAACCGGTATATTAATATATTTGGATTTAATGGCAAACGCACTATCTTAGGCCGTATTACCTATATAGTATTCCTAAGACTCTAATACCTAAACCATAAAGAACTAATTAGGCTTTTTGTTACCACCCTAGGTTACTTAGTAATCCTTAGATAACCCTAGATAAAGCTATATAAGGTAACTATTAATTGGGACAACCTTAAGCTTCTATTTACCGCCTCCTATTATAAGCAGAAGTGTCTTATAACCCGCTGCTTAGACCCTAAACCAAAATCTAGAAAATCTACCAAGATCCACTAGTCTAAGATTTCCACCAATGTCTATTAAGAACCTGGAAATAATACACGATTATATAAACCAACTCTGAATGCTACACCCCAAACCAAGCAGAAGCTTAAGCTTAATATATAAAAGTACTAGAAGAACTAGTACTCTACTATAAAAAGGATACTTAAAGAACCTAAACCTAAATTTAATACTAACTCTATACCTAATACTAAACTTGAACCTAAATAAGAAACTATATAAGAAACTAAGGATAATCTAAGTTCACTTAACACCTTAGATATTTATATAATTAGAGCTACCCTATTAGTACAACTCACTAAGAAACCTAAATATATAATCTTTGCTGTTACAATGGCCGATATTAAAAAGGCCTTAGCACCAAAGAAACATACTAACCCTACCACAAAAGTACTAGTATGCCACTATAACAACCTAGAAGTATTTTTACGAAAGGAAGCTAATAAACTAGCAGAACACCAACTATATGACTATAAGATCGTACTTAAAGAAGGAAAACAGCCAGGATTTAGACCCTTATACAGAATGTCCTAAAACGAACTCTAAGTGCTATGGAAGTACTTGGATAAACACCTAAGTAAAGAATTTATCAGAGCAAGCTCTTCGCCTATAGCTGTACCTGTAATCTTCATTAAGAAACCTGGCAGTGGTTTGCGCTTCTGTGTGGACTACCAAGCTCTTAACGCTATTACTATTAAGAATTGGTACCCGCTCCTATTAATTTAAGAGACACTGAACTAATTAAGTAAGGCTCGCTACTATACAAAACTTAACCTTATCCACGCATTTAACCGCCTCTGTATTATAAAAGGAGATAAATGGCTTACTGTATTCTATACTAGATATGGACTGTTTAAATACTTAGTAATGTTATTTGGCCTCGTAAATGCCCTAAGTTTATTCTAACACTTTATAAATAATACCTTACGACCTTACCTGGACGTTTTCTGTACTGCTTATATTGACGACATTTTGGTATATAGTAATAACCTAGCTGAATATAAGAAATACGTTGACCTTGTCCTAGAAGCCCTATGTGGAGCTAGACTATAATTAGATATAGATAAATACAAGTTCTATAAAACAGAAGTTCTATACCTTAGACTTATTATCTCTATAGACGGTATATAAATGGACCTAAAGAAGATTAAAGTAATTGTAAATTGGCAAGAACCTAAGAACGTCAAGGACGTAAGAGCCTTTATAGGATTTACTAATTTCTACTAACGGTTTATTAATAACTTCTCCGCCCTGGTTTTACCTCTTGTGGCTCTAATATAAAAGGACAAAGCCTTTATCTTTAATAAGAAATATAAGAAGGCCTTTACCTATCTAAAAGTTATATTTACTACCGCACCTATACTCCAACACTTTGACCCAAACTAAAAGAGTGTTATAGAAGCTAATTTATCTAACTATATTACTAGAGGCATTCTGTTTTAGTATAATAAGGAAGGAGTACTATATCCAGTAACATACTTCTTAAAACGATTAAGTCTAGCCAAATGTAACTATAAGATCTACGATAAGGAATTATTGGCCATTATTAGATGTTTTAAATAATGGTGACCTAAACTAGAAGGCGCCGGATTTCTAATTAAGGTTCTTAGCGACTATAAGAATCTACAGTACTTTACAACTATAAAATAGCTAAGTTATTATTAAGCCCGCTAGTTAGAATATCTGTCTTATTTTTAATTCTTAATTACATACTGCCTAGGCGTTTAAGGTTAAAAACCTAATGCCCTAACTCGACGTTTACAAGATATAACAGTATAGGAAGAAGCGCACGCCTACCGCAATCAAACGCTGCTTTACCCTGAATTATTTGATCCCCTAGCTAAAGACCTTATAGTACACGTCCTTAAAATAACTAATTAATTAATTGAGCAGATTATAGTCAATAAATACCCAAATAATGAGTTTATCTAAGAGACACTTAAGTTAATTTAAGATGGCGTTAGACGCTCTAAAAAGATCTCTTTAAGTGAATATAAAGCTCGCGGAAAACGCTTATACTACTAGAACCGCCTAGTTATACCTAACTATAACAAACTTAAGCTCAAGCTCCTTAAACACGTATATAATCTACCAGTAGCCGGCCACCCAGGCTAAGGAAAAACCCTAGAGCTGCTCTAATAGGAGTACTACTGGCCAAACATACACAATATAACACAAAGGTACGTCTTTAGCTATTACACCTGCCGACGAGCCAAAGCCTTATATAAGAAGTATAACGGGTTTCTAAAGCCACTGCCTGTTCTGGATTGAAGATAGAAGGACATCTTAATTAACTTCGTTGTTGATCTCCCCATAAGTAAAGGCTGTGCGAACATTATAGTAGTTATAGACTGACTATTTAAAATGAGATACTTAATCGCCTGCCCTAATATATCAATACCTACCGTCGCCCGACTGTTCCTGGATTATATATGGAAACTCTATAGACTTCCCGAAATGATCGTCTCTAATAGAGGCCGCTAGTTTGTCTTAGTGTTTTGGGAAGAACTAACTACCTAACTCCACATTAAAGCGCTATTGTCTATGGCATATCACCTAGAAACGGACGGTTAAACGGAACGTATAAATGCTATAATAGAATAGTATATTTGGATATACACGTCGTATTTATAGGACGACTGGATAGACTGGCTTGCATTTACTAAGTTTACTACAAATAACTTCGTCTTAGAAACCATAAAGGTCTCCCCATTCCTAGCTAATTACGGCCAGCACCTACAAATAGGTTTTGAACCCTTTAGTAATGTTCCTCGCCTAGCTTATCAGGCCTTATAAGTTACAGAAGCAAACGAATTTGTAAAGAAGATAGAAGAACTACAAGAGTTCCTTATTAATGAAATAATATAGGCCTAGTCTGTCTATAAAGCCGTAGCAAATAAGAACCGAACCCTAGCACTAGCTTACTAAATTAGTGACTTTGTTTGGCTAGACGCAAGAAATCTAAACACAAAACGACCTACTAAGAAACTTAACTGGAAGAACGCCGGCCCTTATAAGGTTAAAAAAGTTGTCTCTTCTTATGCCTACCAACTAAAGCTCCCTAATACGGTTAAAATCCACCCTATATTCTATACGTTAGTCCTCTACCCTGCCGCCCCTATATCAGACGCCCTACCTAGACAGATCTAAGACCCTCCCCCACTAGTTAAAGTGGATGGTGAGGATAAATACCTCGTCAAAAGAGTTAACGACATTAAGTATAATAAACGGAAACGCAAATATATGTATCTTATAAAATAGAGAGGCTTTATTAAGCCCTTATAGGAACCCGTTAACTCTGTAGGACTTATATAAGCTGTAGAAGACTTTTATAATCTCTACCCAGAACTACCTTAGCCCCATCTCGCAGAAGCTCAAGTTTAAAGGGGGGGTACTATTATAGGACTCCTCCGTAACACCTTACACACATCTACCTGTTTCCACCTACGTAGCAAGAAGAGACCGACTATAAGATGGCAATCTGACGGTAATCTACGGCAATCTGATAGCAATCTGCCGCATTCTGCTATATTCTGCCAAGTCTACTAAATCCTGCCAAGTTCTGCTAGGACCGCTACTTGAATCCTATTCTGCTCCGTGCACGTGTTGACCAAGTAACTAAACTAGTAATATATACCCTTTCTTCCCGTTTCCTTACCTTCTCTCCTTACGCAACGTCTTGACTTCATTATACAGTTTATATACATAGCTTAATAATATCTACTTCGCTATATATTATCACCACTTGTACTCACT
>Ga0307507_10001568_pt1 | contig 50798 bp, 21 predicted proteins | sample 7_EM_MG_FD_207223 | JGI IMG/M metagenome (GOLD analysis project Ga0307507, IMG submission 207223) | Populus trichocarpa ectomycorrhiza microbial communities from riparian zone in the Pacific Northwest, United States - 7_EM | ecosystem: Host-associated > Plants > Roots > Unclassified | place... | reverse complement strand
GGAAAAGAAAGTAGGAAACAGGGGAAAAAGGGTACATAACGTTCGCTTGGTTGCTAGGTTAACGGGTACTGTGCTACGCACGGGCAGGGTAGAGCTTAGGTGGCGGTTCTGGTAGAACTTGGCAGAATTCGGCAGTTAGAGGTCCTTGAAGTTGCCAGTTGGCAACTCCGACAGTAGAGACGGCAGATTGCGGCGGAATACAGCAGATTGCTGTCAGATTGCCGTCTCGTGGTCGGTCTCCGGTTGTTCAGTCGGTGGAAACAGGTGGACGTGTGTAAGGTGTCACGGGGGTGTCCCGTGACATATATATAATTTTAACAAAGTTAATAAAGCTACCCATGTAAGGTCTAGGGCTGTATATAGGCTTAAAATAATTGCAAGAACCAGCTCTATAATTGTGACGGGCTCGTACAAATGCTTCTGAACCGAAGCTTGTAGATTGCTACCATACAAGAATACTAAGCTGAGGAGAAGAAGAGGAAAGGAGGCTCTAGGGGGTAATATACACGGTACGGGCGAACTCCGGAGATTACGCCAAGCCAGCTGCAGGGGCGGTGCCCCAGCACCGTCACAATAATCGACAAACTTTTAGGCTTATATATGCAATATCTATTGCGATATTATGGCTAAGTCGGAGTTCTTAATAACAGAATTTTTTTTTAATGAAAATAATCTTAGCTCTGGGGGGTTATGGGCTAATTAATTTGGGCTGAGTGTTCATAAAATATCGGGTTGTCTCTCTAATCGATGAACTTTTGGTAGTATTTTAAGCCGTTGTGGTTAAGCAATTCAACCGCGAATATATGGAAAATTATAAAAAAAGTCGGACTTCTTAAGAAACGTTGGATATGTCCCTCAGACGTCATTTCGATGGTGCACTACGAACGTGGTTAGTCACCCGCTTGCTGAGGTAAGCAGTATCTATTTGACGGATTTTGCAATTCGGAAGACGGCGTAGGTTATTCCTTAAAAATCACGTCTGAGCTCGCTTCAGTAAGCGCTTCAGTAAGCAGCTGACAAAGGGCCTACTAAAGGCTAATCGTTTGCTTCATTGGAAATTAATAATTTCATAGAGCTTCCATATTTCAACATTGATTTTTGAATTCTCTTTCACAGCATAAAATTTCTTCAGTCTTACTTATATTTTCATACTGATTTCACGCCACTCATTCGGATTAATCATGGCAGCGACAGCAAAAACAGGCGATATTGAGCTTGTGCCACATCACAGCCATGAACGACATGACTCGGGCTTTGTTTCTCGTCCTTTCGCTGGCCGAATTGGTGGCAATCAGCAGTTTACAATTTCCCCCGAAGACGCCCAGTTTGACAAAATCACCGCTGAAGTACCCGATGCGGTAGCCAATCTCTCATGGAAATCAAGTCTTGACCTGCGTGGCTTCCGGGACATTGAATTATGGAAGCAAGCGATAATTGAAGGTGTTGGAACGAGCTTACAGATATATATATCCGGTCTTTACTCTCTCGGCCTCTTCTCTGCGTTAACTGAAACGTCGCTGGGCCCCATTGTTCCTGCAGCCTTAGGATCAATGGCAAATACCGTCCTTATTGCACTTTTCATCTATGCTGGAGGCCCTGTATCCGGTGGGCATTTCAATCCATTCATCACCATGTCAACTTTCTTCGCAAGACTCTCGACATTACCGCGTACAATACTTTATATTCTCTTCCAGTGCACAGGAAGTGTTATTGGTGGCTTCATGATGCGAGCAAGCCTAGGCCGACCTCCGGCTGAGCTTCGAGGTGTCCCTGGGTGTTACGTTGATACATCTCTGACTACAGCTGGCCAAGCGTACGTAGTCTGGTCCAAGGAGCATGATAGACGGCCGGTGCTAGAGGTATTCAGACGGTCCTACGCCTTAGTAGACCTTGCGGCGTCCCTTTAATTATGAAGCTGTTTGACGAAAGATTAAGGCTGCCTTGCTAGCTCTTTCATCATACATTTTGATATGTGACCAAGTAAATCAGGAACCTAGCAAATGGCACAAGGGAGTAGATGGCTGGTCGAGTACTTCTGGCACCGGCTTGGTTGTTTTGATAGAATGCACTTCGCTTACACATCATGCGCAGATACGCCCTTGAGACAATGACAGCATTTGCTCTAATATTTGTGGCATTTGGAGTTGGTACGTATCGCTTTATCGATCCTTGGTGGATTTGTTAATTACTGTCTTTATCTAGGCCTCGATCCTCGTCAACGGGACGTATTTGGGCCCGCTTTGTCACCAATTTTGGTATGTGTATTGCATTTTGGGAAGAGCTGATGTTGAAGTGATACTAGGTTGGCTTTGCTTTAGGGATATGCACTTTTTCAACTGGCATTGTCAAAAAGGGATATTCCGGCTCCTGTAAGTAGTAATGAGAGTAGTAAACGCATCTCCGCTTATCCACTTCGTAGCTTTAAATCCTGCCCGATGTCTAGGCCTTATGGCCGCTAGTGGTATGAATGACCAAAATTATTTCCTGAAATACCATTAACCTAGCGTCTCAAGAGAATCTTGAATACCATTACATCCATTGGTTCGGAGATTTGACTGCCGCAATTCTGAATGGATTACTGTATCGGTGCATACCAATTTACAAGGAGTGAAAGTAGGCGGGGCTAGGTTTAAGTTCGTAAGGATGTTAGGGTAACCGGGAAAGGTGCTTGTCATAATGAGGATTGGATATAGAATTATCCTCCGTGAAGCGCTAATCTGGTGAAAGCTCCTAAAAAGTATTTAGAGAATGTTCTGCGTAAAAATATAGATGTACTGAATTCTCCTCAATCTCATTCATGAAGTAAGAACGGCTGTGTGTGGGAACTCATGAAGGTCTTTAAAATGTATTTAAAACCACTATTAAGTTTGCGTTACGCGGGATTTCCAAATTTCAAGGCGAAGTCACTATCCGATTGAGGTATGGTGTCTTTCGCTTAACGCGCACCACGAACTTTGTCTTCTTGAGTCGAAATCTGAACCTCCAAAGACTTCGACGGCCAGCCTTCGACATTCCTCCGACAAAACCGCCAAAATGTCGTCGCCCTCATTGAATAAAATCGCACCAAACAGCTCGTCGAGGCAGAACCCGTCCGAGATCGAGACGAGCATTGCTAACGCTCTCTACGACTTGGAGACCAACATCCCAGACATGCGGAGCTCTCTGAGACCTCTGCAATTCGTCTCTGCTCGTGAGGTAAGACGCAGCACTACCTCCAGCACAGAAATACCATCCGGTCCAAATTGAAGCGCCATCGGTCTCTTGACTCGCAACGTGGACATGAGCCGTTTGGAATATCGAAGAGGCGGTGGGCACTGGGCAGCTTCAGAACGCTGACACCAGGATTCTTTAGATCGAGGTTGGTCACGGCAGAAAGGCGATTGTCATCTTCGTCCCAGTTCCTCTTCTTGTTGGATGGCATAAGTCTCAGCAGCGGTACGTACCCCAATTATTCCCTATGACCCCTAGTATACCTGTACTAATTGACTTTTGCAGCCTCACCCGCGAACTTGAGAAGAAGTTCTCTGACCGACACGTCCTCATCATCGCTTCACGCCGCATTCTCCCCCGCCCAAAGCGCTCGAACCGCTCTCGCACCTCCCAGACGCAGAAGCGCCCGCGTTCGCGGACTCTCACTGCCGTCCACGATGCTATCCTCCACGACTTGGTCTACCCAGTTGAGATTGTTGGCAAGCGCATGCGCACAAGGGAAGACGGAAGTAAGGTCTTGAAGATCGTTCTCGACGAGAAGGAGCGTGGCGGTGTTGACTACAGGCTGGATACCTACTCAGAAGTCTACAAGCGTTTGACGGGCAAGGGTGTCAACTTTGAATTCCCCCAGAGTGCTGCGGTTGAGTACTAGATTAGGCAGGCTTGTGGAGTAGGGTTTATGGATTCATTCTGTGTACTCAGCATAAAAAGGGTTGTTGTCCCGGTGTTCCAGGACCGTGGATACATTATGCTTATGGTGCAATTGGACATGACCTGAATTGAAATGGCCTTCAATTGATTTCTTGTGATGATTTCTTTCCAGCCCGCCATTATTCGCCGAATTTTTTTGACGGACTATCTTACCCATAGTCTTTCCGAACGCTCTCTTATTGCCTATCCAACTCCGGGTAGTGTCGGAAAACGCCCATACTGTATGGAAGTCGCCTATCGCTGGCCAGATAATCCTTGAGGTGCTTCTCTTCCTTAATGCTTGGGTAGAATGTGCCAAAAAGAAGAGGGTAGTCGTTGCTCCGGGCCTCAAGCTCTTTCGGGAACGCGAAATGAAGCCTTTGACATATATCAGCATATCTACGAATCTGCAAACTCCAGAATAGCAAAAGATGGGGAATTTACCCGTCCATGACCTGCCACAAGGTCGTATCGGCATAAGTAAGCATATCACTGACAAGATATTTGCCCTTCCCAGTCTCCTCGTTCCCCTTCAGCACGCGCTCAAAGAAGCTGAAGTACTTCGGAATGCGGTTCTCTCGAAAGTTTTTCGACTTCTTGAGGGCCTCCTCTTTCTGATCTGTACCATCATTAGCTTCCGCTGTAAGGTATGTTTCCATGCCAAATATAATTCACTGTTCTCGTAACTTAGTTACCATACCTTCATAATACTGTATGACCGCAATCGGGTGATGCGTATCATGTGCCTCATTATTCAGGTCCAGCGCCGTAAGCATATTCTGATTAACCCACAACCTCTCCGCCTCATCCTCCGGCGCCAGCCCCAGGCGCGGGCCCAGATATATCAGGATATTGGGCGTCTGGTAGATCAGCAGTGTTTTGCAGTCCTTGCCAGCGCCGGGGACGCGCAGGGCGGGCGGCGCGAAGGCGGGCGGGTTGCCGTCGGTGTCACCCGTGGATTCAGGCGAGCATGCAGCTTGTACGATCGAGTAGCCCTTTTTGTCGTTGTTGGCGACGTCGTTGTAGGGGATTGAGGCTGCTTCGAGCGCAAGACGGATGAATTCGCCACGGCCGGGGATGGAGGGGTGGTAGAGGAGCTCGTAGGTGGGGTTGGTGCGGGGGCGTTTGGGAGTGGGTTCGGAGGACATTGTTGTATTTGTTTGGAAGGAGTTGAATGGAGCTTTTTGGAGTAGTTGGGGTTGGAATTGCTTGTACTATAAGAGAGAAAAAGAGCTGTCAGCTGTGATTCGCGGTGCATGACATAGAGGACAGTGAGGGTGGTGAGAGTTGTACACCGAGGGTGCCAGCGAGTATTGCAACGCAGACAGTTAAGATGTGAGCGATAGAGCTGAAGTGACTTCGGTGTAACATGCTCAAGGAAGTGATAGCCTTGGATGGCCCTGCAATGGAGTATTTGTGGGGGCTGGGCTCAGAATTCAACTTACCAAAGCCCGAGGTGATGAGTGACAGGCAATTGAGACTGGTGATATGAATCTGCACCTAAGGTAGAGGGGACAGCATGAGATGGCCAGGCACAGGTACATATATACCCCGTGCCTGGCGTCATGGATACGCCTTGGGATGCAACCATTCCTCTCCCACCCGGAGTGCAAGTCTTAACTCCGGATGTGCCGTTTTAGGTATATTTAGGGGCCTTTACCTCGTAAGCCACGTAGGGTATGTACTGTTGCAGGGTGACACAGAGTGAGACAGGGTGAGACAGGGTTCGATAAAGCCACAACTCCAATCCCCAGCTCACACGATTACTTCCAAATTACTTCCAAACTTATCTCTACATCACAGCCTACAGTACTGTCCCATGAACTTAACTACTATGGTTGGGATGATGAACGGTGACGATCCTTATAGCTTTGAATCTCAGCTGGAATCTTTTCGACGCTCTGATCAAGCACGAGAGACACTTGTTTACGTGCGTTGTTACCCGGATGCGGATTTTCGCCACGAAAGATGCGGGAGGGACTACGCTGACTGTCAAGATAGGAAGTTATTCGACAATATGACCAACTTAAGCAAGCTTATCAAGAGAAGTGCAATGACTTTGAAAATGAGATGCAGGCTCGCCGGCACTGGCAAAACGAGCACAATACTGTAAAGAACGACTTAGTAGCAGTTCGACAAACTATGGTACTCTAGTCCTTGATAGCGGGGTAGTTCGTGGATCTAATACCTTTCAGGATGGTAGTCCGTTCGTTCTAGCACTCATAGATGGTGATGGTGTCATAGTAAGCAAGCTAGGAGCATACCACATTCGGTGACGAAGCTGACCTTTCTCCCTCCGTAGTTTCAAGATATGCTCCTCAGCGCTAGTCGTGACGGCGGATCGGATGCTGCACACAGGCTCCACCAAGAAATTCGTGCACATATACTCGGACAATATGAAACGGTTGGGCAATGGTCTATAATGGTGCAGATATATGCAAATTTGGAAGGTCTTGGTCGGAAGTTATCTTCTGTTGGTATCATAAAGACGCCGCAAGACCTACACGCGTTTGCTCGCTCTTTCAGTCTCAATCAACCTCTATTCAGCTTCGTTGATGTAGGAAGTGGTAAGGAGAGAGCTGATCATAAGATTAAAGGTGAGTGGACCACGTCAATGCGCCTAACGTAGGTGATAGGGTTATGACGGCCGGCGTAGTTATGAGTAGGGCCCCGCCGCCTTGTGTGTTACCTATAATCGCGTATTCGACAGTATTTTAATGTTCTAAATCGTCATAACTACGCCAACTGTCATAACCCTATTACCTACGTTATCTGACTTCCTGGACCTACTTGATTGGCAAGAGTCAGGCATCCATGCATGCACAGGCCTCGCACAAGTACCATATAGGGTATCACGAAGACCTTCACTTAGGTAATCATACATTGGCTAACGGTAGTGTGTCCATTCAGAAATGTTACGTCTCTTTATCTCCAATTACTCCTGCAAGCATATAATTTTTGGTGGATGTCATGACAATGGCTATCTACCAAATCTCGATCCATGGAAACACGACAATAAGATCTCTTCACGTATCACGCTCCTAGAATCTACAACAGCTCAACCAGGCTTTACAAGTCTTAATTTTACCACTACTCGTTTTGACACGGTGTTCAGATCGGAGCCGCTACCCGAGAAGCCTATGATGCCACCTATTTCAACTGCTTCCCCTCAACTAGCTGCAGTTATGCCGACGAAGATCGTTGCTCAAAGACCTCCTTCCATACCCCAACAAGGGATCAAAAGCCCAACTCCTCCAGCAGAAGCAAGCTGGGCTACTGTTGGAAAAGCTGGAGTTACAGAAAAGAAAATTTCTATAGCAGTATCCAAGACGCCTCGGAAGTGCATCCTCTTGAACGCATATGACCAACGTCTCGACCAGCCGCTCGCCAAGCCAGACCGCACCTCCGTGGAAAGTCTTCACCAGCGTATTCAGAAGCAGAAAGTCTGTAATGACTTCCATTTAACCAGCGAATGTAAAACTGCCTACTGCCCATATTCCCATGGCCCGAAGCTTACTCCTATGGAAACACTGGCTCTAAGGCATAAGGCTCGCGGCCGGTCATGTCCAAATTGGAGTGAATGCCGGGATTTTGATTGCTACTATGGACATTGTTGCCCAAATGATGACTGTTATTACCAAGAATGTTATTTTAGGGACTTACATAATTTGGATAAGGTTCGTTGTCCTCCCACTCATGAAACGACAGTTGGCTGATGAGAATGGTAGGCTGTACGGACAAAACTTTATGAGGACGGTTCTTTTGAGCTAGTTGGAACCGCTTAAATTGCTAAGTAGTAGAATGATGAGATCATTTGATATCAGCGTCGGCCTTGAAACAAAAGTGGTAATGAACTTAGCTTGATAAATTTGATAAACCTTCACGGCTTAGCCAATATCATATAAAGGTTACTAGCTTTAAATCTTTCCTCCCTTGCAATTTTAATGGTGCTAGACAAGGAGTCCACACCGCAGTGTCTACACTTAATTTTTCCTCATCATTACATCATGTTCTAGGTTGATCCGGATTGAAGAAAAAGTCTGATAAAACATACGACACATCATACGCCGCTCTTCCAGCAGCTCTGATTACCTTCACTTTGATGATCTTTCTAAATCTGCGGCCTTCATTCCTGCATTAACATCCAAAATCCATGCAAGCCGGTCAAGATGCCTCGTTTCGAGGGCGTCGATGCTTCAGCAAGGCAGATTGGGACCAGTGTAGCGAGCGCACCAAATCCCGAACCTTGGAGAGTACGAACAATGATGAGCATAGCAACGTGCATGCTCCCTGCAGCCAGAGCACCCACCTCCAATGACACTTGTATGCGCTGCGACGAACAAGGCCCATTTCCGGCCTATCTTGTCAGGAAGTCCACCTCCAAACACTCCGACACAAGCTCCGAAGAAGAAGAGAGCATTAATGGCGCTGAGAATATGGTTTGTGTATGCCGCTCCTGGACAAATTAAACTACTCGTGGAAGCCATGTTGACCGATACTGGTCGCGAAAGCGGCCAAACCTGCAGAGAAATACTTCTGTTAGCACAACAACAATTTTGCTACGCACGATGACGGAAAATACCGAAGCCGTATGTAAAACTCCCAACCGCAACGATCGTGCCAACGGCAATGTTGTAAACGCTTGTACTCGTCAATTTCGCGATAATCAAAAGCAATTGAAGAGACAGTAAATGACCACTTGAGAATTAGACTTGGGATGACTCGCTTTATCTACTCCACAGAAGACTCCGCCCGAGCAGGCCCTAAGGAAAGCTGCACGAAGCCATGACAAGGTGGAAAGTACCCCAGATAACCACCTATTTGCGATTATTTAGTAGCTATATAAGAGCTTTTTAGAGATATCTTATAGTAATTAAGTCCACACACATACTTAATATAACCTTAAATTTACCTGTATTCTAAGTATTTTCTACCTATATGTTAGCCTTCCTTTATACCTTTATATAAAGTTTATAGAATTTTCAATTTACTTTAGTTATACGCTATTAATTTATATACTTTCTATTAGACTTATAAATAAAAGTACGGGTCCAGCCAGCTTGCTGCGCTGATCATTCCTATCGTCTGTTGCAAGTATTACCAAGCAGATAACTGAGCGCATAGGCTTCAGCTTCATAACCCTTAAGGTTGGTCGTTCGGTAAAGCTTTTTGACACACCGAAGAGCCATTAGCGGTATAGCCACGACCACCTCGGGGCGTACTTTTCAGCACGCCGGCTCGGTCCCGAAGCCAAAATTAAGTACCCTTGGTTGACTTGCACTCCCTTTATGGGGGCCAAACACAGTGACCACGAAAGGTTATCTAGAGCAGGCTGTGACTTCATCGGGCTTTTTGTATGGCCGATCGCGATGGCTGGGAGCTTGCGTCGGGCGCGAAAATACACTTTCAGGCGATTGTGGCCTATGTCTATCGGTCTATTTTGACATTTTACCCATCGTGCAAAAGGTATAAAAAGACTTTCCCTTCGCCTTCACAATCCAAACTCCAGAAATTCAGCTCTACAGTTCCAGCCTCAAACATCACTTAAATATCATCTTTGAATATCACCTTCAAATACCCAGCTCTAGATACATTGGCTCACGTATCCCGTTTCCAACAACTTATTCTTAACACCCACCAAATATCTGTTTTCATATACCCATCAAAACTCATCAAAATCATGTCTGCCCTCCCCAAAATCGCAATCATCGGCGCCGGCCCCTCGGGCCTCACCCTCGCCAACATCCTGCAACGGCACCAAATCCCCTTCACAGTGTACGAAAACGACGCGTCCCCGCACGCACGCAACCAAGGCGGGACCCTCGACCTGCACCCGGACGGCGGGCAGCTCGCAATCCGCGAGGCGGGGCTCTGGGACGCCTTCACGGCGCACGCGCGGCCCGAGAGCGACGTGATGAAAGTCGTGAAGAACGACGGCGAGGTGCTGTGGGACGGCAACGGACCGGATGCGCGCGCGGTCCCGGAGGCAGAGAGGTTCACGCATCGACCTGAGATCGACCGCCAGGCGCTGATGCAGCTGCTGCTGGAGCCGCTGGCGCCGGCGGCTGTGCGGTGGGGCAGGAAGCTGCAGGAGGTCGTGCCGGCGGCGGGCGGGACGTATGAGCTGCATTTTGTGGGTGGGGTGGTCGAGACGGGGTTGGAGCTTGTTGTTGGTGCTGATGGCGCGTGGTCGAGGGTCCGTCAGCTGCTGACGGACGCTAAGCCGCACTATTCAGGCATCAGTGCCGTGGAGCTGTGGGCGCTTAATGCGGACGAGAATAATCCGTGGCTGTCGCAGTACGTGGGGAAAGGAAGCTGCTTCTCGTTCGGTGAGGGCCGCACCATTCAGGCTCAGCGCATTGGGGATGGTAGTATTCGCACGTATGCCTGTCTCCGGAAGCCGGAGTCATTCCTGAAGGATTGCGGGATCGATTGGACGAAACCTGAGATGGCGAGGAAAGAGTATGTGGAGCGGTATTTCGATGACTGCGGGGAGGATTTGAAGAGGATGATTTTGGAGAGCGAGGATGAGTTGATTCCGCGCACGCTTTATATGCTTCCCGTCGGTTTCCGCTGGGAGTCTCGCCCGGGCGTTACGCTGCTCGGCGATGCAGCGCACCTTATGACGCCGTTCGCTGGCGTGGGTGTCAATGCCGCGATGACCGATTCGCTGGATCTGGGACGATCCATCGTTGGTTATACGGAGGCACCTCACGAAAAGAGCCTTGTGGATGTAGTCAAGGATTACGATTTGAGACTTTTCCCACATGGGGAAAGGTTTGCGCAAAAAACCATGAACAGTATGAACAAGCACTTCAGTGCCACTGGGTCCGAGGAACTGGTTCGACGATTGAGGGCAGCTCATGGGAAAAATTGATCCGAAATCAATCTGTGTGTGAGGGATAATGTGTTGATCGCGAAGCTTAGGTACAAAGAACGGAATCTAGGGTAGACAGGAATAAGTTGTTGAAATTAAAACTATTCTTCTAGTCGTACTTGCAAACAAACAAGACCTGACAGCCCTTCAAATATGTCCATCTTCCAGGGGGCGGTCTTCCCTCCATTTCCCTACAGGCTTCATTCATGGCCTAGACCTCTATGAATTTTCTTGATTCTTTGAACTGTTATACGCATCAATTAAGTAATACGCAAGCGCGCCTGCTCGAATAGACCGCTATCGCGACGGGAACCCCGAGTTTAGCTGGAGGCGGCGACGACCTGGATGTAGCCGACATGAGAATGTAGAGTTGGAGAGAAGCAAGGGAGGTAGCTTATAATAGATAGACCATGAGAAACTCACCTCTGACCCATCAAACAGCACTTCACCGTCGTTCCTCCCTATCAGCTAATCCACGAATATGAACTGTCCTGCTACCGCTCCAAAGACGACAAGGAGGAGTGCGACCCATTTATTAGTAAACTTATACAACGTTCCCAACGCGACCAAGTATAACACTGCTGCTGGTCCACTTTCGGCAGCTTTTGAAATTGATATCTCTATCGGCTTAATCTGGAAATCCCGCTCGGGGCCTTGGACGCTCGATTTCAAGATCTGAAAGCTGATAACTGCTATAACTCCGACAACTGCCCCACACAGGCCGTCAAAGAAGCTTGCGAGGAGCTGGCAGAAGGTCAGTAATTAAACGGCTATCCTCTGGATAGTAGGACTGTATTATTACCTTGTTATGGACCAGCTTCTCTAGGAGTCTATGACCAGCAATCGTGAATATGAAGCATGGAAAGAACATCCCAATTGTAATGATCACGGCTCCCGCAAACGCATATCCTAGTCCGCCTTCCACGAGGCCCCCCTGGAAACCAACAAAAGTCGCAAAGATGACTAGTGGCGCTGGCAGAACATTTCCGATAGCGATACAGTCGATAAATACCCTTTGGGGTAACCACGCACCCTTAAGGACTGCTTCAACCTGTATAAATGGTATGGCAGTGTACGCACCGCCGAAGGAAAGAGTACCTGCAACTAAACCGAGCACAAAGAGATTGACGAGAGAGGGCGTTTTAGCAATACCGAGGGCAAGGGAGACAGGCGAGGGAACACCGTGAAAGACAACATAGAGGGTGTAGCCGACGTACTGTAGGATGAAGAGAAGGCCTCCCGGTATCCAAAGCCGACGGGCGATGAAAGCATAGATAACGCCGTAGAGGCCAAGCGAGATGAAGCTGTATAATATGCGTCAGCTTCAGTTAAGAAGGTATGAAAGAGTGAGGCTCATGGAGAGGCTCGGTACGAACATATTAATGTTTAGAGCGCTATTGATCGCCGTACAGATAGCCGCTATGATGAGGAAAGGGTCCACTTTCTTTGTCCCATGTTTCACTACCGAATGATCCGCTATCTTATGCGTAGCCCGAAGTATCTAGATTTATACTGTTAGTATGTGCATCAAAGATTGCATCATTGGCTAGCTCTTTACGTACCATGGCAGCAACAATGGGTTGCAATGCCCTAAAACTAGCATTGAAATGTTTATTCTCAAATCCCGCCAAACTGTACAGATAACTTGCCAGCAGCATTAAGATGAACCCTGGCAAGATAAAAGCTAACCCGGCAATAATTCCTCCAATCCTTCCGGCACTCAAACATCCAAAAAACATACAGAGCTCGGCAGCTTCGGGACCAGGAAGAATCTGGTAAACGGCGAAGACTCGCTGGAACCTCGCAAGCGTGATCCATTTGTCTTGTACGACGAGTTTGTCTTTAATTAGTGCGATTTGGGCGACAGGACCACCCCAGGCGAACAGTCCAAAGTTGTAGAAGAAGAACCAGAAGAGGTAAGGCAACGAGAATTTCGGAGCATTGGATTGGGTGAGCTCATCCTCATTGGAGGAGGCAGTGGGCTCAACTTTGTCAGATTGAGATTTATGCTCCTCGTGGGGAGTATTGCTTGGCGAGTGTGACGATTGGAGATCTTCGACATCCTGGATGGTCTCTTTTGCGGCTGCTGATGAAGTTGGACCTGCCATAATGCCCCCTTAATAGTGGCACCGAAGAGTAGTGTTTTTTTTAATCGAAGCGATTGCACAGTACATTCAGTATCTTCACCATTATTGACGCCTTAATATACGTTTGGAGTCTTCCCAATTTTGTGTGAGGGACGGACACATCGATGCTGATTGGCCGCCTCTGAAAGAAAGTTTCGTCGCGCCGAGCAACTTGGGAAGCTAACCAAGGTGCCAAGATTGAGCAGCAGGTCCAATGAGCATTCCAGCAAGTTGGCATGTGCACGTCCCTACTAGGCTTGGGTCTGATGATGAGCAACGACTGCATATCAACGAACGTGTCTACTTTGCATACTACGGCGGCACTAGGAACAGACAACCATGCCCGAAAAGCAGAATCAACTGGTAAGAACCTACCTGTATTTCGCTACAGCTCTATCAAGCTTTGTTTGTATCTGGCCAATCATATCTAGTCTGTCCCAGATACGGGTTCTTTGCCCAGCATTTCTCTCTAATGATAGAGGCTATAGAGTCCGCAAAATGAACGCACCTCCCGTATCAGAGACAACAAGCGACGTCATCGTGCCCGCCAAAAGGAGTACATATCCGATCTCGAGCGTAGGCTGGCAGAGGTACGCGAACAGGGCGTGCAGGCAACCAAGGAGGTGCAGCTTGCAGCGCAGCGTGTTTCGAAGCAGAACGTTAGGTTGAGGGAGCTGCTTAGGCAGATTGGGTTTGACGACGGGTTTATCGATGCTTGGGTGAGGCAGGACGATTGCGGGAACTGTGATCAACCTCGACAGCACTCCGAAAAAGAGGGGGTATGTAAATTGATGTCCAAGGTACGTCTGATGATACAGCGATTAAAATATACAAGAGTCGATATGCTCATGGACTCCGTAGGAGCATTTAGCGGAAAGCGCTTGCCAGTCCCTAACCGGAGAGAACAACAACTCTCGCGACGATACCACCAGCCAAATCCTGGCAGTCTCTATATGTGCATCAAAACACCAACCTCATCTCGAAAAGACATCAATTGAGCCCTTGGATGAAGGTATACAGAGATCTAAGCATGCATCTACGACGTCTTGTAGCATTTCCGGGGCACCCTCACCCCTCTCGCAGACAGGGATTGTAAATGCGCCCTGCCAGCTCCTTACGTACCTCGCCAAAAACCCAGCCGCCGACATTACTCAAGTGCCCCTTCTACCCGTTTCAAGCGAGCAGGGTTGCAGCTCGAACAGTAACGATGCTGGTGTGGAGTGCACCGCAGCCTATAGGATGCTAATGCAGTACGCGAATTCTGAAGAAAAGATGGATAAGATTGCGCAGGCGTTGGAGGAAGGCTGTACGCCGTCTGGGGAAGGTGGATGTAGAGTAAAGAAGAGTACGATTTGGAAGGCCTTAGATGACGCGTGCGGGTGATGCTACAAGAGTTGGCGCAAGTCGGTGAGGATGGTATTCTTGTTAGACATCTTGCCTCACCGCGGGATTACCGAAGAGGAACCCGATTCTGGCAGCGCAGCTGAGAAATGCTAATGTTCTCGCCATTACACGCACGCATTCTTGCTACGAGGCAGGAGTCGTTTAAAAGGTTCTTAAAGACATTCCTCTAGTCAGGCTGCTTATTTTACTTTCCAAACTCACGACGTTGCTCAAGCCGGTTGCGAATTCCTTTGAGGAGAGCAATACCATTTGCTTCTAAATCCAGCCCCTCACTCCTGCCCGCGGTCGAAGAAAATTGATCGTTGGACTATCGAGGCTGGGCTCGTTTCTCTATGCAAATTGAGAAAGGATCTGGAAGAGTCACCCACATTACCTTAGCAAGCTCAAACCGAGGAATTGATACCCTTATTTGTTTTGCGGATAATTGAATGTTCGCTGCGCAGACATCCGTTAAACTATTTTTAAATAGGGGGTTACTGTGCTTGCCGAAATATCGTGAACTCGCGCCGGAGTAAAGCCGCTCATCGCGCACCACCCAATTTTACAAAGAAATCAATGTAATTAATTATTTATACCTGCCCACACTATTACAATGGGCCGCCGTCTTCCAATTGAGGTTATAAACCGGGTCAAGCTTCGTCTGGATCTTGATGAGTACGTCCCTGATATAGCGGTCGCTTTAAAGCTGTCAAAAACAACCGTTTATAAGCTTCAATTAAACTGGGACCTCTGGGGCCGACCGTGCGCGCCTCCTAGTGTAAAACTAGGTAGACCGGGCCTTCTTTTGGAGTATCAAAAGCAGGTCAGTATTCTTGGCATGGTGTTAAGTTTTTTATTGACGTTCTTTTGCCGTGGTTACAAGTCGGTCAGGCCACGCTAAAGGGTGGGTCTACCATAAGAGCTAATGCACAATCCCTGCACGGGGCAGCCTCAGCTAAAAATATAAGATTACGTAGTCAACCGAGCGCAAATCGCTTATCCTACTATATAACTTACCTCTTAGCTCTAAAACAGAACCAACCATTATAGGTAACTAATTATAATGTATTTATAATGTGTTTAGAATATATTCTATTTTAAATAAATCTATTTAATAATTACCAGCTACTAGATTTCTTTAGTAATAATAAAAATAAGTTTAAAATTAATTTAGAAGACAGTATCTTTAGGTTAGAAAATTATATACTAGAAGAAAGTTAAATATAGCCATAAGATTAGATTAAGATAAGTTTTTAATATATTCTTAATATATTCTAAATATATTCTAATCTAGTTCTAAATATATTTAGCCTAAAGTTTCTTATATTATATTTCTTACCAAGGCATCTACTAATTCTCTTACTATACTTATAATTAAGGATTGTTTAAGTCTTTTAAAGTACCCATAGATGCTAAATAAAGGCTATACTTACTATATTAACTTAAGAGGCATAGATGCATAAAAAGCTATATAGGTAAGTTAATAAAAATCTAAATTATACCCTAACTATATTTATAACTAGGTTATAACGCGTTTAGATCTAATATAGAACTAGATAAGTATATACTCCTAAGCCTATAATATCCGCTCTCTTAAATATAAGAGGTAAAAAATATAAAATATATTTAGAATTAGTTATAATTTTTAAGCTATACTATAGTTACTAAAGAGACATAGGGTTAAATATAGAGAGAGTGGGCAGCTTTAGATAGAAGCAACCTAGATATTTGCAAATATAATATAAATAGGTACGGAACTGGTTCTAAATATATTTAGTACTTAAGTTAATATATATAAGCTTGTTTTTAGCAGCTTAAAGATAATTTTAAGCTAGAAATATATATAGCTCTTAAATAGAGGCTTATATACTAATAATTAAGCAATAAAGATACTTTATATATAATTATCTTACCTAAATATATTCAGAACCTAATTATATTATATTTAGAACTAATTATATTAGGATATTGCTAATATTTAGCATTTATTTCTTACCTATACGTAGGCTACTATAGAAATATATTTAAAGCACTTTTAAAAAGTATTACTAGTAAATAAGAAATATAATACTATATATTTAATATCTCTTATTTAACTAGGTAATATAGGTGCTAATATAATAGGGAAATATAGAGTTATTAAATTAAATCTCTATAGGAGGGTAAACTACAGTAAGAAAAAAATATAACCTGCTTAGAACGTATTCTAGTTATATTTATAATATATTAATAATATATTTATAATGTATTTCTAGGAATTAACCACCCCTAGGGACTAGGGAAACTTATCTATTAGGACTATAAGGTTACTTTTTATATTTTTATTCCAGACGACTTAGAAGAAACTCCTTATATTTATTTTACCTTATATAGGGTATATAGTTATATACCACCCCCCCTAAATAAGTCGCCTCTAGAGATACTAAATAAGGTAATTAAGTTGGTTTGTTAAATGCGTAATCCAGATCTTACTCTTAGTAAATATATTTATCGGAATGTTAGTTATGTAACGTGGTTACAAGACCGCGAAGCGAGGCTAGTTAACCTGACTTTGGAGCAACCCCTTACTTCTAAACAATTAATCATCTAATAATTAACAACGCATACGTATTATATAGTGATATTCGTGCCCGTTGATTAAAGCATATATACTGACACTGATTAGTAGACGTATAGATTAGGAAATACGCAATAGCTAGCGCTTGAGGAGTAGTACTAGAAATAGTTTACCAATCGCCTAGTTCTTGTCTATTTTATTAAAGGAGAAGACTATGACTTCTACTTAAGCTTAAGAGCGTGTATTGGCCTTACAGCTAATACAGCAGATTGCTGAGAGAATAGCAGCCTTGCTAAGAACACTTTATAGGTCTGACGGCTGTAGAGAATATACATACAAACCTTAACCTTAACTATACCCTTACCCTCGACCTTACCCTTAACCTTGACCTTAACCCTCGACCTTAACCTTAACCTTAACCTCTGTTTAAGCCTTAACCCTTAAACTCCCAGACTAAGGACACTTTATAGGCCCTAAGGCTGTAGAGAACACCCTAAACCTTAAATCTTGAACCTTAAACCTCCTTACCTTTAAACCTCTACTTAAACCTTATGGATACTCAACCCACAACTATAATGGAGTGGTATGAGAAGATATTAAAGCATGGTAATAGAATCACTGCTGCTACAGCTTTTAAAGATGAGCTAGGAGACTATATAGTAATAAAGGTCTATGTACACACATAGAAGAACTTTACAGACTACACATTATAGACAGTATTTAAGGAGGAATTTGAAGGCTTTACTACCAAAGATTTTAGACACATGCGAATTAATATAAGAGCAAAGTTACGCACTCATCTACTTAAGAGAGGAGTGTATGTAGGAAAGCATAATAGCAGATATTTAATCTTAGAAGCACTATTTAACCTTTTCTAAAAGGAAGAACCTTATAAATAGATAGATGAGGAAATTATAGAAGCTCTTAAGGCAGTTAGCCCTATAATTACAGTAGCGCTATAAGAACGGCTTAACTTAACATAAACAGCTCTGATATTGAATTAAGCTATACCCCTGTTAGTTATAGCCTCTTTAGCTCCTATAACCCCCCCCCCACAGCCCACTACCTTCCTATACAGTGCCGACGCCTGTAAGCTATTAACTACCTCCACTACCTCTAACGCCTGCAATCTAGCCTATAGCTATAGCTATAACACCTAGAACGCAAATACCTACCCTTATAATACCCTAACTAGCTGTTATATCTATACCCTAGCAAACCACATCAACCGCCACCTAATAGTAAGCCGTACCTACCTCTACCTAAGATTAACTACTTACTCTCCTTACTCAACTCCTATAGACGCAGAATCAGTAATTATCGCCTATAGTAACTGCCTTTACCCTCCCTTTAGTAACCGCTTCTACCCTACCTAGTCCCCCTCCTGCCCAGTATCTTCACCCTAGTACTGCTAATACTGACCCTGCTATGCACCTGCCTATGTACAGCAAAGAGGTAGCTACTATTACTAAGATCTACACAGACGACTAGAAGTATAATGGAGTGAATAATAGCTTTAACTTTAAGTTAACTATCTTCTATAATATCTGCAAGAGAGCTGGTCTACCTCCTAAAGGCTATATAACCGCACTCCTAACTATGCTAAAGGGACTTGCTTAGGATTACTACTACAATAGCAGCCTTTTAACTAGATTATTTACTGAGGCATATAACCATATATATTACTTCTTTAAAGGACCAGAGTACTATTGGAGAAACCTTACAGAATAGAACGCCACCAACTTTTAAGGAATTATTAATGAGAACCCTAATAAGCAAATCTATTAGAGTTTCTAACTACTCCTTAATAAGCTCTTAAAACATTGCCATGGATTACACCTAGAGTTTTGTATAGACCTCTTCCTTATAAATAAGCTAGTTACCGCTTGCTAAGGAGTACTAGTATGCTATATTGCCATTTCCAACCCTTCTAAAGACCTCTCCTAGTTAATTAGCAAGTTGTAATCTTCTATAGTTATATAGAAGAAGGAACACCCTTTCTAGGCCTTAATAAGACCGTCTTAAGGAACCTACTTTACGGATCGCATATACCGCCGTGATATCTGTAATAACTGTGACTGAACCCGCTCCTATAGACAAAACACCGTTAGATCCCCAAAGGCTAAGTACTACGTTTGCTAAAAGAAGAGCTGCTGCTTATAGAAATATATAGAGGAGGAGCGGAACCATTCTAGAGATAAGTATAAAAGACGTTTTAACAATAACAAGGGCCGCAATGGTAACTTTAAAGAACGCTTTAGATAATACACTATCTACTATAAAGGAGACAACAATAATGAGTATAATAAGACTTTTAAAGCTCTTGTGCTAAATATAGACACTAACAAAAATACTAATAATAATAACAGCAAGGAAGAATTAGAAGACCCTAACAGCTACTACCTTATATCATTTAGGACTCTTACTATAGATAAAGCAACCTCTATAAGCGTAGAACTAGCTAATAAGGCTTGCGCTTACTTACTTACTACAATCTCTACGGAACCTACTACAGAAATCAACCTGTTTAACTACAATACAACAACCGCCGCTTTACGCTATACTTTCACGGTATTTATGGGAATTATAATCAATACCAGTGCGTTAAAGAAGTCTATGGCCGGTTATGGATAATTCTAGGTACTACAGAACGCGGACTAATTTATAAGACTTAATACCTTAACCAAAGGACAAGTTAACGTGTAGTTTGGTATTGGAATCGCTACCTCTATTAGAACTGCGAATGTTGTCACCCCTATAGGCAAGATACAGTTTTATGTTATCTATATAGATACCCCCTTCTTGCTCTGCTTAGCGGATATAGATAGACTCTAAATCTACTATAACAACCTTAGAAACGTTATTATCACTTACACTAAAAAAGTACTAGTAGTGTAACGGTTTGGCCACCCGTTTCTCCTATAGAGCTTATTACTACAGTTATATCTGTCTAAATCCTTTAATGTGAACCCCTACTACTTAATAGATATAGAGCTACGGCGCCTACATTATTAATTTGGATATCCCTTAGTTAAGAAATTATAAAAACTACTTTACCATGCTGGCCATAAAACGGATAGAATGGCTATTAAGCAACTAACCAAGTTCTGCCACCACTATTAGAAGTTTAGTAAATTACTAGGCAGATTCCGCTTTACCCTATAAAACAACATTAATTTTAACTATAATATTATCGTTAACATTATGTATATTAGCGGATTACCCCTTCTACACATTGTTAATAAAGGAACGTGATTCTAAGCTAGCAGATAGCTATAAGATATTAGCGCTAAACACATATAGGACGTTCTATGGATGTGCTAGATTAATATCTACCTAGGGCCACCAGACCTAATTACCTATAACGCTAAAAAGAACTTTATTAGTAAGGAATTTAAGCAATATGCCACTATTATAGGAATCAGTACAAAGGGAGTACTGGTTAAAGTACATAACTCTATTAGAATGGTAGAGCGCTATTATAGTCCATTACACCAAGCCTATTAGATTATTATAACTGAAATCCCTAAAATTAATAAGGAGATGGGACTTTAAATGGCATTTAAAGTAATTAACGATTTAGCTGGCCTTGGAGGACTAGTTCCTATACTTCTAGTCTTTAGAGCCTACCCCTAAATGGTTAAATCCGATGCACTATCCCCCACGGTTATATAACGCGCTGCCGCAATTAAAAAGGCTATAGTAGAGATATAGAAGCTATGAGCTGAATGATAGATTGCTAATATGCTAAATATGCGAAACGGACCTAATGCTGATGTAATTCATAATCTCCTACCAAATTTACCCGTTTTGGTCTGGAGAGAAGGAAACACTGGCTAAAGTGGCCATTAGAATGGGCTATTTACCTTACTTACTATTAAGGGTAAAACATGTACTATTAAACTGTCTAGCGGACCTACAGCCTTCCAATCTATAGTTATAAAACCCTACCTTTAAGCAACTGAATTGTAGGAGCAAATTATTAGACTAGAATCGCCACCTAAACCTCTATTTAGGTTAGCCCTTCCTAAGACTGTCTTAGAGAGACCTGCTAAAGCTTAGTAATAACCCCTAAAACAAGGCAGAGGACGCCCTTGCAAATACCCTCTACTTACGGCTATAGCTGACATTACCATCTACCTATAGAATGATAGTTAATTTAGTACTTAATTTAGCGCCTCCTAATAGAAGGAGCTTACTGGTCTACTTAAGAAGGGAGTTTTTGAGATTATAAGACTTATAGATATACTATAAGGCGTATAACTCTTTAATTCGCAATTTGTTAACAAGATTAAGAATAAGGGAACTAATAAGGCTTTTAAGAAATCCTAACTAGTCATATAAGCTTATAACGACTTAGAAAAGGAACTAGTTCTTACCTAATTACTAACTATTTAATAAGTCAGCTAATGACTAATTCTCTATATCGCCGCTATAAAGCTTCCATAGGTATGATTTTACCTCCAAGACATTTTATAGGCCTATATATAATTAACCACCACACTAAATTAAGAATTCTACGTACAACCTCCGTATGAGCTGATTAAGCAACTTGGGATTAATAAGGCCTCCGTTTTAAAGGTTGTAAAACCACTCTATAAAGTACCAGAAGCTGGTAACCACTAATTTAAGATATATTACTTATATTACATCTAACAGTTGTATATGGACCAGTCTATATATAACCCCTGTCTCCTACAGAGCAACGAACCCTTTAGCATTGTAGGCCTATAAACTGACGATACTCTATTCCTGGTAGATAAGATCTTTACAAACGTAGAGCAAAACGAGCTGTATAAGGCTAAGTTTATGGCTAAAGAACGGGAATAACTTACCGTTAATATGCCTATTAAGTTTAATGGTGGAGTTATTTAGCTACTAACTAACGGGAGTATTACGCTTACTTAGGAACGATAATGTATAAACCTTAGTATAATTAGCACTAAGCTTGCCATAAGTATAGGATTAAGAGGAGCTATAAGAACTTTAACTCTAAAGGACCAGTACATCGCTTAACGCGCTAGAGGTGTATATATTGCTTTAGTTTGCCAGCCAGAAGTCTTATTTAATTTATCCTTTACCGCCTAGGTGATTAACCCTAACAAGGAAGACGCAAAATAGTTAAATAAGCGTCTAAACTAGCAAATTAAGAACGCTAATAGAGGCCTTAAGTTTATTAAGTTAGATATCAAAACCCTATAGCTCCTGGTGTTTACGGACGCGTCATTTACTAACAATAAGGACCTCTCTTTGCAGATTAGCTACGTTATTGTACTAGCTGATGCTATAAAGAAGGCCAATATCGTCTATTAGAGCTTAGTTAAGTGTAAAAGAGTTATTTAGAGCGTACTAGCTTCTGAACTCTACGGTACGGCCTATAGTTTTGACATTGGCGTTGCGATTAAATCTATAGTAGACAAGATCCTATAAATTAACCTCCTATTTATGCTTTGCACTGATTCCAAGTCCTTATATAACTGTTTAGTATAACTTGGAACCACCTAAGAAAAGCGCCTGATAATTGATATAATGTGCCTCTAGCAAGCCTATAAACGGAGATAGATTACGGAGGTAAAATGGATTAATGGAGAGGCCAACCCTACTAACGCCATGACGAAGGGAAAGCCCTGCGCGGCTCTTTAATGGCTTATTAATACGAACCGAATTGACCTATAAGTTGTAGGATAGGTTAAACGAACGAACTTAGATTTAGCTTAGCGTTAGGTAACTAATTATAACGATATAGACCCTAAATTTAACTAGCTAATCAGGATTTTCTATCCCCGGGATAGAAAATCGCTATTGGCTCGCTTACCACTAGCGCCTTGGCGGCCCTCGCAATATATTAACCTGCTACCCCTAACAATTCTTCTTATAATTACGGACCTATAAAAGGAGCGTGGAAGCTATTGCGTATTAATTAGATCTCTAGCTATTGCGTATACGCTATAAATAAGTCTAGAAGTAAACTTAGCTTTGGAATATAGATTAGCCTTCTTTTTAGAGTTGCTCCAGTGTTGGAATGTTAGTTATATAATATGGTTACGAGACTATAAAGCGAGGCTAGTTAACCTGACCTTAGAGCAACCCCTTACTTCTAAACAATTAATCATTTAACAATTAACAACGTATATATATTATATAGTGATATTCGTGCCCGTTAATTAAAGCATGTATACTGATAATATTCTAAACTAATTATAAATAAATACCTAATGTCTTTATAGGAAAGTTTCTTTAAAGTCCTGCCCTTAAATAGTTCTATATATAGTATAGAAAGGCTTTTTTAGTATAAATCTATATAAGCTTTTATTAGTATTATAAGGTGATATTACGTATCTACAAATTATAGGTAGTATGATGTTGTTATTATATATATCCTTTCTTTTATTGGAATGAGGAAGGGCGAGGAGCCTAAAACTCCTTGCTACGCTAGTGCCGTAGCGTCACGTAACGACCACTTGCCTTATTCCCAACACTAGCAACTCTTCTTTTATAGTTGCTATCTATATACAAATGCTGCTTAACTAGCGTAATAAATATTAATCCTCCTTACTTACTATTGCTATTGTAATATAAGTCTTACTATCCTAAAATTTGCCTCTTAATATATAGTGCTTTTTTACTTAGAGTCGTAGGTGGATATTATATTAGGGCCGCTAAGGCGCTAGTTATAAGCGAGCTAATAGTAATTTTCTATACCGGGTATAGAAAATCCTAATTGGCTAGTTAAAATTAGGGTCTATAAAATACTATACTCTTACTCCCTTTTAACCTATCCTTTAACTTATATATATAGAGTATTTATATTAATAAATGTTTCTAGAGCCTTGTTTAGGTTTGCCTTTATTATTATATCTACTAGGTTATTTTAACCATTAATCTATTAAATCTTAAAGAGTTCTTACCGTTTGTAGGATTAATAAAGTGCTATAATATTAATTATAAGGCGCTTCTTCTTTATAGTACTAAGCTTAATTAAGCACTTATAGAGGGAGTATAAATTAGTGTATATAATTATAGGGATAATAGGAAGTTCAAGTTAATCTATAATTATCTTTAGGGTAGTTCTAATTGTAATTGCTATATTAACTCCGCTAACTATTCTATATATCTCTAACGCTAGAACACTTTAAGTAACGCGCTTACTCTTAGTTAAGCTTTAATAAATAAGATTACTATAGATTATAAAGTTATTCTCTTTAGTAAATTCGTTTATAATAATAATCTTATATCTTAACTAGGAGCTAAAATCTTTATTATTTATAAATAATCTATTAATAAATATAAAGAGCTTAGCGGTAGGAAGATTAATAGGTATATAAAGTAGTCCCTAATTAAGATGGTTTATTTGCTAGAAAAGATATTTATTTAGGGTAAGAATATTATCCTTAGTTAGTTTCTAGTATTAGGTAGTAATAAAGAGATTAAATAAAGCCTTAGGTTAATAGATAGAAGTAATATAAGCTCTATAAGCGCATTACTCTATATATCCTTGCTTTAAAGAATTAGTGTTAATAATATTAATCTTCTTACCTTAACCCTTCTAGCGTAAAGTAATAGAATCCTTGTTTAGGGAGAGGGTGTATTTATTAAAGAGTAATAGTATTATTAAATTAAGCTTTTCCTTTAGCTTTGCTATAAGATTTACCTTTACTAACTTATCTTCTTTAAGAGCCTAGAATTGGTCATCTCCTAAGATAATTATATTATTAGTTTATATACTAATAATTCTAAATAGAGTTCCTATAGTTATAATTAGGAAGCATGGGATAAATATAAAAGTAGTTATTAAAAGCTTCTCTTTATAGTGCTTGCTATAAGTAGCCTACTAATAGGTTCCTACCTCTGCGATTCTATATAATAGCTTAAGCATAACTATAATTATATCTTTAGGATATTAGTAACAAATTTGCTCTAAAAGGTATACTAATATTAAGCGCTAAAGGTGCGTTTTTAATTGGGTATAGGCCTAAGTAATATCTTATAAATAGACTACTATTCTATTCTTTATTAAGGAGGGAGCTAGTATAATAATAACTCGCTAACTAGCTTGTTAAATTATAGGAGATTATATAAAAATTACCTCCTTACTATTATTATTATAACCTTAAATAATAAGCCTTAATTTCTTAAATAGGGTATTAGTAGTTTTGCCTTTAATCTTATTAACTATTTTTAACTTAAAGATACAAACTTTGTTAAACTTAGTAGGGTTATACTTCTTAAATTTAAAGACTCCTCTTATAATAAGACCGTTAATCTTCTACTTATTAGATGCTTAGAAAGGAGCTCTAGGAGTTATAATATAACCTTTTTTTTAAAAGCTATTTTATAAGCTTAAAGTTAGCCTTCTCCTTAGTTATTATAAAGGCTATTAATAACTTAATTCTATTCTTAATAGCAGTAATAAATTACTCTTTAAAATTAATAAAATGTTAATAATTTTATAATCCCTTTAGGCGACCTCTACCGCGTTATAGTTATAGCACATCTACTATAATTATATTAGGATTATAGTCGTCTTCTAGAGTATATTAATTGTGGTTCTTCTTTAAGGCATCTTTTAGGGTATCCTATAAAGGTTTAAAACTGTTATCTTTATAGTAAGGCTTAATAATAGTTAAATGGAATTAAGTAGGTCTATAAGGCATCTAAATAATATAAGTTTAACTATTAATTATAATAAGTTAATATAGGCCTAACTATCCTCCCTTTTTACGCTATACGCGTACCTTAAACTAGAGTAGTAGATTAAGCGTAGTTAAGGTATTTAGGCCATTTCTTATTCCTAGTACGTTATTAACCTAGCGTATAGCATAGAGACATTATACCTCCTTTATTGCCTTGCAAATAGCCTTAGCTTATTATATAATAGAGGGAAATAGCGGAGAATTATTAGTTATTTAAGGGTAGGCGCTAAAGACTAGTAATATAGGTATAAGTCTATTTAGGCTAGCGGAATTATTAATGGCTTTAATAGCTATTTATAAGGTAAGTTTTTTACTAGCATCCTTTAGTTTTAAAGAAATAATCTTATATGCGTAGCGTAATAGTATATAATATTACTCTACTTTTCTAATACTATTATGTGCCTTAATAGGAACTTCCTTAACCTTAATTACTATTGCCTTTATCTATTATTAAAACTCTATAGATAAGAAGTTCTTTTCTATATTATAGATAATTTAGTTAGGGGGTCCTAGGTAGATATTAATCTAGTATAATTAAAGGGTATCCTATATATTTCTAGCTAATATATCCTTTAAAAATTATATAGCTTAAAAGGAGGTTAAGAAGTTAATAACTTAAAGTACTGGCTTGCCGCTAAGATATATAATATTAATAATAATATAGAAGTTAAAGTTATAGTTATCTTTAAGGATAAACTTAAATTGGCTAGGGGACTTCTAGTTTATTTAGCAGTAATAGTAGTATTTTTATAAGATGCTTAATTGCCTTAACCTTAACTTTATAGCCTACTTGCTAAAGAACCCTAAGCAATTAATAAACGGATAGGTGGCTAAAATAATAGTATAGTTAGTGTAACTCTAACTTAGTTAAGTGGCTTTAAGTAATACTCTTTTTTAGTTAATAAAGGAGTAACTAGGGGTAACCCTACTTGCGTATAATAGGCACCTAATTATTTCCTTAAATAAGTATATTCTTAAGGTTATTAAGCTTAATACCTAATTAATTTATATCTTTAATGCAAAATAGAAATAGGGTATTTATGGGAATAATATAAAAAGTAATATATCCTAAGGGGGTTTAAACCCTAATTATACTAAGAGAGATTATAGTACCCTTACTAAAACAAATTGTGTGTTAGCCTGCTATTAAATAGTTAATCTAAACAGAGCTATTAAGCTACTAAAGGGCTTAAACTTAAGGTTTTCCTACTATAGATACTTTTGCGGCTTTAGCATCTAGTATAATACTATAGAAGATATTTACTAAGTATCTATTATTAAAGGAGAATGTAAAACTTTCCCTTAGCTTATTAAAGATATCTAACTTTATAATAGAGTAGAGCGTAGATTGGTTATTAAAAATAGTAATAGTTTATTCTATTTACCTCACCATACTTAGTAAAGTATTAGTTAGGTAAGTAGTCCTTAATTTCTATATCTATAAGGAGCTGTTTAGTCTTATTAACCTTACCCTTAAAATCCTCTATACCTTTATATTAAACTAGGAAGCTTTAGAAGTAGGCTATAGTAACCTTATAATTTTTAATATTTCTTATACTCTAACGGAACTTATTATATACCTCCTTTTACTTATTAAGGGAGTGTCTAATTAATTAGCAATTTGGCTTCTTATAAACGTAGCACTTTTTCTAATAATTACTTTAAAATAAACCTCTATAAGGACCTCTATAATTGCCTTATAGTTAATATTAATTATACCCTTTACCATATTCCCTACTACGGCTACTATATATTTGGTCAGTCCAGTTATAATTATATTAGTTAGAAATACTTAATTAGGTAGGGTTTTTAGTATAAAACTATTAAAATTCTTATATTTATATTGCAGTACCTACGGCAGAGCGTAGCTTGGTATATACTCCTTTAAATATATCTATAGGTTTATATAGCGCCAAATTATACTTAGAAACGCTATAGCAGGCTAAGATAACCTAGTCCCTTAGGCTATTCTTATTTTAGTAAGTTTTAGTAAGGCTATATTAGATTTTCTAGAGTTTATTAAAGAGTAGTTAAAGGCACTCTAAATAAGTCTTTATTAAGTTAAAAGTAATAACTCTTTAAAACATAGTCTTCTGCTATTTAGATATATAAAGCTAGCGATTTTTATTAGTCTTAAAATAGGCTCTAGTAAGCTAAAGTATTATATTAAAGCTATAGTTTCTACCCGTAATATAGTTATAATAAAATATTGCTACCTATCTGTAAGAGTATATATATTAGGTCCCGCCGCGCTTGCGACAAGTTCGCAAGCACTCTCAGTCTTTTTGGCCGTATGGCGACGTGGAGGCGGGCCACGTTACACTATCCCTTTAATATAACTAAGAAAGCATAATAAAACTAGTAGCATTAAATTCTAACCTTACTATAGCAGTTATAAAAGACCTGTAATTTTATTTTAAGTATATTATATAGTTCTCCTCTAAACTTCTTCTCCTTATCCAAATATACCTTTATTAAATTTGTGACTTCTTATAGTAGAGGCTTACTAGTTAGCTAGGGTAAAGGAGCTAAAGGTAATAGAGGTAAAGAAAGAGTACCTCTAGGTAGAAGAGCACCTCTAGGTAGGAGAGCACCTTTAGGTAGAATAGTAGCGTTCTAGGGGTTTTATTCCAAATTAAAGTTACCTTTTAAAGAATATAGGTTGGTTTTAGGTTTCTATAGTTAATATATAATCTTAGCTTTTATCTATACTAGTTCTTCTATACTAATAATAACGGCCTAGATATTACTGGTAATTAAATTACTATTTTTAGTAATATATACCCTATTCTTATAAAGAAAGTCTTAAAAATCCTAAATAATATTAACATTACTAAGTACCTAGGTGTTAGTAGTCTATCTTATAAAATCCTCCCTAAAATATTCCTACAGCTATAGATCGGTGTAGTGTCTACTTTAATAGAATATAATATGGTATAGGAGAAAGCCGTTAACTTATTTTATAGTATAAGTTATTATATTAATAGTAAATTCGTCCTAATCTTTATTAATAAGTTTTGCGTATAAAGCTACCCCTAATAGTAAGGAGTTTTCCTAGTTATTTAAGGTAGGTATAGCCATATTTTTAGGGGGAGGGAAGTGTTATTAGGGTAGGGATTATTATTTAGTACGCGTTCGTTATTTAGTACACGTTTATAACATATATTTGCAATTATAGGGCTTAGGACTAGTTTTAGCCTTAAATTATAAAGACTTATAAAGCATATTATTCTGCGTAATAGACATAAGAATCTATAATCTAGGAAAGGCTTAGAACTAGTTCTGGCCTTTAAATCCTTAGATTTATAGAAGAGTTCTATTTAAAGTTTAGGACTAGTTCTAACCTTAAAAAACAGCTTCCTCTAATATAAGTAGTACTAGTATAGTAGCTTGTCTCTTCTTAGTGGAATACCTAGCTATTCTGTGGTATAATAGTAAAGTTAACCACTAATCAGTGTTGGTATTATAAGGTGATATTACATATCTACAAGTTGTAGGTAGTATAATATTGTTATTATATATATCCTTTCTTTTATTGGAATAAGGAAGGGCAAGGAGCCTAAGACTTCTCGCCACGCTAGTGCCGTGGCGTCACGTAACGACCGCTTGCCTTATTCCCAACAGCTTTGCTACTATAGATTATATTACTAAAATAATTTAAAAAGAGAAGCTTACTCTATACCTAGAAGGAAAAGGACTAGTAGGGGTAGTATATAAGTTTAATTAAAAGTATTAAAATCCTAAAATGGTAATAAATACATTATAAATATGTTCTAATTGGCTTGTTAATATATTATAGGCTTATATTTAATAGATTTATAATAATCTGCTTTCTATAAGAGTAAGCTAAGATCTTTCTAGCCTAAAATATATTTAAAGTTAATATATCTTTTAAATGTATTATAAAAAGAAATATAAATAAGATTATATTTACTATTTGGCTTAAAGAGTATAGTAAAAGTATTAGAATATAATATAAACTTACTTAGAACGCAATACTAATATATTTTAATAGTATTTATACTTATATATATTATTACTAATATGGAAATAAGGCATACTTACTAGTTATACTTTAAGTAAGTCTTTTAATTACTTTCTAAATGTCTTTAGAAGTAGATTTATTAGAAATATATTTATAGTAGCAAGGAAGGCTTTAAAGCTATTATATCTAATATAGATAGTAAGTAAATACCTAGTAGGATACCTAGAACGTAATTAAAACGCCTTTCTAATATATTATAAAAGGGTTTAGGCGGTATCTATTAGGAATAAGGTAAGCGGTTATTACATAACGCCGCGGCACTAGCGTAGTAAGGAGTCTTAGGCTCCTCGCCCTTCCTTATTCCAATAAAGAAGGATATATAATAACAACATCATACTAGCTATAACCTGTAACTATGTAATATTACCTTATATTACCAACACTGATTAGTGGTTAACTTTACTATTATACCATAAAACAGCTAGGTATTCCACTAAGAAGAAATAAGCCACTATACAAGTGCTACTTATACTAGAGGAAGCTGTCTTTTAAGGTTAAAACTGGTCCTAAACTTTAAATAGAACTCTTCTACAAATATAAGAATTTAAAAGCTAGAACTAGTCCTAAGCCTTTCCTAGATTACAGATTCTTGCGTCTATTATATAGAATAACATGCTTTATAAGTCTTTATAATTTAAGGCTAAAACTAGTCCTAAGCCCTATAATTGTAAATATATGTTATAAACGTATACCAAATAATAAACGCGTACTAAATGATAATCCCTACCCTAATAATACTTCCCTCCCCCTAAAAACATAGCTACGCCTACCTTAAACAACTAGGAAGACTCCTTACCACTAAGGGTAGCTTTATACGCAAAACTTATTAATAAAGATTGGGACAAATTTACTATTAATATAATAACTTATACCGTAAAACAAGTTAACAGCTTTCTCCTATACCGTATTATATTCTACTAAAATAGACACTACACTAATTTATAGCTATAGGAATATTTTAGGGAGGATTTTATAAGATAGACCGCCAATACCTAGGCACTTAGTAATATTAATATTATTTAGGATTTTTAAGACTTCCTCTATAGGAATAGGGTATACGTTACTAAAAATAGTAACCTAATTACTAGTAATATCTAGGCCATTATTATTAGTATAGAAGAACCAGTATAGACGGAAGCTAAGATTATATATTAACTATAGAAACCCAGAACTAACCCATATTCTTTAAAAGGCAACTTTAATTTAGAATAAAAACCCTAGAACGCTACTATCCCATCTAAAGGTGCTCTCCTACCTAGAGGTGCTCTTCTACCTAAAGGTACTCTTTCTCTACCTCTACTACCTCTAGCTCCTCTACCCCAGCCAACCGGTAAGCCTTTACTATAAGAAGTCATAAATCTAATAAAGGTATATTTGGACAAGGAGAAGAAGTTTAGAGGAGAATTATATAATATACTTAGAACAAAATTATAGGTCTTTTATAACTGCTATAGCAAGGTTAGAATCTAATGCTATTAGTTTTATTATACTTTCTTAGTTATATTAAAGGGATAGGCGGCAATATTTTATTATAACTATATTACGGGCAGAAACTATAGCTTTAATATAATACTTTAGCTTACTAAAGCCTACTTTAAAACTAATAAGAATTGCTAGCTTTATATATCCAAATAGTAGAAGATTATATTCTAAAGAGTTATTACTTCTAACTTAATAAAGACTTATTTAGAGTGCCTTTAACTACTTTTAATAAACTCTAGAAAATCTAATATGGCCTTACTAAAACTTACCAAAATAAGAATAGTCTAAGGGACTAGGTTATCTTAGCCTGCTATAGCATTCCTAAGTATAATTTAGCGCTATATAAACCTATAGATACGTTTATAGGAGTATATACTAAGCTATACTCTACTATAGGTACTGCAATATAAACACAAGAATCTTAATAGTTTTATACTAAAAACTTTACCTAACCAAGTATTCCTAACTAATATAATTATAACTAGACTAACTAAATATATAGTGGCCGTAGTAGGGAATATAGTAAAGGGTATAATTAACGTTAACTATAAGGCAATCGTAGAGGTACTTATAGAGGTTTATTTTAAAGTAATCGCTAAAAGAAGTGCTATATTTATAAGAAGCTAAATTACTAATTAACTAGACACTCCCTTAATAAGCAAAAGAAGGTATATAATAAGTTTTACTAGAGTATAAGAAATATTAGAAATTATAAGATTACTATAGCCTACTTCTAAAGCTTCCTAGTTAAATATAAAGGCGTAGAAGATCTTAAAGATAAAGCTAATAAGGCCAAACAGCTCCTTATAGATATGGAAATTAAGAACTACTCTCCTAACCAATACTTTACTAAGTATAGTAAGGTAGATAGCATATAAACTGTTACTATTCTTAATAACTAATCTACGCTCCACTTTATTATAAAGTTAGATATCTTTAATAAGCTAAAGGAGAGTTCTATATTCTCCTTTAATAACAAATACTTAGCAAATGTCTTCTATAGTATTATACTAGACACTAAAGCTATAGGAGTATCTATAGTAAGAGAACCTTAAGTTTAAGCCCTTTAGTAGCTTAATAGCTCTGTTTAGATTAACTATTTAACGGCAGGCTAATATATAATTTATTTTAGCAAGGGTACTATAATCTCTTTTAGCACAATTAGGGTTTAAACCCCCTTAGGGTATATTACTTTTTATATGATTCCTACAAACACCCTATTTTTATTTTGCATTAGAGATATAGATAAATTAGGCGTTAAGCTTAATAACCTTAAGAATATACTTATTTAAGGAGATAATTAGGTACCTATTATACATAAGTAGGGTCACCCCTAGTTACTCCTTTATTAACTAGAAAAAAGTATTACTTAAAGCTACTTAACTAAGTTAAAGTTATACCAACTATACCATTATTTTAGCCACCTATCCATTTATTAATTACTTAGGGTTCTTTAGTAAGTAGGCTATAAAGTTAAGGTTAAGGCAATTAAGCATTTTATAAAATACTACTATTACTGCTAAATAAACTAGAAGTCCCCTAGCTGATTTAAGTTTACCCTTAAAAATAACTATAACTTTAACTTCTATATTATTATTAATATTATATATCTTAGCGGCAAGCTAGTACTCTAAGTTATTAACTTTTTAACCTCCTTCTAAGCTGCACAATTCTTAAAGGATATATTAGCTAGGAATATATAGGATACCCTTTAATTATACTAGATTAATATCTACCTAGAACCCCCTAACTAAATTATCTATAATATAAAAAAGAACTTCTTATCTATAGAGTTTTAATAATAGATAAAGGCAATAGTAATTAAGTTTAAGGAAGTTCCTATTAAGGTATATAATAGTGTTAGAAAAATGGAGCGATATTATACGCTATTACGCCGCGTATATAAGATTATCTCTTTAAAACTAGAGAATACTAGTAAAAAACTTACCTTATAAATAGCTATTAAAGCTATTAATAATTCCGCTAGCCTAGATAGACTTATACCTATATTACTAATCTTTAGCGCCTACCCTTAAATAATTAATAATTCTCCGCTATCTCCCTCTATTATATAATAAGCTAAGGCTATTTATAAGGTAATAAAGGAGGTGTAATATCTCTACGCTATACGCCAGGTTAATAATACACTAGAAATAAGAAATAGCCTAAATACCTTAACTATACTTAATCTACCACTCTAGTCTAAGGTACGCGTATAGCGTAAAAAGGGAGAATAGTTAGGCCTATATTAACTTATTATAATTAATGGTTAAACTTATACTATTTAGATACCTTACAGACCCACTTAATTCTATTTAACCATTATTAAGCCTTTATAGGATGCCTTAAAAGATACCCTAAAGAAGAACTATAATTAACATACTCTAGAAGACGACTATAATTATAATATAATTATAATAGATATACTGCAACTATAACGCAGTAGAGGTTACCTAAAGGGATTATAAAATTACTAATATCTTATTAATTTTAAAGAGCAATTTATTGCCGCTATTAAGAATAGAATTAAGTTATTAATGGCCTTTATAATAACTAAGGAGAAGGCTAACTTTAAGCTTATAAAATAGCTCTAAAAGAAAGGTTATATTATAACTCCTAGAGCTCCTTTCTAAGCATTTAATAAATAGGAAATTAACGATTTTATTATAAAAGGAGTTTTTAAATTTAAGAAGTATAACCCTACTAAGTTTAACAAAGTTTATATCTTTAAGTTAAGAATAGTTAATAAGATTAAAGGCAAAACTACTAATACCCTATTTAAGAAATTAAGGCTTGTTATTTAAGGTTATAATAATAATAGTAAGGAGGTAATTTTTATATAATCTCCTATAATTTAACAAGCTAGTTAGCGAGTTATTATTATACTAGCTCCCTCCTTAATAAAAAATAGAATAGTAGTCTATTTATAAGATATTACTTAGGCCTATACCCAATTAAAAACGCACCTTTAGCGCTTAATATTAGTATACCTTTTAAAGTAAATTTGTTACTAATATCCTAAAGATATAATTATAGTTGTGCTTAAGCCATTATATAGAATTATAGAGGTAGGAACCTATTAGTAGGCTACCTATAGTAAGCACTATAAAAAGAAGCTTTTAATAACTACTTCTATATTTAACCTATGCTTTCTAATTATAACTATAGGAACTCTATTTGGAATTATTAGTATATAAACTAATAATATAATTATCTTAGGAGACAACTAATTCTTAGCTCTTAAAAAAGATAAGTTAATAAAGGCAAATCTTATAGTAAAGCTAAAGGAAAAGCTTAATTTAATAATACTATTACTCTTTAATAGATGCACCCTCTCCCTAAATAAGAATTCTATTACTTTACACCAGAAGGGTTAAGGTAAGAAGATTAATATTATTAACACTAATTCTTTAAAGTAAGGATATATGGAGTAACGCGTTTATAGAGCTTATATTGCTTCTATCTATTAACCTAAGGCTTTATTTAATCTCTTTATTACTACCTAACACCAGGAACTAACTAAGGATAATATTTTTACCCTAAATAAATGTCTTTCCTAGCAAATAAACCATCTTAATTAGAGACTACTCTATATGCCTATTAATCTTCCTACTACTAAGCTCTTTATATTTATTAATGGATTATTTGTAAATAATAAAGATTTTAGCTCCTAGTTAGGATATAAGATTATTATTATAAATAAATTTATTAGAGAGAATAACTTTATAATCTATAGTAATCTTATTTATTAGAGCTTAACTAAGAGTAAGTATATTACTTAAAGCGTTCTAGCGTTAGAGATATATAGAATAGTTGGCGGAGTTAATATAGCAATTACAATTAGAACTACCCTAAAGATAATTATAGATTAACTTGAACTTCCTATTATCCCTATAATTATATACACCAATTTATACTCCCTTTATAAGTGCTTAGTTAAGCTTAGTACTATAAAGAAAAAGCGCCTTATAATTAATATTATAGCATTTTATTAATCCTATAAACGGCGAAAACTCTTTAAAATTTAATAGATTAACAATTAAAATAACCTAGTAGATATAATAATAAAGGCAAACCTAAATAAGGCTCTAGAAACGTTTGTTAATACAAATACTCTATATATATAAGTTAAAGAATAGGTTAAAAAGGAGTAAGAGTATAGTATTCTATAGACCCTAATTTTAACTAGCCAATTAGGATTTTCTATACTTGGTATAGAAAATCGCTATTGGCTTGCTTATAACTAGCGCCTTAGCGGCCCTAATATAATATCTACCTATAACTCTAAGTAAGAAAGCACCATATGCTAAGAGGCAAATTTTAGGACAGCGAGACTTATTGTCGGAATGTTAGTCATGTGACGTGGTCACAAGACCACGAAGCGAGGCTAGCTAACCTGACCTTGGAGTAACCCCTTACTTCTAGACAACAATAACTACCAACTTCAACACCGCATACGTATCGCAATACAGTGATATTTATGCACGTTGATAAAGCGAGTATACTAACACTGATCAGTAGATGTACAGATTAGGAAATACGCAATAAGCTAGAGCTTAAGAACTATACTAGAAACAGTACACAGATTGCCTAGCCTTATCTATTCTAGTTAAAGGAGAAAGCTATATTACCCTCGAAGCTCAAGACCACGTATTAGCTTAACTGCTAACGCGTCAGATCGCCTAGAGAATTGTATCTTTACTCAGAGAAGATTGCGACCTCCCTTAAGCTTAAGAGAATTTGTACTGGCCTTACAGCCAATACAACAGATCGCTAAGAGAATAGTAATCTTGCTAAGAACTTTACAGGCCTAACGGCTGTAAAGGACGTATATACCTAAAACACCCTTACCTCAATACCCTTACCTTGACACCCTTACCTTAACGACCTTAACCTTAACCTTGACCTCGACCTTAACCTTGAACTAAATATACATAAGGACTAGTACACTGCTTTGCACAATAAGATAGATCCTAAATGGAAGGAGAGAATCGCCAGACATGGTTACGGGATTAATGTAGCAACTGCCTTAGAGGAAGACCTGGAAGAATATATGGAAATGAAAATCTATAAGTATACATATAAGAACTTTATGGATTATACACTATAGTTGCTATTCCAAGAAGAATTTAAAGGCTTTACTATTAAGGACTTTAGAAAGATACGCTCTGTTACTAGAGTAAAGCTCCATACTCACCTACTCTAAAGAGGAGTATATGTCGCCACACACAGCAATAGATACCCACTTTATAAGGTTCTATATAATGTCCTTACAGAAGAGGAACCTTACGAATAGACAGATAAGGAAATTATAGGAGCTCTCAAGGAAGTCAGCCCTATAATTACAGTAGCACTATGAAAACAACTTAACTTAACACAAATAGCTCTAATATCAAATCAAGCTATAACCCTATTAGTTATAGCCTCTTCAGTTCCTATAACCCCCCCCTATAGCCTACTACCTTCCCACACAGTACTAACGCCTGTAAACTATTAACTACCTCCACTACCTCCAACGCCTGCAATTTAGCCTATAGCTATAGCTACAACACCTGGAACGTAAATACCTACCCCTATAACACCCTAACTAGCTGTTATATCTATACCCTAGCAAACTGCACTAACCGCCACCTAATAGCAAGCTGCACCTACCTCTACCTAGGATTAACTACTTACCCTCCTCACTTAACTCCTATAGATGTAGAACCAGCAATTATTACCTATAGTAACTGCCTCTACCCTCCCTCTAATAACCGCTTCTACCCTACCTGGTACTCCTCCTACCTAGTACCTTTACCCTAGTACTGCCAATACCGACCCTACTATGCACCTGCCTATATACAGCAAAGAGGCAGCTACTATTGCCAAGATCTATACAGACGACCAGAAGTACAATAGAGTGAGTGATAGCTTTAACTTTAAGTTAACTATCTTCTATAATATCTGCAAGAGAGCTAGTCTACCTCCTAAAGGCTATATAACTGCATTCCCAACCATACTAAAGGGACTTGCTTAGGATCACTACTATAATAGCAGCCTTTTAACTAGATTATTCACTAAGGCATATAACCACATGTATTACTTCTTTAAAGGACCAGAGTACTATTAGAGAAACCTTACTAAATGGAACGCCACCAACTTCTAAGGAATTATTAACGAGAACCCTAATAAGCAAATCTATTAGAGTTTTCAACTACTCCTTAATAAGCTCTTAAAACATCGCCATAGATTATACCTAGAATTTCGTATAGACCTCTTCCTTATAAATAAGCTAGTTACCGCTTGCTAAGGAGTACTAGTATGCCGTATTGCTATTTCCAACCCTTCTAAAAACCTCTCCCAGTTAATTAGCAAGCTGCAATCTTCTATAGTTATATAGGAGAAGGAACACCCTTTCTAGGCCTTAATAAGACTGTCTTAAGGAGCCTACTTTACAGATCGTATATACCGCCGTAATATCTATAACAACTATAACCAAACCCACTCCTATAGACAAAACACTATTAGGTCCCTAAAGACCAAGTGCTACATTTGCTAAAAGGAGAGCTACCGCTTATGGAAACATATAGAGGAGGAGCGGAACCGTTCTAGAAATAAGTACAAAAGACGTTTTAACAATAGCAAGGGCCATAACGGTAACTTTAAAGAACGCTTTAGACAATACACTATCTACTATAAAGGAGACAACGACAATAAGTGTAATAAGACTTTTAAAGCTCTTGTACTAGACACAGACGCTAACAAAAACACTAATAATAACAACAGCAAGGAAGAACTAGAAGACCCTAATAGCTGCTACCTTATATTATTTGGGACTCTTACTACAGATAAAGTAACCTTTATAAGCGTAAAACTAGCCAATAAGGCTTACGCTTACTTACTTACTATAACCTCTATGGAACCTACTACGGAAACTGACCCGTTTAACTACAACACAACAACCGCCGTTTTACGCTATACTTCTACGGTATTTATAGGAATTATAATTAATACTAATGCGTTAAAGAAGTCTATGGCCAGTTATGGACAATTTTAGGTACTATAGAACGCGGACTAATCTATAAGACTTAATACCTTAACCAAAGGACAAGTTAACGTGTAGTTTGGCATTGGAATTACTACCTCCATTAGAACTACGGATGTTGTCACCCCTATAGGCAAGATACAGTTTTATATTATCTATGCGGATACCCCCTTCTTACTCTATTTAGCGGATATAGACAGACTCCAAATCTACTACAACAACCTTAGAAACGTTGTTATCACTCACACTAAAAAAGTGCCAGTAGTGCGACGGTTTGGCCACCTATTTCTTCTATAGAGCTTATTACTACAGTTATATTTATCTAAATCCTTTAACGCGAACCCCTGCTACTTAACAGATATAGAGCTACGGCGCCTGTATCGCCAATTTAGACATCCCTTAGTTAAGAAATTGCAAAAGCTACTCTACTATACTGGCCATAAAACTAACAGAATGGCTATTAAGCAACTAACCAAGTTCTGCTATTACTATTAGAAGTTTAGCAAATTACTAGGCAGATTCCGCTTCACCCTATAAGATAATATTAATTTTAACTATAATATTATTATTAACATTATGTATATTAGCGGATCACCCCTCCTATACGTTATTAATAAAGGAACACAATTCCAAGCTAGTAGATGGCTACGAGATATTAGCGCCAAACATATATAGGATGTTCTATAGATATACTAGATTAATATTTACCTAGGGCTACTAGACCTAATTACCTACAACGCCGGAAAGAACTTTGTTAGTAAGAAATTCAAGCAATACGCCACCATTATGGGAATTAGTATAAAGGGAGTACTAGTTAAAGCACATAACTCTATTAAAATAGTAGAGCGCTACCATAGTCCATTACGGCGAGCCTACTAGATTATTATAACTGAAATCCCTAATATTAATAAGGAGATGGGACTCCAAATAGCGTTTAAAGCAATTAACAATTTAGCTAGCCCTAAAGGACTAGTTCCTATACTTCTAGTCTTTAGAGCCTACCCCTAAATGGTCAAATCCGATGCACTATCCCCCACCATTATATAACGCGCTGCCGTAATTAAAAAGGCTATGGCAAAGATATAGAAGCTACGAGCTAAACAATAGATTGCTAACGCGCTAAATATGTAAAATAGACCTAATACTAATGCGATTTATGATCTCCTACTAAACTTACCCGTTTTAGTTTAAAGAGAAGGAAACACTGGCTAAAGCGGCTATTAGGATAGGCCATTTACCTTACTTACCATTAAGGGTGAAATATGCACTATTAAGCTATCTAGCGGACCTACAGCCTTCCAATCTATGGTTGTAAAACCCTACCTTTAAGCAACTGAATCGCAGGAGCAAATTGTTGGACTAGAATCGCCACCTAAACCTCTACTTAGGTTAGCCCTTTCTAAGACTGTCTTAGAGAGACCTACTAAAGCTTAGCAACAACCCCCAAAACGAGGCAGAGGACGCCCTCGCAAATACCCTCTACTTACGGCTATGACTGATATCACCATCTACCTACAGGATGACAGTTAATTTAGTACCCAATTCAGCGCCTTCTAATAGAAGGAGCTTACTAGTCTACTTAAGAAGGGAGTTTTTAAGATTATAAGACTTACGGATATACTATAAGGCGTATAACTCTTTAACTCGCAATTTATTAACGAGATTAAGAATAAGGGAACTAATAAAGCCTTTAAGAAATCCCAACTAGTTATATAAGCTTATAACGACTTAGAAAAGGAACTGGTTCTTACCTAATTACTAACCATTTAATAAGTTAGCTAATAACTAATTCTCTATATCACCGCCATAAAGCTTCTACAGGCATGACTTTACCTCCAAGATATTTTACAGGCCTATATATAATCAACCACTACACTAAATTAAGAGTTCTATATACAACCTCCGCATAAACTAATTAAGTAACTTAGGATTAATAAGGCCTTTGTTTTAAAGGTTATAAAACTACTCTACAGAGTACTAGAAGCTAGTAACCACTAGTTTAAGATATATTACTTATATTACATCTAATAGTTGTACATAGACCAGTCTATATATGACCCCTACCTCCTATAGAGTAACAAACCCTTTGGTATTATAGGCCTATAAACTAATAATACTCTATTCCTGGTAAATAAGACCTTTATAAACATAGAGCAAAACGAGCTATATAAGGCCAAGTTTATGGCTAAGGAATGGGAATAACTTACCGTTAATACACCTATTAAGTTTAATAGTGGAGTCATTTAGCTACTAACTAATAGGAGTATTACGCTTACTTAGAAACAACAATGCATAAACCTTAGTATAATTAGCACTAAGCTTGCTATAAGTATAAGATTAAGAGGAGCTATAAGAACCTTAACTCTAAAGGACTAGTATATTACTTAACGTGCTAGAGGTGCATATATTGCTTTAGTGTGCTAGCCAGAAGCCTTATTTAATTTATCCTTTACCGCCTAGGTAATTAACCCCAATAAGGAAAACGTAAAATAGTTAAACAAGCGTCTAAACTGGCAAATTAAGAACGCCAATAGAGGTCTTAAGTTTGTTAAGTTAAATATCAAAACCCTACAGCTACTAGTATTTACGGACGCGTTATTTGCTAACAATAAGGACCTCTCTTTATAGATTGGCTACGTCCTTATACTAGCTAATGCTATAAAGAAGGCCAATATCGTCTATTAGAGCTTAGTTAAGTGCAAAAGAGTTATTTAAAGCGTACTAGCTTCTGAACTCTACGGCACAGCCCACAGCTTTAATATCGGCGTTGTGATTAAGTCTATAGTAGACAAGATCCTACAAATTAACCTTTTACTTATACTTTGTACTGACTCTAAGTCCTTATATAACTATTTAGTACAACTTAGAACCACCTAAGAAAAACGCCTGATGATTAATATAATATGCCTCCGGCAAGCCTATAAACAGAGACAGATTACGGAGGTGAAATGGATTAACAAAGAGGCCAACCCTACTGACGCTATAATGAAGGGAAAACCCTGCGCAGCTCTTTAACGGCTTATTAATACAAACCGAATTAACCTACAAGTTATAGGATAGGTTAAACAAACAAACTTAGATTTAGCTTAGTGTTAGGTAACTAATTGTGATGGTACGGACCCTAAATTCAACTAACCAATTAGGATTTTCCATGCCCGGCATAGAAAATCGCTATTGGCTCGCTTACTACTAGCGCCTTGGCGGCCCTCGTAATATATTAACCTACTACCCCTAATAACTCTTCTTCTTCTTCTCTTCCTTAGCGTAGTATCTCCGTAATACAGTATTTTACAGGCTTTAGTTTAGAGATATTTATATAAGCCGTAATACGGGTTATATAATTACGGACCTATAAAAGGAGCGTGGAAGCTATTGCGTATACGCTATAAATAGTCTAGAAGTAAACTTGACTTTAGAGTGTAGATTAGCCTTCTTTTTAGAGTTGCTCTAGTGTTAGAATGTTAGTCATGTGACGTAGTTACGAGACCACGAAGTAAGGCTAGCTAACTTGACCTTAGAGTAACCCCTTACTTCTAGACAACAATAACTACCAACTTTAACACCGCATACGTATCGCAATACAGTGATATTCGTGCACGTTAATAAAGCGAGTATACTAACACTTATATTATAATAGCAATAGTAAGTAAAGAGGATTAATATTTGTTACGTTAGTTAAGCAGCATTTATATATAGATAGCAACCATAAAAGAAGAGTTGCTAGTGTCGGGAATAAGGCAAGCGGTTGTTACATAATGTCACGGCACTGGCCTGACGCGTTGTTATGACTCGGTGTTGTTATGATACGAGCACAGACCTAACCCCTGAGCGACGTGTATATATACCGCCTCACCTCCTACATAGTTCTGCACACGACATCGTTTGTTAATAATACACAGTTATAGTTACCTCGTTGACCCTCTGTACGTACTATAACAGTATGTCGTGTCATCTCCTACGCCCCTGGTAGGGCTTTGTTTCTACCGTTCCACAGCTATATTTCCAAAGCTATGACCCTACCCTAGGCGGGATTCTTACCCCTATTCTACAACAATGCCGACCTAGTAAAATCTCTACACGTTAAATCCATTTAAGTTCCTAAGCCGATATCCTCTCCGTCTCCCTGTCTCTAACGAGCCGATATCCTCTCTTTATGTTCTGAGTTTCATAAGCTAGCTGCAGGCCTTACTAGCGGGCCATAGGCTACTGGTTGCGGAGCATGCCGTTCTATACCTGCAGGAAGAACAGGAGCTGCTGGCTGCGGGTAAACTAGGACGCTAGGTGTTCCCCCTGCGGGCTATGTTCCTCATCTTAAAGACTATAGTTATCGATCTCTGTCTCTGTCTCTATCTCTAAGTCTATTTCTAGCCATGCTTCTGCTTTATGTCCTAAGTTCTTAAGCCGGCTACAGGGAGGATACCCTACGGGCTATATTCCTTATACTTAATTACAGTGTAAGACTATAGGTTACTGATCTCCGTTACCGCCTCCGTCTCCGTCTCCGTCTTCGAATTTGTATAGATACTACTTTAAGTTTACCGCAACAAGAATCTACGCCTTAACCTCAATCTCCGTAACCCCAAGCCTGTCAAGTCTATACCTTAACCTTAATCTCCGCAACTTCGAGCCTTTTAAGTGTTAATATCCGCCCTACGCCCTGCGGATAAACCTACAATAAAAAATTCTCCGTTGTTTTCTACATTGGTTTTACTCCTACGTTGTATTTAGCACTCGAGACGAGTGCTAGTAGAGAGGGATGTAGTAGATATATAGGAGGTCTAAGGACTAAAGGGACGAAGACCTTTAAGGACTGGAAGGACGAGGATATATATATCTATTTTTTTTACTTCTGTGTTTTTACTGCCAACACTTGGCTCACAGGAGCTCGCCTCAGGAAGGGGGATATACTGTCACGGCACTGGCCTAACGCGTTGTTATGACTTGGTGTTGTTATGACATGAGCATAGACCTAACCCCTAAGCGACGTGTATATATACCGCCTCACCTCCTACATAGTTCTGCACACGATATTGTTTGTCAATAATATACAGTCACAGTTACCTCGTTGACCCTCTGCACGTACTGTGACACGTAACACCACGGCACTAGCATGGCGAGGAGTCTTAGGCTTCTTGCCCTTCCTTATTCTAATAAAGAAGGATATATAATAATAACATTATACTAGCTACAAACTATAACTACGTAATATTACCTTGTGTTACCAACAGTATCTATAGCATATTAATCCTTATAGGCGTAATTAGATATAGCATCTTAGGAAAATACTAATTTTTTACTAAGTATACTTCCTATAAAGCATTTTAAGAGCTATAGGTAACTATAAAATGGCCTACTCTATATATAAACGGATAAAAGCTCTTCTTATATATAAGAGCCAGTTAGAATATAAAGAACTCTATAATTTACTAATTAGTAAGCTATTCTAAACCCGTTTATAATGTCTTTAAAAGGTATTAATAGTATAATATATAAATCTTAATTAGTTACTAATTAGGTAAGATATAAAAGACACCTAGTTATTACCTTAGGTTTAAACAAGCACTACTTTCTAATTAATTATAAGCTATTTAATAGATTAAGATATTATATAAATGCAGTAGAATAAATAGCAAATAAATTATATATATTTAGTATATGGTAGTTTCTTCTTCCTGCCGTTATAAGGTATTAATATATTCCTAACCCGTTTATAACGTGCTTATATTATATTTAGTATATAAAAACCAGATTAATAGGACGTTAATTAGTATTTTGCTAGGAACTAGTTTGGAATATAATATATATAAAGAAACATATTAATGTTGGCCTAATATGCAAACCATATAGGTAGAGAGAGTATATATTTATTATAATCCTCTTCTAAACCAGTTCCTAACATATTTAAAATAAAAATATTAATAACTTTAAAAAGAATTAAAGTAGGCCGCTACTAATAATAATAAAGATAATATTTTATTTTATATATTATTATTCGGTATAGTAAGGTTATAATTTAGTTTTACTTAGCGTTTAAAGGAGCCAAAATCTAAATTTATATTATGTTTTAGGTTATTTTTTATGGCATCTAAGGAATTATAAGGCCTATTTATATTCTAATATATATATAACCGGTTACTAACACATTTTAGATATATTAGCACTAGTCTCTTATAGTTAATAAAGCGTTAGGCCTTAAGTAATAACTAGGATATTTAAGAAAGATATTAGAGACTTAAACTTTGTAAAATAGAGATTAAATTAGAGGTAAGGGAGCTAGAGAATATAGAAAAAAAAACAATTAAAGGCAATACAGGCTTATATATAATAATAAGTATACTAAATATAAAATACATTCTAAATACGTTTTAAATATATTTCTATTATATTCCTATCAAGTTCCTATTAAGATATACTTATATTTAAGCCTTTTTTTATAATTGTTTTATTATATAACATCTAATACTATATATAATACTATATATACTGTCTCTAAACTATAGCACTATAGTTCTATATATATAAATCCTTTCTAAACAGCTTAATATATATTAGTAATTATATTTTAATATTTTATAAATTTTTTAATTAAAGGTTTATAGTTACTTAATAAATACTAAGGTACTAATAACTATTAAATAGTAAAAAATAGGAGAAAAGGCTATAAGAAATCTAAACACTTATCTTTATTCTATTTAAAAAAATGTATTATTTTACTGCTTACTATCTATATATTTAAGCCTTATCTATATATATAAATATAGTTACTTATAAAAAGTTATTAGCTAATACTTAATTAAAAATATATTAAATAAAATAAGTTTTATATTAACTAACTTTATAATTAATTTAAATTAATTCTAAGTAATTTTATATTTTATTTATATATATATATACGCTATACAGGCGAGTCCCAAAAGGCGGGGAGATAGATCACGGGGTTTTCTTATATAGAGGTTTCTCCCTACATATATATAAGGAGTAGTCCGCGTGGGCCTAATAGGGATTTAAATCGGACGTTAAGCAATGAATTATTAATTAATTATATATATATATATTATTTAAAGATTTAATAAAATTTTATATTTAAATAAATATTTTAAAAAATAAAAAATATACTATTATAATAGCTTAAAGTTAATATAATTTAAAAGGCTTTTTTTACTATATAATTATACTATTTTTAAAATTTAAGACTCTTATTTTATTAGAATTTAAGTAATTGTTTGTATTAACTTAATGGTACAAGTGAGTTATATCCCGGGGCACGAAATACGTATAGTATTGTATGCTCTTTGGGATGGTGGTAACTGTCGATTCTATTAAGGTAGACTACATGGTCTATATACTGACGCACCTCCCCCTTAATTAGTTAGTGCTTTAGGGGTGCACTAGACGCGTAAGCGGGTGGTTAGTGCACCGAACGCGTAAGCACGCGGTTGGTATGACAGGTGCTGTAATTATACACTAGCGGTACTTGGAAAATGAAACCACTTATATATAGCCTCCGTAATTGCCTTAATAGAACCATAAAACATATAAGAAAATACATAGGAAATCCCTCCTAAGATGCCCTCTGTGCTGCCTTCCAAACGGTGCTCTAAGCTGGCCGTAAGTCCTGCTTACGGTCCGTAAAATGAACCGTGCGGCCTTCTAGTAGGCCGTAAATAAACTGTACGTGCTCCGTTAGTCCCGTTCTACCCACTCTATAACCTTTAGGTTGAGCTTATTTGTGTTAATTAGGGTTTTTAGAGCTTAATACAGCTTTGCCTTAGTTATGGCGTCTGCTGGGTTGTCTTCGCTGCTAATCTATTTGACCTCTGTAATCTCACGTTGTTTATAGGCCTGATGTAAGCACATTAGGTTGACCATAAGTCTCTTCTCTTATATTGTACCTAGTTTGACTAGGTAGTCGTAGAGGGACTTTAAATTAGTGTATAAAACTAGGGGTAGCTACTCTAGTTATAGGATCTTCTGGATTGTTAATTTAATTACGGCTGCTATATTAAAGCCATAGGCTAGTGCATATAGTTTAGAAGCTAGTATACTGCGGGTTACTTGTTTGCATTTAATTAAAGACTAATATAGTATATTTGCGTCTTAATTACGGTCCGTAAGTATAATTACAAAGCCAATTTGCAATTATAGATCCCTATTATTGGCAAAGAAGGCGTCCGTAAATACTATTACGCTAAGGGAATTTAGGTCTAGTGGTACAAAAGTAAGTCCTCTTGTTGCATTATCAATCTGCCATTAAATGCGCTTATTAAGCTGCTTAATATTTTCTTCTTATAGATCTACTGCCTGGGCCGCAAAGGACAAGTTATAGGCAGATTTGGGTTGGCAGACTGTGGCAATATAGGTGCCTCTTGCACGCTATACAGCGTATTGGTCCTTCGTATTTACGGTCTTATAGGTCTCTCCGCAGGAACTGGTAAGGTCCGTAGGCTTTACTATAACGGGCTTTAGGTTTTAAGCTTGGCGTTCCTAAGTTAGCTAGATTAAGTTGCCCTTTTATGTAATTAAGCCTCTGTTAAACTTAATTGGAGTCTACTTAGTTAACTACTCTTACGGCTTTGCTAGGAACTTAGCCTCTTATAGTTTGGTCTCTTCCGCGTCCGTAAAAGTTTGGTCCGCTAAAAAGAGGGTATCGTCTATTTAGAGTCTAACAATGCCAAGGCCGTTTAATAGGGTATGTAGGAGGTAAGGGTTATAGGTTAACTGCTCTATCTTAAGCTTACTAATGTGGTGTTAGTGGTATGTCTTAAACTAATAGTTTCTAGCTTCTGGTACTCTATAAAGTGGTTTTATAACCTATAAAATTGTTCCTAGTTGCAGATTAAGCTCAAGCGGTAGCCGTATAAAGATGTCCCTACTTAGGTAGGTATTAGACTGCATATAGGCTTGTAAGATGTCCCATAAGTAGAGGGCTATGGGTTTAGTTTGCTGTAGTCTAGGTATAAGCGCAAGTATAATCCATTAACTGACCCGCTGAATTGTAGGCGATTGCATAAGGACGAGGTCCTTTCCCTAGTTGTTATAAGCTTATACAACGAGCCTTGACTTTTTAAAGGCTTTGTTAGTACTAGGGTGCTTAATTTCGTTAACAAAGCGCGAGTTAAATATACAGACGCCTTACGGAACGTCTTTCTTCGTTACAACCGCAAAGACGCCCTTTTCGAGTAGTCCGTTAATCTCTTTATGTTGTAAGTCCATAAACGGGGTTTCTTGTACCAGAACTAATATATCCGCAGGCGGAGATTGCCTTGCGGGTATTCCTGTAGAGGTTAGGTAATTCTCTGTTACAGTATTCTTAGTTATAGGGTGCTTTTGGGGGCGTCCTTAACCACGCTTTATGGCAGGTTTAGTAGGTTTAGTAGGTTCCTAGGGGACTTCTAGAGTAGGTAGGGGTGCTTCTATTTTGTCTGGTTTGGCGGGTGCTCCTAGTTTGTCTAGTTTGTCTGGTTTATCGGTTGCTTCTAGTTCGTCTGATTTAACGTTATAGGTATTTTCGGGCCAAAAGTAAGGTTTTACGGACGTGCTCCTAAAGCTAGTTGGGCCGCTAGGAAGTTATATGCAGCACATTTCGTTTTTTACAGCTAGTAAACGGTAGGGTCTGGTCTAATTGCCGCTTTTATACCATATGAGGACTTTAGAGTTAAGCGGGAGGTTATATACTGAGGTTGTGTTAGGTCCGTTACGGTAGTGCAGGGCGTTATTAACAGTTTGTTTAGCCCGTAGCTTAACTATCTCGGCCATTGCCTTCTGTATTGCAGCTGCTTATTCTGTAATAGACGGGGCAGGAGGATCTAGGTTACTTATTTTTAGGTAGGCTCTGTAAACTAAGAGGGTGGGTACTAGTCTATTAGGGCTAGTGGTGTTGTTAATAGCTTTTATGGCTATCTGCAGAGCTAGTTCCTTTTAGATGTCCTTATATTTGTCCATAATAATCTAGTAGGCTCTTTGTAAAGCTGGGTAAGCTCGCTTAATAAGTCTAATAGACCAGTGCGCCTTAACTAGAACATCTTTTGTTAAAATAGCTATAGCTATAGCGTACTGTTGGAATTCCTTACTGATGAAGTTCCTACTAGCGTTGTGGGTGATATACTTAGGGGGTCTAAGGTATGTATCAATCCAGTAGGTCCGTAAAATATCCTAAGTATATTTTGTGGATATATTTTGCAACCAATAGGCAGCTTAATAGCGGGTTGCCCTGTTAATTATATATAATACCAGGCTGCCGTTAATGTACATAATGTCTATATATACTGAGTGGTTGAAATTGAGATCCTTATAAAGGGTGAACTTAAATCGGCCTAGGGAACGTCCGTATTTCTAGTAAAAGGAGCAGTATTTAGTTAGGTGGTCGATTGCCTTCCTATTAACGTTGTTATGTCTAGAGCGTTCAGGGACTCTATGTAGCTTTTCGGCTAACGGGTGGCCAAAACGGCGGTGTAGGCGGTGGATTTTAGTACTGGTAAGGTAGCACGGGTTATAGTTAAAAGATTCCTTAATATAGGTCCGTAAAGTCTCTCCTTATATAAGGAACGGGTGTCCAAATTGTTATATAATTAGTAGGGTAATATGCTTGCTTCCTAGGGCAGTTGCGGGGCCAATTAAGGTGTCCGTAATATTGTTATAGTAGACCTATAACCTGTCTATATCCGCAAGACAAAGTAGGAAAGGGGTGTTTGCTTTTACTACGTGGAAGTTAACTAGGCCAATTAGAGTCTTAACTATAACTAATCTAATTAATGTAGTTGAGCTAATTCCAAATTGGATATTTACGGCCCCAGTTTATATAGTATCAATATCTATATTGCCATTTGCGGTGGTCTTATATGCAAGATATTGTCCATAACCTATAGTAGACTTCTTAGAGGCACCTGTATTGATTATAACGCCATAGAATTCTTTGGGGGTATAGCGTTCTATAGTAATATATGCAAATGGGTCCTATTCGCGGTCCGTAACGTCCATAACGGGGGTACTTGCGGAATAGTTTTTAGGCGTAATTAAGTGTATAAAGGAGCGGTCGGCTAGTGTGGTTATAGTATTAAAGGCTTGGCTGTCCGTAAAAGGTCTAAAAGTGGTTAGGAATATCTTTAAGGTCTCCTGTTCCTAAGTATCCAAGTTGAAGTTAATTATAAGGGCTTCTATTAACTTATTAAGAGACTCCTCTACTTCCTCTTCTTTGTAGTCCAAAATAAACTGGTTAATCCGTTTATTAAATCTCCTTTTAGACTTGTTACGTTCTTCCTAGGTATGCCTTATAAACCAACATCCTTCCTTGCCATACACGAAGCACTTCTGGCTGGTTTGTCTACGGGGGTATATTTTCGTACAGGGGTTGCTGCGGGGGCTATGGGTGGGACTTGGTTAGTACGGGTGCTGCTAGCGGTAGTAGCGGTCCGTAAAGTAGACGTCTAAGTCTATTTGCGGATATTAAATATCTGTAGTAAAGGCTTAAGTACTGCCTGGTGGGTTTAAGACTTCGTATATTATAATAGAGGAGTGTAGATCATTAATAAGGCCAGCTAAGGTATCTGTAGGCTTATAATAGGCGTACTTATAGGGCTTTACTTCCTGGCAAGCTGTAATAAGTTTGTTGTGTAGAAAGTCGTCTATTTAAAGCTTGGCGTTAAGGCCGTGCTATAGGTGCTAAAGGTCTTTAATAAGAATTTGCAGGCACTCTATAGTTAACTTTTTAGTGTTCTTCTTAATTACGGTCCGTAGCTTAATTGCATTCCATTAGGTAAGGATATCGCGCTTATATTCTGGTCCTTTAAAGTAGTTATGTGTAGCTTTATATAGCTTGTTAAAGGGGACACCAAGGGGGTTGCTCTTGAGGTTAGTGTAGTAGTGGTTAAGTACTAGGCCACGCAGTATAGTAGAGTAGGCTTAGCTAAACTCCTGTTTAGGGATATTAGCCTTCTGATAGAGGTCCATAAAGATAGTTAGTTTAAAGTCAAAGTTATTATTTTCACCGCTATACTTAGATTCGTCAGTGTAGAGCTTGGCTAGGTTAGCTAGTTCCTTACTATAGGTCTTTACTTAGGTGGTTTACAGATCTATAACTTAAATAACAGAAGGGGCTTAGTCCGTAATTTGGGTTATGGGGGTATTATGGTCCGTAACTTAAGTACTAGGTATACTTTAGCCTATAAGATTAATTCCGAAACTGCTTGGGTTTGTAGGACGAATTTAGTTAAGTGGGTTAGGTATAAGGCCAGTAATCCCATTAAGTTTGGAAGAAGTAAAGAGTTCTTTAGTAGCTTTAACCTAGTCTAGGATTTCCTCTTTAGTCTATTCTGTTTAGTCCTTCTTATGTATTGTATTATACAAAGACTGTGTAACAGTGACTTGTTTGTCCCCTTTAACCCATACGCCTTAGTAATGTAAAAGGGTTCGTAGATTGTGGATAGTAGTAGGGTTACAGGCCTTAAAAATGGCTTCTATAAAGTCCGCAAAGTCTTCCTAATATTGCTCCTATAGGTTGTTATTTATAAGCTTAAAATATTTGTATTTAAGAACTTTGAATTTGATATAACGTATTTCACGGGTGAGCTGGTCAAACGGGTGAGCTAATCACTTCAAAAACACACCAAAAAATGGAAAAATCACACTTTAATATCTTAACAACCACTTAATAATAAATTTTAATAATTTAAATTTAGACTTTCATATATGCTCTACAGCCTCTATTAAAGTTGC
>Ga0307507_10001567_pt1 | contig 50830 bp, 17 predicted proteins | sample 7_EM_MG_FD_207223 | JGI IMG/M metagenome (GOLD analysis project Ga0307507, IMG submission 207223) | Populus trichocarpa ectomycorrhiza microbial communities from riparian zone in the Pacific Northwest, United States - 7_EM | ecosystem: Host-associated > Plants > Roots > Unclassified | place... | reverse complement strand
TTAGAACCTAGTATAATATACTTTAGTAATTAAGTATATAATATAGTTTTAAACACTTGTAATATAGGTTAAGTAGAATAATAAGGCGCTTATAGTATAGTATAAGTAAGAACTTAAGGCTAAAGTCCAGGACATAATTATCCTAATAAAAGATGCGGATACTCTAAGAGAGTTAATAGATTAAGTAATAAAGATTAATAATAGGATCTATTAAAGGGAATAAGCTAAGAAAGGGTAGGATAGAGTTCTATAGTTATATAAGGCGTAGAATACGTAATAACAGATATAGAGTTAAAAACTATAGAATGGCGCAGAGCTAATAGACTTAAGTAGTACTAAAGAACCTAAAAGATAGATAAAGAAACTATAAAAACCTAGAGGTTAAGAATTAAGTAATTATAGGACTAAGAAGCAGAGGCCAAACTAGGGATTTTAATAGTAGAAGATATTTAGGCGGACTCTATAATAAAAAGAATGGTTTAAAAATAAAGCTTATATAAATTATAGAAAAAAAGGTTATTTTGCTAAAGACTATAGAGGTAGTTAAAGTAACCACGTAGTAAAGGGCACTAGGTTATTAGAGTATAATAAAATAGATATAAATGTATTATATAAAACTAAGGAGTGTTTAATTAAACACTTTACGTTTTATTATAATAACGTATACCAAATTTATAAGGACGCTAAGTACGGCGTAAGCTATTAGCTATAAGAGCTAGAGTTAAGAGGACTTAAAGGAACTAAAGAGTTAGATAAAGAATAAGATTAACTCTATAAGCTAGATTAAGATATTATAGTAATATATAGATAAAGATTAGCAATAATAATAATGGAGTTAGAGTACTTATTAATTAATAGTAATAAGGAAAAAAAAGAGGCTAACTAGGGGCGCTTAAACCTTAATAATGTAATAAAAGTAGAGACTAAGACCTCTATAGAACGAGGATTAATAATGGGTATTATAACACTATTAGATATAATATCCATTACTTTATAAGACGGAAGGAGTAATATCTAAAGATAATTAAGCAAGTAGACAACTGCTAGTGCTAGCTTACCACTTATAAAAGGTAAAAGGCTATAGGCTTAAGATTTTTATAAAAAGATAAAAGACGCTTAAGACTTATAAGACGTAATAAGACACCCCTAGGCACCTATAATAGATGAAAACTAATAGGATAGAGCTAAGACTTAATATAAAGATAAATAAATAAGTATAGAACGCAAGTTTAAGAACTATAAGTTTAGGGAATAAGTAAGAACGTCTATTTTAAGTAAATATAGTATTTAGCCTAAAGATTAAAAAGTTAATACTAGGACAAAGAAGTAAGATAACTTTAAAAATCTAGCTGCAAGACGCAGAAAATAAGAAACTATAGATAAATTTAGAGCAAGAATTATTATATAGTAAGAATAGAAACTAGATAAGAGATCTAGTATACTAAGTTATAGTAGGGACAGAGCACCTATATAAAGAATTACTAATAGGCCTAAGGCAGGGACGCCTAAAGTAAAGTAGTTAAATAAACTGGAATAAAAAGAGGATTTAGGAATTCTAACTAGGTTTAAAGAAAAATATACTAAAGGTTATTATAACGCAGCAATAATAAGGTACTTTTTAATAGATAGACTATATATACTAAAGTAGTTATATAAAAAGTAGTATAGGTAATAACACAACAATAAATAGAAAGACTTTTATATATAGCTAGATAAAAAAGTTGTCTAAGACTAACCTATTATAGAGAAACGCATAAGTTATATTAAAGGGGCATTAATTATAATGTTAAGGAACTTAGAAGAAGGATCTAGGAACTAAAGAAGTAAGTAACAAATCTTAGCACCTATAGAAGAAAGACTAATAGTTAGGTTAGCTAGATAGAGGTTTAAACTTAAGAGTAAAGATAAGCTAAGAGTTAACCTAAGTTACCTAGCGCATTATACACTATTATAGATAGCTTATATAGATAACATGTGTAATATATATAGAGTACCTAAGGATAAGAACTAAAAATACTTAAAAAGGATATATTAGGCACCAGAAGAAAAGCGGTTTAGAGATACTAAGTATATATATAGATAGCACCTAGTAGAAGTATAGAGTTAAGGGGACCTAATACTTTAGCCAGTAAGATTCCTTATAGAAAAATACCTAGATAGAAGATAGTAGTAGAATTATCTAGAAAATACTTATTTATAGTATATAGAGGAAAAGAAAAGAACTAAGTATTAGCCTAAAAAGGACTAAGTATAAATAGGATCTAGTAGCTAATAGTTAGGAAAAGGGGAGGCCTATAGGACTAGAGGGAACTAGTAGTAGAGCCTTAGACCCTTAAAGGAATTTAAGGTTAATACCTAAATTTATAAATCTAGTAGCAAGATTAATAGTTTGAAGCACTAATAGATAGTGGAGTAATAAGAAACTATATATTACTAATAATAGTAGAAAGGATGGGGCTACTACACAGGTAAAAGAAGTACTTATATCCACTTATAATAATTTTAGAAGATTAGATAGCCTATAGAGGAGGTATTATTAATCTTAAAATAGGACCTATTTAGTTAACTATTAAAGGAAGACAAGTTAAGATGTCTTTTAATATCCTACTATTAGGGAGGGATAAGGCGATACTAGGGATACCTTAGTTATAGAAATATAATCTAAAGGTTAATTAGGTTATAGGTTAGGTTAATATTAAAGATACTTAATAATATAAGATGCGACAATAAACTAAGTTAGTATAGTACTAAGTTAGAGTAATATATAAAGAAACTAAGCGAGGCTTAAGTTATGTACTAAAAAGATACTATAAGTATAGTAAAAAGTTATAGTTACTAGAAAGTAAAAAGCTGTTAAAGTATATAGTATAGGACTATAAGATAGAGTTAGAACTAGGAATAAGTCTAAAGTTTTTTCTAATTTATAAGCTTACTAAAACTAAGTTAGTAGCGCTTAAAGAGTTTGTCCAGGAGAACTTATAAAAGGGATATATTAGACTATTGTAGTTATTAGTGGGATATCTAGTATTATTTATTCTAAAGAAAAACGGAAAACTTAGGATATATATAGACTATAGACAGTTAAATAGCATTACTAGGAAGAATAGGTATCCTTTACCCTTAATTAGTGAAATCTAAGATAGGATAGGCAATGCGTAAATCTTTATAAAGATAGATCTAAGATAGGCGTACTATTAGATTAGAATTAAGGAAGGTAATAAATAGAAAGCAGCTTTTAGATTAAAGGAAGGACTATATAAGCCATTAGTTATATAATTTAGGCTTATAAACGCACTAGCGATGTTCTAAAAGCAAATTAATAGTGTATTAAGAAAACACCTAGATAAGTTTATTATAGTATATCTTAATGATATTATTATCTACTTAATAAGTAAGGAAGAATATAAAGAATACGTTAAATAGGTCTTAAAGAGATTATAAGAAGAATAGATGCCAGTAGTAATTAAGAAATGCAAGTTCTTTATAAAAAAGACCAATTTTATAGGATTTATTATTAAACTAGGAAAAATTAGTATAGACCTAAAGAAAGTTAAAGCTATAGTAAATTAACAAGAACTAGAGAACGTTATGCAGTTAAAATTGTTTTTAGGGTTTTATAATTACTATAGGAGGTTTATAGCACAGTAGTTAAAGAATATTAAGCTATTTATAAAACTAATAAAGAAAGAGGAACTATGGGTATAGAACACTAAGTAAAAGAAGTTATTTAAGGAACTTAAGGAGTTATTTACCTAGGAACCAATTCTTAAAATCTACCAACTAAGGTTAAAAACGGTTGTTAAGACAGATGTATTAGACTTTATACTAGGAGTATATTTACTATAGAAGCATTCAGACGCATAGCATCTAGTAGTATACTATAGTTAGAAGATAACACCACTAGAGTTAAACTATAATATCTATAACAAGGAGTTATTAGGTATAGTTGCAGTACTTAAGAAATAGAGAGCATTCTTATAAGGCATAGAGAAACCATTTATGGTTAAAACGGACTATAAGAATCTTATAGGATTCCTAACAACAAAAGAGCTAAATATAAAACAAGTCAGATAGGCAGAAATGCTTATAGAGTATTATTTTAAAATTTAGTATACTAAGGGTACTAAAAACATACAAGAAGATGCACTTAGTAGGAAGGTAGAGTTGTAAAATAATAAGAAGCTATTAGGGGCTTTACTGCAAAAGAATTAAGGTAGAGTGATTAGGTATAATTATCTAAGGATTATAGCAACTAGAGAAAGTCAGATCTATAAATTACCTAAGAGTAATTAGATATAGAAGATCTAAGAAGTATAGGTAGAGAATCTAGACACGGAACAGTACAAGAATAGAAAAGTGACTTATATTCCAAAGTTAATTATAGAGGAGTTTATAAAAGAGTTTTATAAGGAAATAATATAAGAATATAACGGGTCTATAGGCTTAGTATTAAGACTTTAAAAGGAGTATATTATTTAAGAAATCTAGGGACTAGCGAGATAAGTTATAAAGAAATATCTAGATTACTAAAGAAACAAACCAATAAGGCATAAGCCGTATAGAGAGCTATAACCTATTAAAATACCAGAAAGACTATAGGAAGTTATATTATAGGACTTTATTATTAAGTTACTAAAGTTAAGAGATCCTATTATAGGATAAGATTATAACGCGATCTTAGTAATAGTAGATAAGCTTATAAAGTGGGGATACTTTATAGCATATACAGAAGAAATATTAGCAGAAGATGTTACTAGAATCTATATTAAGGAAGTGTTTATAAGATATAGAGCACTAAGTAAGATTATATTGGATAGAGATCTAAGATTTATAGTAATATTTTAGGAAGTGTTTCTAGTAGAATAAGGGGTTTGCGTAGTAATATTAATAGCATATTATTTGCAGATAGATAGATAAACGGAATAATTAAACTAAACACTAGAGCAGTATCTAAGGCACTATATTAATCACGCATAAAATAATTAGGTATTGTTGTTACTAGTTATATAGTTTATATATAATATAATACTATAAGAAGGAATAGGAATATTACTATTTAAGGCAAATTACGGGTATAAGCTAAAATTATTGTTATTGCTACGTTAAGTAAAGAAAATAAGTAACACAGCTAAAGAAAGAATGGAGACGCTAATAAATCTTTATATAAACCTTAAAGAAACAGCTATGATAGTATAATAAAGAATAAAAAGGTACTATAATGCTAAGATATCTAAGGGACCAGATCTTAAGAAGGGAGATAAAGTGTAGCTACTATATAAAAATTTCAAGAGTTAATAACTAAGTAAGAAGTTAGACTATGTTAGACTAGGACCTTTTAAAATTATAAAGAAATTTTTATTGGTTATATATAAGTTAAACCTATTAGCTAAAATAAAGATCTACCCTATACAGCATATTATAATACTAAAGCCAGCGCACAAAGACGCAGAGCTACTAGTCTATAAAGTAGATATATATAGAGGACAAGAGGAAGATAAATAGCAAGTTTTAAAGATTATTAGTTATAAGGACGTAGATAGTAAAATATAGTACGAAGTAAAGTGAATAGGCTATAGTAAGACTACCTAGAAACCACTAAATAACCTAAAGAACGCCATAGGAAAGGTATAGGAGTATTAGAAAAAAGTAGGTTAGGGAGTATTAAAAAAGGATCACTAAAGAATAAGTCACCTAAAGGGGACCTAGGAAGAGCAACTACTATATTACTTAGAGTTGTTTCTGTCACGGGACACCTCCGTGACACCTTATACACGTCCACCTGTTCCTACCTGTTTCCACCTGTTTCCACCGACGCAGCAAGAAGAGACCGACCGCGAGACGACAATCTGACGGCAATCTGCCGCATTCTGCCATATTCTGCCAAGTCCAGCGAATCCTGCCAAGTTCTGCCAGGACCGCTACTCAAATCCTATTCTACTCCGTGTACGTGTTGACCAAGCAACCAAACTAACGATATATACCCTTTCTTCCCGTTTCCTTACCTTCTCTCCTTATGCAACGTCTTGATCTTATCACACAGTTCATGTATATAGCTTAATAATATCTACTTCGCTATATATTATCACCACTTGTACTCGCTCCGTGACACTACGTTGCGTTAAAAACCTATACTCCGTCCCGCCCCGCCCCGTCCAAAATGCAGAACGACCTCGAAGCCCCTATAACGGCCATTAACATTATGTCTGCACTCCAAGAACAATTGGCAAATATATAAAAGTCTTTTATAGACGCCCTCGCATAGAACAAGGCCGCTATAGCTAAATAATAAGCCGAACAAGAAGCACGGCACTAGAAATTAATGAAAGCACTTTAAGAAGAAGTCCGCACCCTTAAGGCACTCGCATTAGGGCCCTAAGACCGAATACCAGCCTAAGAGGCTGCTAACACGCCACCTATAGATAAGATAAAAATGACCAAATCTAGACCTAGCTTGTTAGGTGCGAACCTTAAGCTAGCTACAGATGTTTATCCCGTAAATCTATCTACTGCACCGCAATAATCTGAAAAACTACTAGACCCCCCAGTATTTACCAGTAAATAATAAGAGCTTTAATTATTCTTAAGCCGACTTAAGAATAAGCTAACTAGTAATACTAACTGTTACCTAACTAAAGCTAACTAACTCTACTACGCCCTAAGTTAACTAGGAGGAGATGTAGCTAACCTTATTAAACCTCTCTAGCCGAACTTAGTATAGAGCCTAGTTGTACTTCTTAAAGCTATATACGGTAACCCAAACCGCCAAGCTACCGCTTAAAGAAAGATAAATTATATAACTTAAGAAAAGAAAAGCTTCCTAGTATACTTCTCTAAATTTAACCGTTACGTAAAGGAAATAGGCTAGAATAACTCCATACTAATTAACAGCCTTATTAAATCCCTAAGTTTTGAACTAAAACCCTTCCTAATAGGTATAGACCTACCAGGAGCCCTTAACGCCTACGCAAATGTTATTAATAAACGGTATAACAATATACTACGCCTAACACCGAAGTCCACTCCTTAATATAATATAACAGCCCCGTAAATATCTACTAAGTTATTATCTTAGCCTAAGCACCCCAACGCCATAGATATTAACATAGGGACCCTAGGATACGCTCTACTAGGGTTCCCTAAATAAGAACAATACATTAAGCTAGGCCTTTGCTTTAAATATGGAAGCAAGGAATATATTTTAAGATACTACTCCGTCCCCATACCCTAATATAACTTATAAACAGCTAACACTAATAACCGTTTACCACATTAATCCTCCAGTTACTGTCCCTAATCTTTACCTAGCTCTAGCCCCGCGTCTAATAAGCACCACTTATAAGGACAAAGTTATAACTAACGTTCTATAGAAACCCCTTCCCACTTACCACTAAAAGGCAGATCCTAGAGTTAAGTCGCTCTTTAGGACAGCTATATTATAGGATCTTATTAAACGCATTAGATATTACAAACCCTAACTCTTAGGATTATAGTATAACCGTTAACTACTATCTTTGGCAGAAAAGTTAATAGGCTAACGCTTAAGTCCTAATTAACATAGGAGCTAGCAGTATAGGATTTATTAATAAGATCTTTATATAAGATTAATAGGTTTACCCTAACACCCCTTAACCAATATATTAACGTATTTAGATTTAATGGCAAACATACTATCTTAGGCCGTATTACTTATATAGCGGCCCTAAGACTCCAATACCTGAACTATAAAGAATTAATTAAGCTCTTTATAACTACCCTAGGTCACTTAATGATCCTTAAATAACCCTAGATAAAGCTATATAAGGTAACTATTAATTGGGATAACCTTAAGCTTCTATTTACCGCCTCCCATTGCAAGCAGAAGTGCCTTACAACTTACTGCTTAGACCCTAAACCAAAATCTAAAAAATCCACCAGGATCTACCAGTCTAAAATTTCCACCAATGTCTACCCTATACCTAAAAAGTCCACCTAATTCCACCAACATGAGAATTCCACTAACGTCCACTAAGAACCTGGAAATTACACCGAACTACACAAACCAACTCTAACCGCTGCACCCCAAACCAAGTAGAAGCTTAAGCTTAACATATAAAGGTACCAAAAGAACTGGTATTCTACTATAAAAAGGATACTTAAAGAACCTAAACCCGAATCTAATACTAACTCCATACCTAACACTAAACCTAAAACTATATAAGAAACTAAGGATAATCCAAGCCTGCTTAACACCTTAGATATCTGCATAATTAGAGCTACCCTATTAGCACAACTCGCCAGGAAACCTAAATACACGATCTTTGCCGTTATAATGGCCGATATTAAGAAGGCCTTAGCACTAAAGAAGCATACTAACCCGGCCACAAAAGTACCAGTAGAATACCATAATTATTTAGATATATTTTTACAAAAGAAAGCCAATAAGCTACCAGAACACCGTCTATATAATCACAAGATTATAGTTAAAGAAGGAAAACATCCCGGATTTAGACCCTTATACGGAATGTCCCAAAACGAACTTTAGGTACTATAGAAGTACTTAGACGAATATCTAGATAAAGGATTTATTAGAGCAAGTTCTTTACCTATAGCCGCACCAGTAATCTTTGTTAAGAAACCTGGCGGCAGTCTACGCTTCTACATAGACTACCAAGCTCTTAACGCTGTTACTATTAAGAACTAATACTTAATCCCATTAATCCAAGAGACACTAAACTAATTAAGTAAGGCTCGCTTTTATATAAAGCTTAATATTATCCACGCATTTAACCGCCTTTATATCGCAAAAGGAGATAAATAGCTTACTGCATTTCGTACTTAATACGGATTATTTAAATACTTAGTAATACTATTTAGCCTTACAAACGCCCCAAGTTTATTCTAATACTTTATAAATAACACCCTGCGCCCATACCTGGACGTCTTTTATACTGCTTATATCGACGACATCTTAATATACAGCAATAATCTAGCTAAATACCAAAAACATGTTAAACTAGTCCTGCAAGCCTTATGCGGAGCTGGCCTATAATTAGATATAGACAAATACGAGTTCCATAAAACGGAAGTCCTATACCTTAGACTTATTATTTCCACAGATAGCGTACAAATGGACCCTAAGAAAGTTAAAGCAATTGTAAACTAGTAAGAACCTAAGAATGTTAAGGATATAAGGGCCTTTATAGGCTTCGCCAACTTCTATTAACGGTTTATTAATAACTTCTCCGCCTTAGTTTTACCCCTTATAGCCTTAACCCAAAAGGACAAAGCCTTTATCTTTAATAAGAAATATAAGAAGGCCTTTACTTATCTAAAGGTTATGTTTACTACTTCACCTATACTCTAATACTTTAACCTAGACTAAATAAGTGTTATAGAAGCTAACTCATCCAATTACGTTACTGGAGGCATTCTGTCTCAATATAATAAGGAAGGAGTATTGCACCCTATAGCATACTTTTTAAAACGACTAAGCCCAGCCGAATGCAATTACGAGATCTACGATAAGGAATTGCTGGCTATTATTAGATGCTTTAAGCAATGGCAACTAAAACTAGAAGGAGCTGGATTTCTAATTAAAGTTTTTAGTGACTATAAAAACCTGTAGTACTTCACAACCATAAAACAGCTAAGCTACTATTAAGCCTGCTAGTTAGAATATCTGTCCTAATTCCAATTCTTAATTATATACCGCCTAGGCGTTTAAGGCTAGAAGCCTAATGCCCTAACCCAACATTTACAGGACGTACTAGTTTAAGAAGAAGCGCGCTTCTACTATAATTAGACCCTACTCTACCCTAAGCTATTTAAACCTCCTGCTAAAGATCTTACGGTATACGTCCTTGAAATAACCAATTGAACTATTAAATAGATTATAGTTAACGAATATCCAAACAATAAGTTTATTTAAGAGACGCTTAAGCTAATTTAAGATAGTGTTAGACGCTCTAAAAAGATTTCTCTAAGTAAATATAAAGCCTATAAAAACTGCTTGTACTACTAGAACTGCCTAGTTGTCCTTAATTATAATAAACTTAAGCTTAAGCTTCTTAAACACGTATATAATCTACTAGTAGCCAGCCACCTAGGCTAAGGAAAAACCCTAGAACTACTCTAATAGGAGTACTACTAGCTGAACATATATAATACAATATAGAAGTACGTCTCCAGCTGCTATACCTACCGACGAGCTAAAGCTTTATATAAGATATATAACGGCTTCCTAAAACTACTACCTATTCCGGACTAAAGATAGAAGGATATCTTAATTAACTTTATTATTAACCTCCCTATAAGTAAAGGCTGTGCAAATATTATAGTAGTTATAGACTAACTATCTAAGATAAGACACTTAATTGCCTGCCTTAATATATTAACACCTGCCGTTGCCTAACTGTTCCTGGATTATATATAGAAACTTTATAGACTTCCTAAAATAATTATCTCCGATAGAGGCCGCTAGTTTATCTTAGTGTTTTAGAAAGAACTAACTACCTAACTCCGCATTAAAGCACTGTTGTCTATGGCATATCACCCAGAAATAGATGGTTAAATGGAATATGCAAATGCTATAATGGAATAGTATATTTGGATATACACGTTGTATTTATAGGATAACTAGATGGACTGGCTTGCATTTACCAAGTTTACTGTAAATAACTCCGTTTTAGAAACTATAAAGGTCTCCCTATTTTTAGCTAATTATGGCTAGCACCCACGAATGGGTTTTAAACCCTTTAGTAATGTTCCTCGCCTAGCTTATTAGGCCTTATAAGTTGTAGAAGCAAACGAATTTGTAAAGAAGATAGAAGAACTATAAGAGTTCCTTACTAATAAAATAATATAGGCCCAGTCTGTCTATAAAGCCGCAGTAAATAAGAACCGAACCCTAGCACTAGCTTACCAAATTGGTAACTTTATCTGGCTAGACGCAAGAAATCTAAACACAAAACAACCTACTAAGAAACTTAATTGGAAGAACGCCGGCCCTTATAAGGTTGAAAAAGTTATCTCTCCTTATGCCTACTAACTGAAGCTCCCTGATACGGTTAAAATCCACCCTATATTCTATACATTAGTCCTCTACCCTGCCGCCCCTATATCAGACGCCCTACCTAGACAAATCCAAGACCCTCCCCCACTAGTTAAAGTAGATAGTAAGGATAAGTACCTCATTAAAAGAGTTGACGATATTAAGTATAACAAACAGAAAAGCAAATATATATACCTTATAAAATAGAGAGGCTTTACTAAGCCCTTATAGGAACCCATTGACTCTATAGGACTTATATAAGCCGTAAAAGACTTTTACGAACTCTACCTAGAACTACCACAGCCCCATCTTGTAGAAGCTCGAGTTTAAAGGGGGGGTACTATTACGGGACACCTCCGTAACACCTTATACACGTCCAACTGTTCCTACCTATTTCCACCTGTTTCCACTAACGCAGCAAGAAGAGACCGACCGCGAGATAACAATCTGACGGCAATCTGCCGCATTCTGCTATATTCTACCAAGTCTGCTAAATCCTGCCAAGTTCTGCCAGGACCGCTACTCGAATCCTATTCTGCTCCGTATACGTGTCGACCAAGCAACCAAACTAACGATATATACCCTTTCTTCCCGTTTCCTTACCTTCTCTCCTTACGCAACGTCTTGATCTCATCACATAGTTTATGTACATAGCTTAATAATATCTACTTCGCTATATATTATCACCACTTGTACTCGCTCCGTGACAGTTTCCTTCTTTAGAGACGCTACTCTCTTATTACCTAGCTTAGACAAACCCTATTAAACAAGTTTCTACTCCTCAGAATAAGCCTTCTTATAAACTTTCTTAAGACAAAGAAGACAAGCAGAGGTAGACAAGTACGCCTTATAAGCAGCGCGAGTACATTAAAGCTCCGCAAGGGAAGCTAGGAGTTTATTATTAAGCTTTGTAGTAGTAGATTAAACATAAGACCCTATAATAAATTACTTAGGGAACTTAAAGACTGTTAAGAGTAATAGGACGCGCATACTTAGCGTTAGGGATAGAGCAAACATCATAGGATGATTAAATATTCGCTTTAGTATACTCTAAGTAAGAAGAGGGTTACCAAGACGAAGGACTTGCCAACACAACATAAACTAACCCCTCTTTTATGCAACAAGAATATAGAGACGGCATAATCTCACTAAGAGACAGTATCGCAGCAATGGTATAAGACTGACGAGCTATAGAAGAAGAAGCTAAAGGTTTAGAGACCTTAGAAGGCATAATAAGTAAGGATATTAACCAAATTAATCAGACGGACATTACACCTCTAGTAAACAACTTAGAGATATTAGGAATCTTTAAGGACGAAGATAAAAAGGAGGGAGATGGTGTTACGGACGCTTTAAGTACAATGTTATAACTATTTAGAGAGGAGTTGGAAGAAGCTAGTTAGTTAATAAGGGCACAGTCTAGGATGGATCCGGTAGAACCATATAACAAGGAATAGTAGCTAAGGTTATGTAATGTAATCTGTATAATCTATATAATCTATATAATCTATATAATCTATACAGAGTATACAAAGTACATATACCTTACGGAGCGAAGGGATTTCTTAGGCATACGGTTGTGTATTTAAAGGACCATAGTCCCTACCCAGATAGTTCTCTCTTTATAGTGAATCTCAGAATATAATTAGAGTTAATCTGTTGGGCAACCACTCTACCAGTTGTTATTACGTTGTTGACCTGTTTATACCTACATACCCAGCCTATTGACAAGTCCACCGTAGTACCTACTACAAGGCTCTATTACACTAGAAGCTTTCCTTACTGCTAAATACGCACTTAATTAAACCCTAAATAAGTAACTAGGATAGAGAACTCTGTATAAAATTGCCTATAGAAAGCCGCCATTACTTACCTATATATATATATACGGTTGTAAGACCTATACGTTAAACAAGTATATTAGAAAAGGAGATAAGCTAGCTCCTTATGCACTAATTGGACATCTAGTCGGCTATGATTTAACTTATATCTACCAAATCTAGATTCCAAGTCTCCGAAAAGTTATTTAAACTAGAGACGTTATATTTGATAAGACCTTGTTCTATAACCCTAAGGGTTAAAACATTAACTACCTACTAAGGGAAGCATTAGAAGACACTATTTAGATAATTAGTCCACCAGAACCTCTCTATAAGGACAAATCTAAGGATAAATCTGTTTTATATAGACCTACCTTAAATATAGATTAAATAACTATATTAAGCAATTTAGCAGACCTCCCTATAAAGGATATTAAGTAGTTACTAACTCCTAGCAGAATAGTATCTCTAAATATACTAAAAATAAATACTATACCGGGAGGACCTTAAGACAATATTGTGGATATAATTGAAATAGGTTCTATTTAGCTAAGCTCGCCAGAACCGTTAAATACAGCTTTATAAGCTAATAAAGTCTTGGCCAATTCTTCTACTAACCTTATCCTACTAAAAGGTTTTAAACGAATTTAACGTTAAGCGTACGTAATAGCACTAGCCAATCTATCTACCCTATTTGGTTACTACGCTGGCTTTGCTATAGGACTAGTTAAGGATATTAGCTGAACTAAATCCTTATCCTTATCTCTAAATTGGGACAATCTTCCTCCTAAACTAAAGAACCTTAAGGAACTAAGAAAGTATCTATTAACTACTAGCTTTTAAAAGGCTATAGAAAAAGAATATAACGACCTAAAACGCTGAAGAATATTTAAGACTGTACTAAAAGAAGAAGCAAGTAATGAGCAGATCTTTCCGCTAAAATATGTCTTTAAATACAAGTTTAATAGCGACGGTTACCTTTAAAAGCTAAAGGCTTAACTATATATCTGTGGAGACCTATAGATCACCAAAGAAAAGACCTATGCAGCAACCTTAGCTGCTTAAATATTCCGTGCCCTTATGGCTATAGCAGCCGCATTTAATTTGGAGATTTAATAGTATAATGCTGTAAACGTATTTATAAATGCAAGACTAGATAAGCTAGTCTACTGCTACTACCTAGAAGGCTTTAATTAAAATGGACATATCCTAAAGCTTCTTATGGCGCTATACGGATTAAAAATCTTACTACTACTTTAGTATAAAGAGCTTACTAGTATACTGTTAAATTTTGGATTAAAGCCTATCCTAGGTACTAATTACCTATTTACTAATAGACGACTTATTGTCTTTTTTTACGTAAACAATATTGCCGTCCTATTTACTATAAAGGACTTTCCAAAACTGGAAGAATTTAAAGCTAAACTGCTATACTAATATAAGATCCATGTACTAGGAGACCTATAGTAGTTCCTAGGAATCTAAATTAAATAAGATTAACTAAGCAGAAAGCTCTAGCTCTGCCAAGATTCCTATATTAAAAAGATAGCCAATTAATTTAATATTTAACCACCAGGAAGATTTCCTAAGTTACTACTTCCTGCTAAAGAACTAACTCCGTCTAACCAGTAGACAAACCCTTAAAGAACTCTAGCCTATTAGTAACGAGTCAGTTCCCTTGCGCACCTCGCCGTATTTAAAAGACCTAATATTGCTAAGACGCATTTTAAGCTAGCTAAATTCCTTACAAACCCAAACTAAAAGCACTTTAATGTAGTAAACTAAGCTATTACCTACTGCCTTAGAACAAAATCTATAGCTATTAAATACTCTAGCGAAGTATTTAGAGTATATATCTACTTTAAAACCCCTAAGGGAGAAGATGTTACCTTTTACGGAGTATCTAATATAGTATTTATAGACTATAAAGACACTAGACGGAGCTCCTAAGGATACCTTTTTATACTATTTAGAGGACTAATTGACTAAAAGGCGACCCTATAGAGATTAATAACTTGCTTAACTACCAAAGCAGAGCTTCTCTCCCTGTCTATAGCTGCCGTTAAAATTATCTGATGGCAGCGTTTCTTTAAGGCAATTAGCTTTAATTTAGAACGTGAATTTACCCTACTATACAACAACATGTAGACTGTACGCCTACTAAGACAAGATACACCAAAACTTAATACTAAGCTTTATTATATTAACATCTATTAGCACTAGCTTAGATAGGAAATCTAAGATAAAAAAATTAATATACGGTGGGTCCCTATAGATAAGATACCTACTAATAGCCTTACTAAGATCCTACCCTATTAAAGGTACAAGGTATAGATAAAGCAGTTAAATTTGGTGGATATTTAACATTAAATTGCTACTATATTATCTGATAAAGACTCTTAAACATTACCCTATCCCCTTACTACTCCTAATGTTACGGCGCTGGTGGAAAACGGTGGATCTTGGTAGACGTGGATTATGGTAGACGCAAGTCACATGACTTGAGGACCGCATAAAATATCGAGCGGCGCTGCTATTCTTCTCCTTCCTTTCTCTAGCTTTGGATCCTTGTTTATAGACTACCAATTATACAGGCTTACGCGTCCCTTATGCCGTGCTTGTGCCTTGATTAACTGAGTCGCTAATATTATCTAAAGCTTAACTACTTTTTCTTCCTGAGAAGGAACTCAAATATATCTATAAAGGACACAGAATAGGACCCTAAGGACATTACTAGGACTATAAGGATAGGACAGACCCCTAAGAACTAAAAGAACACAAATAGAACGCGAAACCTAAGAATAGGATATATACGGACCAGAACCCCTAGAAAATAAATAAATACCGGAAATTACCCAATACCCCTACCACCATACTAAGAAATACAGCAGCCAGTAAAGCTGCTGTAGGACCCGCAAATACCTCTAATAGTAAAATAGTCGCCGTCTTGACCCCCTAGGAAGAGCTTATAGCAGCTAATACCAAAATTAAATAGCTTTAAGAGCTACTTAAAACTAGAGACACCCCTATACCTAGTAAGAAGTTATTAGATACCTAGAGACTTACTATAGTCCTTAAGACCCTAGCCTAATATATAGTATTAGCATTATTGCGGTCCGCGAAGGTTATGGACCCCCTATTGCTTACAGACAGAACTAACCCTATATTTAACAATTAGAAGCTTTAACTGTAAGATAAGCTTAAAGTTAATATAGACCACTTCCCTACTACCCAAGCTAAAATGGCCTACGTCTTTGGCCGTACTGGTGGGGATGTATAGACGTATCTATGTCCGTGATACGCCTAGGACTTAGCAGACCCCTTCCTCTCTAAAGAAGAGATAGTTAACTACCTATCTTCTATTTATAAGGACCCCTTTAAGACATAAAACGCCCGCCTTAATTATAAAGCTCTTAATATAAAGATAATGGAGACCTTTTTAGCCTTTTAGACCTGCTTTTTATACCTAGCTAGCCAAGCCCGAATTCCCTATAAAGACCTAATGCTAGACCTCTTTAATAAGCTTACCCTAGACCTATAGCGCGCCGTACTACCAGTTTTTACTACTGTATAGACGCTAAATGTACTTATGGACTACTGCCTAGCTATTAACTAAGGCCTTTGTTAAATTAAGGCATGATCTAAGCGGTATAAAGCTAGAAACTCTTTAAACTAGACTATAAGCACTTTATAAACGGCCTGTAACACCCTAGTATAATCTATAACTCCTACAGCACCAGCCGTACAGACCGCCGTTAATTTAGCAGCTAGCCATACAGCTAATCCTACTGCGGGTCCAGCGCACACTTAGCCTATATATAACGACCCCTATAAACAGGCCCTTAGCAATTAAGGAGCTTGCTTCTTATATAGCTAGAAAGACTACTTTGCAAAGAATTGCTAGATAAAGGCAAAAACAGGCAAAGTTCTGTTAATTTAGGAGGATAGTATAAAGTTAAAAAAAGAGTAACCCTAGAGAAAGACTCCTCTCTAGGGTTAAAAGGGATTAATATATTATATATTAATCTAGGTTGGCTAGTTAGTAGAAGAAGCTGCACTATCCCTTATACCTTATTCTATAATAGATATCAAGTTTTAACCTCTGCTTTAGCTAACTCTAAAGCAAATACCTTTGCCTTAATAGACACCCAGTATGCTATAAAGCTGGCTGACTTTTTAAATGCACCCCTTAAAGAACTGCCCAAACCAATTCCTATTCGCGGGTATAACGGACGGATAGGACTACCTATTATAACTATCTTACGGATTTACCTCTGTGTAGATAGATAAAGGTAGTATAACATCCCCTTTCTTATTACGGACCTAGGAAGCTACAATATAATCTTAGGAAGAAAATAGCTAGCCTATCTAGGCTTATAGCTTAACGTATAAGGTAGACGGCTTGTCTGGCCTAAAACCCTACCCCCAATACCCTCTTTTATAAAGGAAATCAGCATTACAATGGAAAACCTTATACGGCCATAGATAGACACCGTTTACCAGGCTAATACTATATGTAGGGACCAGGCTTTTAAAAAGAACATACAGCTTAACCCGCAATAGATCTATATACTACGCCGCCCCTAGACTACCTATATTATACCACCCGCACCAGAGATTAAAAAGGTTAGTAAAAAGCTAGCGGAGCTCCCTACAGGGAACTTAGGCCCCATACAGCTATAAAGAATAGCAAGGAGCATCAAATGCTATACTAAATGTATAGACCGGAGGGATAACTTGCAGAAGATAGAATAGGAGCTAAGAAAGATTATAAACCCTAGGTCGCAAAATACAGCCTAATAACAGTCTATAAAGAAACCTATAGGCCTCCCACCAGTTAATATCTGCTATATTAGCGCTATAGGATTTTACCAGAACTTGGTCTAACCTAATACTATTACCTTTACCACCAGCTTATATGAAATTGATCGAATAATTAAGGAAAAGGAAAATGAGCTTAGTAAACAGAAAGGCGAGCTTATAGATAAGGAGCTAGTAGAACAGAAACTACCCTATTAATACTAGAAATTTAAGGACGTGTTCTCCAAGGCAGTATTAAATATACTCCCGCCTTACCAACTATACGACTATAAGATTGAGATTGAGCCAGATAAGGAAGACACACTTAGCTATAGCCCCCTTTATTAGCAGTCTACTGCCAAATTATAGGCTACAAAGCAGTACCTTATTAATAACCTATAATTATTTCTAGGTTTCTGTAACTTCTACTAACACTTTATTAAGAACTACAGCAGAATTGCCTGGCCTCTTAACCGCCTTACTAGGAAAGACCAGCCATTCTACTTTAACGCTATATATATGCAGGCCTTTAATAAGCTTAAAGAACGGCTAGTATCGGCTCCCCTACTTGCCCACTTTAACCCAGAATGGCCCTTGATGCTAGAAACTAATGCTTTAGACGGTGTAATAGCTAGTATTTTCTCCTAGAAGCAACCAAACGGAGAATAGCACCCTATTACATACTATTTGAAGACTATAATAGATGCCAAGCTAAACTACTATATCTATAATAAAGAAATACTGGCTATTGTCTCTAGCTTTTAGCAATGGTGTATACAGCTAAAGGGGACCCCTAAGCCTATTAAGGTGGTTTTGGATTATAAGGCCCTAGAATACTTTATAATAACTAAGGCCCTTACAGCCCAGTAGGCACGCTAGGCGGATATTCTATCTTAGTTCAACTTCTTAATTATATATAGACCAGGCGCTACAAACCGTGCGGATGCTCTTATAAGGTGTAAACAGGACCTAGGTAGCTAGGTAGCTATAAAGATCTCATTACAGACCTAGATACTACTATAACTAGAGCACCTTAACCCCTAGATATAGGCAGAGCTAAATATAGACCCTTTAGATGCTAAGATATATTCTATTAACTCTATGGAACTTAACCTTATTAATAAACTACTGTAGGTAAACCGTACGGCCCCTTCTCTACAGGAGTACCGCGAAAAGGTAAAGGATGCTACTAGCCTATAGTCCCTTAAAAACGGACTACTTAAGCACTAGGAACAGCTAGTAGTGGTAGAGGAATAGAATTTACGGACCTAGCTTATTACCAAAGCATATACCTAGGTCTCTACAGCCCACCCTAGAAAGAATAAGACCCGCAAGATTATTAGTAACCATTACTACTAGCCTAGAATAGTTACGGATATTAACCACTATATATAGAACTATAACAACTGCTATAGGTCTATAATTCCACGGGATAAAACCCTAAGACTATTAAAGCTACTCCTAATACTAAAACGCCCCTAGTAGTATATCTCTATAGACTTTCACAAGCTGCCTATAGACTGTAATGGATATAATATGGTAATAATCCTAGTTAACCGCTTTAGTAAGCGCCCGTTCTTAATCCCCTGTTATAAGGATATTAATGCCAAGGAGGTAGCCTAATTATATATCTATTATATCTACCGAATTTATAGACTACTAGATACTATTATATCCAATTACAGGCTATAGTTTATATTAGCCTTCTAAAATAAGTTTACTTAGATCCTTAGCATTAAGCTAAAGCTTTCCACAGCATACCACCCCTAGATATATGGTTAGACGGAGATTATAAATTAATACTTGGACTAGAGGCTCCGGCCCTTTATTAACTACTTCTAGGATAACTAGGGCGAACTACTACCCCTAATAAACTACGCCTAGGCAACCCTACCCTATAACTCTACGGGATTTGCACCTATTTAGCTAGAAATAGGATACTTACCCTATATAAGCTTTAACTAGGAAAGACCAGAGGGGCTATAGACTATACGTGAAAAACTATCTTATAAGGAAGCCCAGCAATATGCCAAACGCTTAAAAGAAGCTTAGACGGTAGCCTATATAAATCTAGAAAAGGCCTAGAGATTAATAGAATAGCAGGCAAATAAGCATAGGCGCGAGCCCGACTTCACTATAGATAATAGGGTCTAGGTTATAATAAAGAACTAAAAGACAGAACAGCCTAGCCGCAAGCTAGACTATAAGATAGCAGGACTATATAAGATCCTTAATAAAGAAGGTAACTTATATAAGGTTAAGCTCCCAGACTTAATTAAAGTCTATCCTGTTCCTCCGCCGGATAAGCTATGGAAGGCTATAAATAACCCACTACCTAGATAAAAGAATGAGCCTCCCCTACCAATTTAAGTTAATGGCAACGACGAATGGGAAGTTAATAAAATACTAGCCTATAAACTAGTATAAGGAACGCTATGATACCGTATCTAATAGAAAGGCTACGATCTAGACCCAACCTGGTACCCCGCCTGGAACTTTATAGGCTGCCCCTAGAGACTTAAAGAATTTTATAACTAATACCCTAATAAACCTAGACCCCCAAAGTACCTTAACAAGTGGATGGAGTGCTAGTATAGCGAAGACGATAGGCTGCCTATTAAGCATAAAGACAAGAATACCCCACGGACATAATATAGACATACAAAGCCTAAGGGCAGGCTTTTTCAGAGGGGGGGGTAATGTTACGGCGCTGGTGGAAAACGGTAGATCTTAGCAGACGTGGATTATGGTAGACGCGAGTTACGTAACTTAAGGACCGCATAAAATATCGAGCGGCACTGCTATTCTTCTCCTTCCTTTCTCTAGCTTTGGATCCTCGTTTATAGACTACCAATTATACAGGCTTGCGCGTCCCTCATGCCGTGCTTGTGCCTCAATTGACTGAGTTGCTAACACCTAAATTATATCTAAATTTCCTATTTTAGTATAGTCTCTACCTTTATTTTTATTTGCTACAGCTTTAACTACACCGTTAAATCTAGGGGTATGTGTAATAGACTACTAGCACTGTACGAAGATATAAGACTACAGCCTAGAAGGCTTTAAGACAGCGTTAGTACTACCCTTGTATATCTTATATATCTTACTACCTATCTCTATTACCTATACCTATTTCTACTTATTCCTATATCTCCCTTATATATATATAGACCCTCTAAAGCTATATTTAAGAATTAAGTCGCTTATTTAATTCTTTACACTATAAAGCTTACAGGCTCTATATATTAAATCCTATACTTAAAGGTTCTATAGAACTATATTAGAACACTAAATTGACTATAATATCTATAATTAATTATAGACTGGTATAAAGGCTTAGAAATAGAGTTATATAAAAATCCCTATATTAGCCTAGGTGGTTACTAGTATGCTTTTAGTAGGCCTTTAATAGGTCTCCTAGCAATCCTTACATCTTTTTTCTAATTATATTTTTTCCTTATTAAGGTTTTTTAGGAGTTTAAAGCAGGGGTTAGATAAATAGATAATATACAGCGGTATACTAATATCTTTAATATCTCTCTAAACTCCTTCTGGGACAAGTCCTTATAATATCCCTACCGTAAGGTAATGGCGATTAGGGGCTAACTATAAGAAGGGGGGCGGGGGCAATATAAGGGATATTATTATGGTTACCTTAGGTTGCCCTTAAGACAACCTTTAGACGCCCCTTAGTTAGTCGCTGGTTACGTACTAGAGGTACGTGCCCGTAGTATATAGTCTCTATAATCCTAAAGGCCTCACCTCCTTAAGGATTTATCTCTCTTACTAATCTATTCTATTCTATAATTATGTCCTTATAGCCCCCTATTTATAAAGTCCCCTTATATAGGGGTAATATACCTTATAAAAGCTGCCTAAATATTTTAGTAAGTCTCTTCTTTATAAAAGGAGACACGGGTATATTAAATTAATGGCCATTTTTGTCTATAAAGCTTATATAAGAAGGAGTCTAAATCTTTTCTAAAATAACTGAAGGATTAAATAGTAGAAGGCTAGTTGCCCGCTATGCACTTACTATATTAGTTAATAATATAGCTTTATATTATGCAGCTTAGTAATACTTAAGAAACTTAGGCTTAGTAATGTTAACAGCTATAAGCTTTGCAGTGTAAGAGAATTAAATAAGCGACTTGATTCTAAGTCTATGGAAATCGAGTGTAATATATATATAAGACAGGTGGCAATAGGCTGACAACGACGCCGTTAATAGCCGCTGTAGACAACGTAATAGAAATAAGTAGTGAGATATATAATGTCAAAAGACAAGGTAGTAAGTTATATAATAAGACAAAGTACTGTTTTGGTATAGTACTAGTAGTTGGTTATAACAGCTTTATAGAAGGCGAAGTTATAGAGGCGCTTTTAATAGGCTTTTAATAAGGGGCTAAATATACCAATATTTAGGGGTTAAAGTAGGTGTGTTAAATAAGGTAGTAGATAAAGAGGGATAATCTTATAAGCCTTATAATACTTAATAAACTATATTAATATATGGCTCTTATATCCGTTAAAAATTAATAAGTAATAGATTCCTTAAAGGCGTAGCTCTATATATTACATCGGTAAAATATGGTCCCCTCTCAATGGCTTCAATGGTTGGTGGTTGACGCAATTGGCACGCAGTTGAGGGCATTTGGCAACTCGACCGACTAGCCTATGTCGTATTTTTTTGACACGCAGCCTACGCATTTGGCAACTACAATTGTATTTAGAGCCATTTACCGCTTTTATGCTAATAGTATATTTTAGATAAATAAAGGCTACTTTAAAGCCATTTATAAGGCTAGCAAAAAAAAATATTATTTTAGATAATTTAATATAATATGGCGATGGTTCTCTTCTATCTATTTACCTACCAACTTACCTACCTGCCTGCCTACCTACCTACCTACCTACCTACCTACCTACCTACCTACCTACCTACCTACCTACCTACCTACCTGCCTGCCTGCCTGCCTGCCTGCCTGCGTCAGTGTCTGGTTCAATTCGGGGGAGGGGTCGGCCCGGTCGAAGGCTCTGATTTATTCGAATCGTTCTCCATAGCCGTTCGCTGGCTGTACATTCAAACAGTGGTCATCTAGGGTGCCTCCCTAGGAGGCCTTGATTTGATTTGGTGACGGGCCAATATTAAAGCTCTGGTTCAATTTGATCGATCGATTGAATCGTTCGTAGTGTTCGCTGGCTGGTTGTTCGAACGGTCGTCGTCTGGTTCTGGTAACGGTCGTCTGGTTTTGGTAACGGTCGTCTGGTTTTAGGGCGGTCGTCTGGTTCTGGCGACGGTCGTCTGGCTCTGGCGACGGTCGTCTGCTAGCTGCCTCCTAAGGTAGGGAGGATGTAAGGAAGGGTAAAAAATAAGGTGGCTACAAAGGGGTAACTTGGTAGAGGCACGTGTAGGCTATCGGAATATAGCGGGGACCCGATGCAGAGCTTCGTGTAGAGCCTCCGTACGCAGAGCTTTGCGCAGAGCCTCGTGCTGTCACGAAGTTCGTATAGAGTAGCTCATTGATGAAATGAGTTGATTGATTGATGATCTTGACTTGATCGTTGATTGATGCTTCTGATGAGCCCCTAGGGCTTTGAGCTACGAAGAGACTTTACAGTGCACGTGACCCACGCCTTTATAGAATACAGATTATCTGACACACCCCCTTAGCTTTGAGCTCTTTAAGGTTAAAGCTAACCACCTTCTCATGTCCGTTAATGAGTTAATTGAACCATAATCTTATCTAAATCCTTCCGTCTTGCTCTAATACTGTCCCTTAGGTCCTCCAGTTGCTTCTCCTTATTTAGCCGCTCTTTAATATCTACCATTCCGATTATATTAACGAAGCTTTAAAACCTCTGCTTAGGTAGGGCCTTTATAAGTCTATTAGCAATTATCTCCTTTATTACTGTTTATTAAAATTATACTTGTCTTATTGCGTATTCCTAACATAGCTAGTGTTAATAAATATTAATATATTAGAGCTTCGTAATTAGCTTTGCTACATCTTCTATAATTAGTTAAAGCGTCTAGGTATTATCGCATTTAATAATTAAGGGCTTATTTAGTTATAACGTTATTATTTTAAATAACCTACTGATAAAGATAGCTTCCTTTACTATCTATAATAAGGCTAACAGCTCGGCTTTTATACTTAACGTCGTAACTATACCCTGCTTATTTACTCTCCATATAATTAGTCCTCTAAATAGCTTTATAATATATCCTTATAAGCTCTTTCTGTTAATAGAGTTGTCCATAAATAATGCATTGCTAGCATAGATAAATAATTGCACTTTATATCTACCGTCTCTTCTATTACCTCGTCCTTTATTATGTAATCCTTTATCTCTCCCTCTACTATTTATTCCTTCCTTATCTCCTCTATAGTAGATTACTCTACTCCTTATACTATACAGGTACTAAATTACTCTGTCTACCGCTTGGTGGTGCTCTTAGCTTAGGTTTTAATTAAACCTTACTAGCTGTAATACTATAAAAGCAATATCCGGATACGTTATAGTGGCTATATAGAGTACTAAAACCATTTTTCTCTAATATAGCATTATAGAAGCTAGTAGGGATTTAGGATGGACTAATAGGTCTATATTAGGGGACGGACGCGTTAGATAGATTAATTAGTAATTAGTAGGGAGGAGTTCTAATTCTGCTATAGAAGTATCTAAAAGACGCCCTTTAAAATCTATTTTATACTAGTTAGCTATTTTCTTAATATAGGCTTCCTAGGATAGCTATAGGAACCTCTAACTACAATTATATAGCACATAGATTTCTAGGAACCATTTTAGCTCGCTAAGGGTACTTATCTAGTATTTCTTACTTAGCTCCTTAATTGCTTTTTAAGCTTTCTTTTTATCTATCTTTTAGTAGTAGAAGATAATATTATTAATATAAAAGAAGATGACTATTTCACTTTTTAGCATAATATATGGCTCCTAGGGTACCTCTTTAAAACCTAATTCTATTAGCAAGCTTGTGAGATTCTTCTACCATAATAGTAGTGATTATTATAGTCCGTAAAGGGCTTTTCTTAAGTATAGTACTTTATCCATCTTTCCTTTATTAAACCCTAGCGGTAGCTTTATATAGACAACCTTATTAAGATTATAATAGATAAATGCATTAACTGTATCTATCTGTGTCGTCTTTAGGTTAAATTTTGTAGTAATCGCTATAAGGGTTTAGAAGGTTGTACTAGCTAATATAGTAGCTCTTGTAGGTAGGTCTCCTAGGGCCTGTTAATTTCCACATACTATTAAGCGTGCCTTATATTTCTGGAGGAATCTGTACTTATCTGTTTTATAGATAAACACCCATATTAAGCTAAGGACCTACTATCCCTTTATGTGCTTTTTATCTATTTCTTAAAATAACCTTATTTAATAATAAGATTAGAGATAGGCTTATTAAGCCTTTTAGAACTAATCTTAAAGAGGATACATATTAAGGTTGCAGATTAACTAAGGTGGCAGGGGTAATTTCTTCCTATATAATCTAATATTACATATTCTGCCTAATTTTAGCCTACTATTATTAAGTTAACTATTAAGGTTAAACTTTCTTCCTACTAAGAAGGCGCCGTAATAGGCTAAAGTAATCCTTTTAGTAATAAAGTCTTTAAACCTATTATTATAGGCTTCCTTAAATAAGTCTTTAACTAAGTTGTTAAATACCCCCTAAGTGTAAAACCTATCTCCTATTTAATTAATAATATCCTAATTAGTATCTTGTATATCTAACTTTATAAAATACTTAATATAAAAGGCATATAGAGATTCTTTATCTTCTTCTATTGGAGGTGGCGTATAATATACATCTTTAAAAGCTCTTGTAAGCTTAAGATCTACTAACTTATTAAAGGTTTAAATTAGCTTATTAACATTGTCGTCTTCCTCTTAAATTAACGGTTTAAATACTTCTTTATTATCTTCCAGAAGAACCTTATTCTTAGTTAAGGTATTAGGGAGTTAAATCTTCTTAATTAGCGTATTTAATTCCGCGTGTAGATCCTTTAAGATATCTATTTGCTTAATATTAAAGAACGTTTTTTTTATTAAAAATAACGTCCCTAGTAGAGATAATAATACTTTTATATAGGATCTAGATCCTATAGATATTGGTAGAGTTATAGCTAATAAGGTAGCCAATATAGGCTTATAGATCTAGCTTACTTAGCCTTTTCTTCTTTAGCTAGGCGTCCAATATTATTACATACGCCCTACAGCTATAGGCTTTCAGATGCGCTAGTTGTGGCTTTCTTAATCTCCTATTAGCTAGGTAGGTATAGAACCTTTTATATAACAATTTCCAACTATTGCTTTCCCGTGGCGTTTAATCTTAAAGGTAGACTGCATAGTTAACTATCTTATTCTATAGATTATATGGTAGATTAGCAGCAATTCTTATTATATATGCTCTTTTAATAATTACACCCCATAAGCGTTTGGCGGTACTATTTTAAGCTTAGGTGTATAGCGCTAAAGGCTTAAATATAATCCCTTAAGTCTGTAGCTATTTAAGGGTTCTCCTTCTCCCTAGCTTGTTATCTAATCTAATAGTATTAACTTTAAGGTTATACCTTAAACAAATCCATTAGATAAAATCTTTAAGCACTTATAGTATCTTCTTCTTTTTACTATACATTATTATAAAATATAGGAGGATTCTTCTTAAGAAGGTATTATAAATAAGCATAACTTATACAAATCCAGCATGCGCTTCCTTAAAGTTAGTCCAGTTAATATAGAGGTTAAGACAAGGTTTATTAATATTCTGTTTTAAGAACCTTCTTAAAACCTAGCACTTAATTTTAGCGAGACTATAATATTAACATTCCGTTATCTTTAGGCCTTAAAGCTTAACTCCTAGGGCGTTAAGACCTAAATAGTAAAGGCTTATAAGTCCTGGATAACCTAGACACAAATACTATAGACATATATTACCTTTTAAATCTAGATAAGCGTCTCTTAATAATGCTCTATGCTTCTATTAGCGGCGTAGTAGTTAGCTTATATTAAACGCTGATATACTTCCTAGTCGGACATATTTAATAGTCTATTATCTGTATTGTTCTTCTATTTAACATAGGATTATATTATCCTTCTAAACTAGAAGATTATTATCTCCTTTATTATCCTAATAGTATCCTCATTTTTAAAGTAGATAAAATAACACTAGGTTTATATTAAAGTTCATATAAAAGGCAACGTCCTTAAGACATAGGATTCCCTTACTCTTGTTTGGTTTTATAACTTAGACAGTAACATTACTATAGCCTAATATGGGCACTTCTAAGCTGCTGGCGATAATATATTTATATCTTAAAGCTTTCCTAAAATTATAAAAATAAGAGAGGTTATTAAATATATGGAGAGTAGTTCTTAAGTTAAGAATAGTCAATAGCTTTAGTAGATAGAGTTAACCGGTGTAATACAATTCTAGGAATATTATATTAGCTTCTCCCTTAATCTTAACTATCTCCTAGCTCTTATTCTGTTGTTATTAAGCTTTATCTTTTAATTGCTTAAGCTTAAGTTATTTTACTTAGGCAGCTAGATCCTTGTCATACTCTACCTTTTTATGCACCTTTTTTATATATATACCCCCAGCATTAAATCCTTTAGGTTTCTTGCACTTAAATAGATACTAGTAGTTAGGAAGGGTATATCCCCTTATATTACATACCAGGCATTTTAGGTTCTTTAACTTCTTAGAAGACGTCTCTTTAGTTAAATTTATCCCTACCCTTTTTGAACTGCAAGATAAGCTATTCCCTCTTCCCTTTTGGGCTTTGGCAGTAATAGAGATATCCTTTTTAGGTTCTCCTGCGAAGTCTATATTAAATACACTCCCTCTAGTAGTTAAGGATAGTATAACTTTTAAGAGGTTTGTGAATGCTTTTTATAGCTCTATTACTATTTTATAGTATTCTAATAAGTGAACCTTTTTAGTATTATTTGCCTATTTAGTATATATAATTAAATAGGTATTACTTATAGGTTGTATTGCATTTATAAGGTCTATTAGCCAGATCCTATTAGTTATCTATAAAAGATCATGCTTCTCTGCTATCTTTATTATATACTCCTATTAGTTAAGCCATTAAGTAACCTTCGTCTGCTTAAGTCCCTTAAGTAATTCTGTGTACTGCAGCTATACCTTCCTTATTATAAAGTTCTTTAAGGGCTCAGTGTCTTTTTTTAACTAAATTAGCCATTCCTTAACTGTAAGGGAAGGGTTAAGCAGTAGCTTCTTCTAAATTAATACTATAGACGTAATCTAGGTGTGGATCTGTTAAGGATAATATTCCTATTTTAGGAAATACTTTATATCTTAGTTATAGTATTATTTGCTATTCTCGTACGCTTTCTATTAATTTGTTAAGAGCTATGCATATAAGGTTACATTCTTATTAAAATCTATGACCTTTAGATAAGGCGGTTTTTTAAGTAGACCTTCTTAAAGTACTTCTATGGCTGGGTTAATATAGGCCCAAATTTGCTAATCTATAAGGGCTTGGAGTTGCTATAGCTATTGTTCCCAGTCTTCTGGCTTATTGAGGATGATTGTCGTTAACAAATTTGTTGGTGGAGTTATTTGACTAATAGGCAAAGGAGGAATTAAGATGGTATTTTATTGTCGGGATTGTCCTTATTAGGATCGTCCTTGTTATTAGAATTGTCTTTTAATAATTAAGGTGGAATCTTATGGAAGAATTATCCTATAATAATTAAGGTAGGATTTCTGTCAGAGTCTATGTCTTAATAATAAGGTGTTAGAGTTTGACAATAGAGTAGAATTTCTTTAAATAATTAAGTAATAGCTAAATAGCTTCTTAAGTTGGTGGACTAGGCTTATAACTATTACAAAGTTCATATAGAGCAGCTCATTAATGAAATGAGTTAATTAATTAATAATTTTGACTTAATTGTTGATTAATGCTTCTGATGAGCCCCTAGGGCTTTGAGCTATGAAGAGACTTTATAGTGTATAGGCTCCGTGCACGTAACTCGTATATGTGACCTACGCCTTTACAGAATATAGATTATCTGATATGTGCAGAGCCTCTATATATAGAGCTTCGTGTAGAGCTTTATATAGAGCTTTATGTAGAGCTTTATGTAGAGCCTCTTGCAATTAGCATATAACTTAAAAATAATATATTATATTACCTTAATTGCATATTAAGAAATGTATAAGTTAGTTAACTGCGTGTTATTTAAATTTTAAATATGTTAAGTTGGTTAGTTGCAGGTTGATTGCATATTATTTAACTTTTAAATAAATCAAGTTGGTTAACTATATGTCAATTACGTGAAACGCGCTTAACTTGAAACCTAGCCTGCGAATATTTTCCCGATGTAGTTAAAGTACTTTAACCAATTAACTATAATATCCGAATTTGTCCACCCTAAATCGCTTACTTAAATTACTGTCTTGTAATTAAGTCCAGGTAATATCTAAGATTATTATATTTGCTTTCCCTAAAAGATAAGATAGGGAGGTAATTAATACTAACTTCCTAATATATACTTAATAATAGATACCTAATTATAATTACCCAGCTCTATAATAAAGGCTTAAGCCTCTAATTAAGGAATAAGCACCTTAACCTTATCGCTTAACCCTATTATAATTCCTTTCTTATCTATATTATATTAATCGCCTAGGGGAATTGCGTACTTAGTAATAGTAGCTTTATAGAGATTAAACCACTCTTTAATAATCCCTAGATCCCTAGTATCCTTTTACTTTTAATTAAGGCTTTAGGTAAACCAAACTTTAAGCTCTAGGTATTAGGTAAGGAAGTTTTTATATTAGTATTGGCTAAGCTCTAAAAGACGCTTCTTTGCAGTAAGAATACTTTTAGCTATAGATTTAAGGTGTTAAATTTAAGGTGGCCAACCCTAGGCTTCTATTATATTAATCTATTTAACTAGGGAATCCTCCTTAATAACTAAGAGCTTTTAAAGCTTTTGGTAATACCCCTTACTTAATTGGCGGCCGTTGCGACGATAGTAAACGGAGGAAGGTAATAAACCGTATATTTGGGCAAGCAAACGGCCAGATTGATTAGGATTAGCTTCCAATAATTAAAGAACAATTTACATTCGATTATTTTAGTCAAGCGATAGCAATTAGGAGGTAGTAGAGGAGTATTTTAATGTTTTAATTTTGATTTTTGTAGGAGGCCTATATACTGTCTTAGGTGGTTAGCTGTCTTGTTTAAGTAGCTAAGACGTTATAGACGGGCGAATCCTTGGGAGAAGGAGGAGTCTAAGGTGCAAGGTAAGGAAGGGGTTTCCCTAGGCATATGTAGCGTACGTACCTTATAGGCGAGTCGCATGCGAGTCGCCTGTGCCTTACAGCTATATAACTACAGTAAAAACTCTTTAGTACGATATTTGATTATAATAATATACTCTATATTATAATCTACACCCCTTAATTAAATTTTTTTTAGGATAATATTATAATATACTAACTATTAACAATATTGTTAAGTTTTTTCTACTAAAATTAGTATAGCTAGTATTTTATAGAGCTGATCTAGTATTCCCTTACCGCTAGTTTAGCCATCAATACTTACATATAACGATTAAATTCCATTAAAATAGCCTTTAAATCTTACTCTCTATACTTAATTCTACCTCTTTAATATAGCAAGAAGCCAAAATCCTAAAAGGCGTTATTATTATAGTATTTCTAACTACGAGCGCTAGAAGATTTGTAGCCACCAATATAAGTACTTTAAACTTATGCAGAAACACCTTGCGATTTAGGCCACCAATACCTTCCACCATAATCTTTAATATCTAAAATACTTAGCAATAAGTTTAGCCACCTAGATTTAATTAAAATCTATTATAGGCAAGGTATACGCAAGCGTAGAAGAGACGCTAAGCAGCCTTTCTTAGAGGAGGCTCTCTTTAAGTACTAACGCCTATAGAACTTACGCATTCCTATTACCGGCGATTTTATTTATACTGCTGCAGCTTAATTATGGAATTATATACCTATATTGGCAGAGCTACTAGAGCCTAAATAGTTAATTAGCTGGTTAAAAGGCTTTAAATCTCGTAACGGAATCTATAAGAGAAAGCAGTATAGTAAAGCTGCGTTAGTTAATATAGAGGGCGCCAAAAATCGCATAATAGAGCTTTATGCAATTATCGCGCCTTATCCTTTAAAGGATATTTATAATATAGATAAAACTAGGCTATTTTAGAAGGCTATATTAGATACTATATTAATTACTAAGTTATAATTAGGAACTAAAAAGTAGAAGGTAAGACTCTTTCTTACTAACTACTCTAATATAGACGGCTCTAATAAAATCCCTCTCTAGATTATTGGTATATTAATATAGCTACATTACTTTACCCAAGCTTAAATTAATATTAATTCGTTAAATATATATTGGAGGCATAATAAGAAGGCCTAGATAACGACTGTAATTATACTTAAGTGGCTTACTTAGTTTAATAAAAGAATATGAAATAGAAAGGTTCTTCTATTAATTAATGGCTTTAGCGCCTACTAAGCAGCTATTTAAACAGCTCTTAAAAATAGATCTTTAAAGAATATAAGAGTTAAGTTCCTTCCCCCTAATTATATATCTATTTACTAGCCACTTAATTAAGGGGTAATTATAAACTTTAAAGCTCTCTACTAATAATATTGGCTGCAGTTTATAGTAAAATACTTATTAGAGAACTAGGATCTAATTAAGCAGATGCATATCTTTTAGGCGATTTAATAGGCAATTACTGCTTAGAAGGAGGTAATACTTTAGGCGATTAAGAGTTGCTTTATTAAATTTACCTTATTTAGTATAAGAGAGGGCCTATATAGTTTCCCTTACAATTATATTAATCCTCCCGTTCTAGATAAGATACAGTAAATAGCAGAACAGTTATATATAGTAGGAAAAGTTTATAACGTTATAAATATTCGCAATTTTATTAAGCTTTTAGGTAAGGAGGTAGAGGATTTAACTAAAGATTTTATTAAGCATATAGTAAAGCTCTATACGGGGTGTTACGGTGCTAGCAAATTACCATTAAATTGCCGCAACTTGCTATTACGTGACTAGAGGATTATATATAGCTTTAAGCGGTGCTTCCGTTCTTCCCCTTTCCTTTCTCTAGCTTTAGATCCTTATTTATAGACAATCCAATTGTATAGGCTTGCGCGACCCTCTTGCCGTACTTATGCCTTAATTAACTAAGTCACTAATATTATCTAAAGCTTGTCACTACTCTTCTTTCCTAAAAAGGAACTTAAATATATCTATAAGGCTATAAATAGGACAAGGATATAGAATAGGACCCTAAGGACATTATTAGGACTATAAAGATAGGACAGACCCCTAAGAACTAAAAGAATATAAATAAAACGCAAAACCTAAGAATAGGATATATATGGACTAGAACCCCTAGGAAATAAACAAACACCAGAAATTACCTAATATCCCTATTACTATGCCAAGAAATATAGTAGCTGGCAAAGCCGCTGTAGGACCTATAAATACCTCTAATAGTAAAACAGCTACCATCTTAACCCTAGGAAGAGCTTATAGCGGCTAATGCTAAAATTAAATAGCTTTAAGAGCTGCTTAAAACTAGAGACATCCCTATACTTAGTAAGGAGTTATTAAACACCTAGAGACTTGCTATAGTCCTTAAGGCCCTAGCCTAATATACAGTATTAGCATTATTATAGTCCGTAAAGGTTGTAGACCCCCTATTGCTTATAGACGGAACTAACCCTATATTTAATAATTGGAAGCTTTAACTATAAAATAAGCTTAAAGTTAATATAGACTACTTCCCTACTACCCAAGCTAAAATAGCTTATATCTTTAGCCGTACTAGCAGGGATATATAAATATATCTACGTCCGTAATATGCCTAGGACTTAGCAGACCCCTTTCTCTCTAGAGAAGAGATAATTAACTACCTGTCTTTTATTTATAAGGACCCCTTTAAGATATAGAACGCCTGCCTTAACTATAAGGCCCTTAATATAAAAATAACAGAGACCTTCTTGGTCTTCTAGACCCGCTTTCTACACCTAGCTAAATAGGCTTAAATCCCCTAGGAAGATTTAATGCTAGACCTCTTTAATAAGCTTACCCTAGACCTATAGCGCGCCGTACTGCTAGTTTATACTACTGTATAGACGCTAAAGAAACTTATAGACTAGTGCCTAGCTATTAACTAGGGCCTCTACTAAATTAAGGTATATGATAAGTAGTATAAGACTAAAAGCTCTACTAACTAAAATATAAGTACTATAAAAATAGGCTATAGAGCCCTAGTAAGATCTGCAACCCCTATAGCACTAACTATACTACCTACTATTAACCTAGCGGTTAGCTATATAGCTAGCCCCACTATAGGTCTAGCAAATACTTAACCTATATATAGTAACCCCTATAGATAGGCCCTTAGCAATTAAGGAGCCTGCTTCTTATACGGCTAGAAAGACCACTTTATAAAAGACTGCCTAATAGCGGCAAAGATAAATGAGGTCCTATTAATTTAGGAGGATGGTATAGAGTTGGAAAAAGAGGAACCCTAAAGTAAGACTCCTCTCTAGGGTTAAAAGGAATTAATATGTTATATATTAATCTGGGTTAGCTAGTTAGTAGAAGAAGCTGTACTATCCCTTATACTTTATTTTATAATAAATATTAAGTTTTAACCTCTGCTTTGGCTAACTCTAGAGCAAATGCCTTTGCCTTAATAGATATATAGTGCGCTATAAAGCTAGTATAAGGTAAGGATATAGATAGGGAGTCTAATAATAGAACAATAGGGTATATTATATAGACAGACGAATCCTTAAGGAAAAAAGGAGGAGTCTATATGTAAGGTAGGAAGGGTTTTCCCTAGGCACGTGCAGCGCATATACCTTATAGGCAAGTCACCCCTAGGTTGCCCTAGGGTCGCCCATACCTTATAGCTATATAAATATCTACTTAGGTTTTACCTAACAATGCCTCCCCCTTTAAAAGGATTGTCCCCAATCCTTTATATACTTAAGCCTTAATAAAACCCCATAAAAAACCTTAATAAGGAAAAAATTTGGAGGGGAAAGAGCGTCTTAATTTTGCGCATAGAGAGATAGGTGGTATATATATATGGCGCGGAGATATTAAGGAACTTTAACCGGCGGTTAAAGTTATCTAATTAGTTAAATTTGCCTTATTAAGACTCACCCGCATTTAACTAAGCTAATAGTGATTTTCTATGCCTGGCATAGAAAATCCTAATTAGTCTATTTAACACTTAGAGCTAGTAGAGCTTAATACCATTACCTAAATTTAGTAGACCATTAGAAATATTCCAAAAGCTCGCTTATATAGGTAGGTCGCTAGTACCTTATAGGTAGGTTATAGGTTATTTACATGCAGCCAGATTTATAAATAGTAAGGCTATATGCCTATTAAATCCGCCACTAACCCTGCTTTAGCCTTACGCTATACTAGTATAACACTATATATACTTCGCGGGTAGGTTATAGGTCACTTATATATAGCCAGATTTATAGACTGTAAGGCTATATGCCTGTTAAATCCGCCGCTAACCTATGCTTTAGTCTTATATATTATCTGTATAATATATGCGTGGAATAGTATAAGTTGTTGGTATAGGTTGCTGCTAGTAAGTCACTAGAAGGTCTTAGACCCTAGTTAAGTAGACCCTAGTTAAAGTAGGCCTATTCTCTAACATAAATAATCTACTAAGCTAGTATAGAGTAATGGACTAGGTCTAGAAAGGGTATTTTCTAAATTAAGTTTTATTGTTGGCGTTGCCGTAGCCTCGTCTATAAGTTACCTATAAGTTACTAGCATAACTAGGTTACGTTAGAGTGTGGCTTATATAGGATATTAATAAATTACGCTTTACCCTATACATATACCGCAGTTCTTACTATAAGCGTTAACTTATTCTTTAATCCCTTAGAACATCCTCTGCTCTACTTTTATGCAGGCTATATCTTAGTAGTGGTACTTACTTTTTGCCTACGCTTTAGCTACAAGGCTAGGGTATCCCACTTACGGTACTTATCTAGCAGTTATTAACAATTTTTAAGTTCTATCTTATATTTCCATTTATTATACTTATTTAGCCATCCTAGCTATTTAATAAGGTACTGCAGTTATTTAGCACGATCCTAGTAGGCAATAATTGCTTTTACTTCCTAGCTGCCTTTTTTAAGCTCTTTTACTACTAGGGGTTAAAACCTAGGGCGTAACTTATAAGGCTCTAGTAAGGAGATATAAAAGACTAGGTAGAGCCATACCATAGCAGGTGGGAGCTCTAGCTTATATACTTACTGCCCTACACGCTATAGGATCTAAAATGGTCCTATAAACTTGCTGTCAAGTTTCTTATAGGGATATTTTATATAGATATTCTTAAAAGAGAGTAGGACTTGTTTACTAACGGCGAAATGCTTAGCCAGATAGTAACAATTATAGTATTTTACCTAAAGCTATTAGGCGTACATTATTAACACCGCTACTACCTTATATATAAGGCGCAGGCATTATAAATACGTCTCTGCAAGTTTAACATTTGTTAACTTAGGCCCCTCCCCACCTTGCTAGGCGTCTTAAACGCCGTCTAGGACTCTATTTAGGATGTTTAGCAGCTAGCTATAGGCAAGCTTAATAGGGGAACACTTTATTATAGCATAGACCTTAGAGTTATAGGCAAAGGCTGCTTTATTAAGTAGGGAGGCCCAATTAAACTATTTCTAGTTTGTAAATATATGTAGGTATACCTTAAGCTCCTAGTTTTAGTATTCTATCTAACCATCTATCTATAGGTGGAATGTAGTGCTAAGCTTACGCTAAACACGGAGATAGTAGCATATAGTACTTTAGTACTTGCTTATAAACACGCTACCCCTATTAGAGACAATATTATCTAGGGGCCCTATTTATATAAAGACTCTAAATAAGAGTTCTGCAAGTTATATAGTATTAATAATCTTACACACTAAATAGTAGCGCACTAGCTTTATAAAATGGTCTATAAGGACAAGGATGGAGTTGCACTTTACACTATTAGGAGTCTTAGACTTAGGGAGATCCATAACAAAGTTAAGTAAATAATATTACTAGGCTTAGGTGGTGACCTAAAGAGGCTATAGCTTACTATAGGGTTTATAACAGCGCGATTTATAGCATTAATAGGTATTATAATTATCCAAGTATTTGCGGAGATCTTTTGTAAGACCGTTCTAAGCATACTTCTACACAATTACCTTATAGGTATAATTAAATCCATAGTAGCCACCTATAGGATTATTATAATTCCGCTTAAGGATCTTCTGTTATAGTAGTATACAATTTAGTACCTAGACTTTATTATTTTGCCTTAGGAGTCCTTAATTATTAAGGGTATAATCCTTATTACCAGTAGAAACCTATCCCTGGGTTAACTAATTATATATAAAGTGTATAAAGGCGTCCCTTTCTTATACTCTATAAATAAAATTAACTAGTAACTTAGGGGGGTGTTCTATAAACGCCATTTCAGCTAAGGTAGCTATTACTACCTCTTACTATAGCATAAGACTCTGCGCAAAGTTAGTGCTAGCGAAGTAACATATAATATATAGGTAACTCGCCAGGTTATTATAGGGGACCATCGCTTAGGCTAAGGAATCTTCCCTAGGGTTAAACGCTATTAGGCCAGTTAAGGAGGTCTTAAAGAGAATGGTAGAATACCTTAGTCTACCAGCGCTATATTCACAAGGGTTGCTTATATGCTATATATATACTACTTGCTAGTTTAGTATAGTAGCACCAGGGCCGCCTATAAGGCCTATAACCCGCAACTTTTACTATAATATAGGCAGTATGGCATTAAGGACTATCCTCTTACTACTATTTTTAAAGCCTTTAGTATAATCCGGGCGCTAGGATAGTATATTAGTAGGATTTGCTTTGCCTAGCTTATATTTAATCTTAAAATTAAACTTAGCTAGTTCCTTAGTATACTAGGCCTAGTAAGCAGATAAGCTCTTTATAGTTATAAAGTACCTAAGATTATTATAATTGCAGAGCACACGCGTTATATATACGGCGTGCTTAAGGTAGTAGCGCCACATCTTAAAGCATTGCACTATAGCGAGTAGTTCCTTATTATATATATTATACCGCACTTCTAGGCTAGTAAGCTTCTAACTATAATAAGCAATTAGGTGCCAGTGGAGTTAATCTCCCTACCTAAAATACTACAGAAGTATACTGCTATAGGCATAATTAGAAGCGTTAGTAATTACTATTAGAGATAAATTAGGGTTAAAGTGGTGAAGTAGAGGAGCCTGCGTAAATATAGCGCATAGCTTACAAAACGCCTATTAAGTGTTATTAGGCTAGGACCAAGGTTAATACCATTTAGTAGGCCCTTTCTTACGCTTCTACTTCTTCTTCTCCCTATCTAATATTGGGTTATAATATACCTATATAAGATATATATATAGGGGGTATATAGTATCTAAGTAGTTCCAGATAAATTACCTATAGAAGTTGGTAAAGCTAAGGAAGACCTAGATATCCCTATAAGACTTAGGCTTAGGCTATTCCTTAATAGCTTTTATATAGGTAGGATCCATTATAATACCCTTAGGTATAATAATAAAGCCTAGGAACTTAACATTCTTAGTATAAAAGATGCATTTTAATAGTTTGGCGTAAAGGCCCTAAGCACGGAGCTGTTATAGTACCTATTTAATATGCTTAACATGCTTATCCTTATTATTTAAATAGATAAGAATATTATCTAGGTAAACTACGTAGATAGTATTTACTAGGGTCCCTAGAGCTTTTTAAATATAGCTCTAGAAAGTTATAGGGGCGTTAGCAAGACTAAAAGGCATTACTAGGTACTTAAAGTAACTATAGTATATCTTAAATGCGGTCTTCTATTTATCTCCCTTTTTAATGTGAATCCTATAGTACGCATTATAAAGATCCAGCTTTATAAATATCTTTACATAGCTAAGCCTATTAAAGAGTTTGCTAACTAGCAGTAGGGGGTACTAGTTTTTAATTATAATCTTATTTAGGCATCTATAGTTAACGCATAGCCGTATTATACCTTCTACTTTTGGTATAAAGAGGATAGGCGCTCTAGTAGGCGACTTGCTAGGCCTAATCTAGCCCTTCTTAAGAGCATTCTTTAGGTACTCCCATAAGATCTACAACTCTTTCTATAAGAGGTTATAAATAGGCATCTATGGTGGCGTCTTGCCTTCTTCTAAGTTAATTATATAGTTATACTCAGAGTTCTAAGGTAGTATACTTGCTAGCTTATTAGAGAAGATATTAATCTCTTCTTTATATATATTTGGTAGGTTAAAGCTTATAGAGGTTAAAGCGACTATTATATAGAAGTGTACTTCTAGGAGCTAGTAAAGAAAAGAGTGCGGCCAATATACGTTTTACAGGTATGCTTATACTAAAAGTGCATACAGCTCTGCTGCAGTATACTCAATAGTTTTAGGGTTTTAATTACCTCCCCCCTAAGTTAAGGTAATCTACGCTAGCACTAGAGGGTCTCTATGGGTACTCACTGCCAGTAATAACAGGTCCTCTATTGTATTTATAACCGGCATTTTTATATCTAAAGGGTCTACACAGGTATTTACTACCAGTGACAATAGGTCCTCTATTATGTTTATAACTGGCATAAAGAAGGAGTCTTCTGGCCATAGCAAATAGACCATTTTACTAGCTTTAATGTCTGCTAGGAGCGCATTAAGGGTAACTATCTAGAGGCGTCTAGGGTTTAAAGTACCCTAGATAAATTATCTAGAACAAAAGCTAATTAATAGATCTGCTTCCGCAAGCTAATCCTATCTAAGAACTATATTATAACTATTAAATAAGCCACCTTAAAAGGTCTAGGGGCCAATAGTGTGAGGGGTACCCTAGAATAGTAGTAACTGTTAGATTATAGGCATCCTAGATTATTATCTAGTTGCTATTAAGGAAACGTATAATAGGTTTATATAAACATAGCACGTAGCTTATAGGCAGGTTAAACCTATGGACAATATCTTAGTTAATAAGGTTAATTTAGCACCCATTATTGTATAAGCAACGTAGGCGGACTTTACCTTAGGGCGTATCTATTACAATATATACTACAATGCGTTTCTTCTCTCCCTCTGTATTAGGCCCTAGTTATAGTTAAGAGAGATACACTACTAGGGCTTTAGGTTTTCCAAAGGCTAGCCTAACTTATTTTTACTAGTTTGCTTCTAGTATTCTTTACAGTAGTTACCTATAGGTCTCCTTTAACTCATATATATAGTGCTAGCGTTTAGGGAGTCCTCTAGGCCATCTAGCTTTTAGGTATTCTCCCTAGGAGTTTATTTAAAGCATCACCCTTTTTAGGTTCTGTTCCCTAAACCTAACTCTATAAAGCCTATACTGCGACCACGCTTTATACGCAATAATTTACCGCTGCTACTTACGCGATCTTCCGCAAGCTTTATAGTATTAAGCAATTACTCTATACGGCGGATTTTATTAAAGAGGTCCTTAGTAGTTCTTGCCTATTAGGCGAAGTTCTAGCGGAAGAGCTCTGCTTATAGGTAGGCTAGGCGATATAAGAACTAAAAGTCTACCTATTACTTAGGATTAACAAAAGGGGTATATAAGAAGAGGTCTTCTAAGCTATATATATAGGCTAGAAAGACATCAAACCTCTAGTTCTCCTTTATAACAGCTATATAGTACATAGTAGCATTATTAAAATATCTTACTATAGGGTTCCTAATCTAGTCTTAGACTATAGTCTTAAACTTATCCTATAATAAGGGACCTTTATCTTTAATACTTAACTAGTAATAAACCAGTTAGGCAATTATCTTCTTTTTTACAAGACCTTTAATAGCCTATTATATGCGTCACTCATAGTTATAGTTAGCGTTATTAACCTTAAATCAGTTCTTAACTACGGCAATCTACCGGTTAAAATGCTGTTAAGTAGTACCGCTAATATTAGGTGATGACTTCTTAACTAGGACGTTAAGATTTATTTAGCGTATGCGTTTGCTGTATAACTTATGCTTTTTACTAGAGAGGTAACGGGAGGGCTTTATTAAATTAATAATGCTCTATAAGTTAGCTATTTTCTTAGCCAGCTTATCTAGCTCCTTTATATTAGCAGTATTTAGTAGGACACTGGTAATCTTACTAAGCTCCTATTAAGCCCAGGTATATAGGTTAAACTAGTCTCTAGCGTTTATAGGTAGCTAATTATTTTAAGGTTTAGAAGGTGGCTTAGATTCTGCTAGTGTATTTTTAGTGGTATTGTCTATACTAGATCCTAAGGCATTTGGCGGTCATATTGTTAGCGTATTACTATTAGGTGTAAGCGTCAGTTTTTTTTTAGAGATATTATAGAACAATTAAACCGGCTATCCTCCTAAGGGGATTAGTAAGGATTTAAATATAAGGTAAGGATGTGGATAGGGAGTCCAATAATAGAATAATAGGGTATATTGTATAGATAGATAAATCCTTAAGGGAAAAAGGAGGAGTCTGTATGTAAGGTAGAAAGGGTTTTCCCTAGGCACGTATAGCGCATATGCCTTACGGGCAAGTCATCCCTAGGTCGCCCTAGGTGTAATAGAACCTTGTAGCAGGAACTACGGTAGGTCCTATTACAAGGTTCCGTTACACATTCACTACCAAGGTTACGGTATTGAACAAGGTCGAACAACATGCCACCCAAAGCACTAGTCATGACGGCGTCAACGGCAGCCACAACCTCAGGGCCAGGTGATACCAGTATGGACGATGGGGATTCTCAAGTGGTTACGCGAGAACGTATCAATGGAATCGGAGCAGCGAAAATCAAGCTACCTTCAATCAAACGGTTCTTAGGAGAGAAGTTGAAACTCAAGGGATTTCTTACGCAGATGCACTTTAAGGTAATACAGGAAGGAGCGAAGTTAGCAACATTGTTGGATTAAGTAGCCTATGCAGGATTGTTCCTAACAGGGAGGGCACTTAAGTGGTTTAAACCATATCTTATGGAAATACAGGCCAATAGCATAATAACTACTAACTAGGACGTGCGGTATATATTTGCTAGTTGGAACGGGTTCGTAGAATAACTAACGCAGATATTTGGAAATCTGGAGGCTATAACTACAGCGGAATAAAAGCTTCAGAACTTAGTATAACGCACTTTAGTAATTAAGTATACAACACAGTTTTAAATACTAGCCATATAGGTTAAGTGGAATAACAGGGCGCTTATAGCATAGTATAAACAGGGACTTAAGGCTAAAGTCCAGAACGCAATTATCCTAATAGAAGATGTGGATACTTTAAGAGAGTTAATAGACCAGTTAATAAAGATTAATAATAGAATCTATTAAAGGGAACAAGCTAAGAAAGGGCAAGACAGAGTTCCACAGTTATATAAGGCGTAGAGTACGCAACGACAGACACAGAGTTAAAAACTATGGAATAGCGCAGAGCTAATGGACCTAAGCGGTACTAAAGAAACCTAAAGATGGGAAAAGAAACTATAGAAACCCAGAGGCTAAGGATTAGGTAATTAAAGGACCTAGGAGCTAAGGCTAAACTAGAGATCTTAGCAGCAGAAGACGTTTAGGCGGACTCTATAGCAAGAAAAATGGTTTAAAGATAGGGCTTATATAAATTGCGAAAAACAAGGTTATTTCGCCAAAGACTATAGAGGTGGTTAGAGTAACTACGCAATAAAGGGAACTAGGCCAGCAGACAGCACGTATATACAGAGGGATAATAGTGCACTGTAAGAAATAAAAGAATGTTTAATTAATAGTTTTGCGTATTATTATAATAACGCATGCCGAATTTATAAGGACGCTAAATACGGCGCAAGCTATTGGCTATAGGAGTTATTATTATCTAAGTTTAGAGAAACTAATAAACTAGCTTATAGATCGGATATTAAGGATAATAAATTTAACACAGGCGAAGCATTTACCGATAATAAGGCAATAAAGGCAGCTTACTAGGAGTATATAGACCTTAGAGAAGTTAAAACAGAAGCAGAAACTAAGACCATTACAGAACAGGGTTTAGTAACGGATGTTATAACACCGTTAGATACAATTTCCATCGCTTTATAAGATAATAGAAGTAATATTTAGAAGAAACTAAGTAAGTAGACAACTACTAGTGCTAGCTTATTACTTAATAAAGGTAAAAGGCCACAGGCTTAAGATTCTTAAGAAGAGATATAAAAAGCTTAAGATTTTTAAGATAAGATAAGACACACCTAAGGACCCATAACGGACGAAAACCGATGGGAAAGAATAGCAACTTAGTTTAGTAACAAACGAATAAGTATAGGACGCAAGTTTAAGAACTACAAGTTTAGGGAATAAATAAGAACATTAGCAATCCTAAGTAAATATAGTGTTCAGCCTAAAGATTAAACAGTTGATACTAGGATTAAAAAGCAAGACGACTACGAAGATCTAGCTACAAGACGTAGAAAACAAGAAACTATAAATAAGTTTAGGACAAGAATTATTATATAGCAAGAGCAAAAGCTAGACAAGAGGTCAGCTATGCCAGGTTATATAAAGGACAGAGCACCCGTATAAAGAGTTACTAATAGGCCAAGTGCAGGGACACCTAGGGCAAAATGGTTAGATAAACTGGAATAAGAAGAGGATCTAGATATCCTAACTAGGTTTAAAGAAAGATATACCAAAGAATGTCACAATGTAGTAATAACAAGGTACTTTCTAATAGATAAACCATACACACTAAACCAGTTATACGGAAAGTGGTATAGGCAACGATATAATGACGAATAGGAAGATTTCTATATATAGCTAGATAAAAAAGTTGTCTAAGACTAACCCATTACGGAAAAACGTATAAGTTATATTAAAGGAGCGTTAATTATAACGTTAAGGAACCTAGAAGAAGGATCTAGGGACTAGAGAAGTAAGCGACAAATCTTAGTACCTATAGCAGAGATACCAGTGGTTAGGTCGACCAGGTATAGATTTAAACTTAAAAATAAAGATAAACCAAGAGTTAACCTAAAATATGCAGTGTATTATATACTATTGTGGATAGCTTGTATAGATAATACATGCAATATACATAGAGCACTAAAAGATAAGAACTGGAAGTACCTAGTAAGGATATATTGGGCACTAGAGGAAAAGCGGTTTAGGAATGCCAAGTATATATATAGATGGCACCTAGTAGAAGTACAAGGTTAAGGGGACTTAATATTTTAACTAGGAAGATTCCTTACGGAAGAATGCCTAAATGGATAATAGTGGTAGGAGTACCTAAAGAACACTTATCTATAGCACGTAGAGGAAAAGAAATAAACTAAGTATTGGCCTAAGTTGGACTAAGTACAGGCAGGATCTAGCAGCCAATAGTTGGGAAAAGGGGAGGTATACAGAACCAGAGGGAACTAGTATTAGAGCCTTAGACCCTTAAAGGAATTTAAGGTTAACACCTAAATTTACAAGCTAAATAGTAAGATCAACAGTTTAAAGCGTTAGTAGATAGTAGAGTAACTAGGAACCACATATTACTAAAAGTAGTAGAAAGGATAGGGTTACTATATAGATAAAAAGAATACCTATATCCACTTATAACAATTTCAGGAGATTAGATAGCCTATAGAGGAGGTATTATTAATCTTAAAATAGGACCTATTCAGTTAACTATTAAAGGAAGACCAGTTAGAATGTCTTTTAATATTCTACTGTTGGGACAGGACAAGGCGATACTAGGAATGCCTTAGTTATAGGAGTACAATCTAAAGATTAATTGGGTTATAGGTTAGGTTAATATTAAGGATACTTAACGGCGCAAAGTGCGACAGTAAACCAAGTTAGTATAGTACTAAGTTGGAGTAATATATAAAGAGACTAAGCGAAGCTTAAGTTATGTACCAAAGAGATATTATAAGTATGGTAAAAAGTTATGGTCACTAGAAAGTGAAAAGCTGTTAGAGTATACAGCATAGGACCACGAGATAGAATTGGAAGAGGGAATAAGTCTAAAGTTCTTTCTAATCTATAAGCTTACTAAAACGGAGTTAGTAGCGCTTAAGAAGTTTATCTAGGAGAACTTACGCAAGGGATATATTAGACCATTACAGTTATTAGTAGAATATCCAGTACTGTTTATCCTAAAGAAAAACGGAAAACTTAGGATGTGTATAGACTATAGATAGTTAAACAGCATTACTAGGAAGGATAGGTATTCTTTACCCTTAATTAGCGAAATCTAAGATAGGATAGGTAACGCAAAGATCTTTACAAAGATAGATTTAAGATAGGTGTACCATTAGATTAGGATTAAGGAAGGCGACGAATAGAAGGCAGCCTTTAGGTTAAAGGAAGGACTATATAAACCGTTAATTATGCAATTCGGGCTTATAAACGCATTAGTAACGTTCTAAAAGCAAATTAATGGTGTGTTAGGAGAATACCTAGATGAGTTTGTTATGGTATACCTTAATAACATTATTATCTACTTAGAGAATAAGGAAGAACATAGAGAACACATTAAATAGGTCTTAAAAAGACTATAGAAAGAACAGATACTAGTAGCAATTAAGAAATACGAGTTTTTTATAGTAAAGACCGATTTTATAGGATTTATTATTAAACTAGGGAAAATCAGCATGGACCTAAAGAAAGTTGAAGCTATAGTAAGTTGGCAAGAACTAGAGAATGTTACGCAATTAAGGTCGTTTCTAGGGTTTTGTAACTACTATAGGAGGTTTATAGCATAATAGTTAAAAAGTATTAAGCCGTTTACAAGGCTAACAAAGAAAGAGGAACTGTGGGTTTAGGGTAGCGAATAAAAGGAGCTGTTCTAGGAACTTAAAGAGTTGTTCACCTAAGAGCCAGTCCTTAAGATCTATTAACCAAAGTTAGAAACAGTTGTTAAGATAGATGTATTAGACTTTGCACTAGGAGCATATTTACTATAGAAGTATCAGGATACATGGCATCCAGTAGCGTACTATAGTTAGAAAATAACACTACTAGAGTTAAACTATAATATCTATAACAAGGAGTTGTTAGGTATAGTTGCAGTATTTAAGGAATAGAGAGCATTCTTATAAGGCACAGAGAAACCATTTGTGGTTAAAATGGACTATAAGAACCTTATAGGATTCCTAATAACAAAGGAACTCAACCAAAGACAGGTTAGATGGGTGGAAATGCTTATAGAATACCATTTCAAAATTCAGCATACTAAGGGTATAGACAATGCACAAGCAGACGCTCTAAGTAGAAAGGCTGAACTATAAAGTAATAAAAAGCTATTAGGAGCTTTGTTGCGAAGGGATTAAGACGGATTAATTAGATATAACTATTTAAAAATTACAGCAACCGAAGAAAGCCAGATCTATAAATTACTAAAGAGTAATTGGACTTAGAAGATCTAAGAAGCATAAATAGAGGATTTAGACTTAGAGCAATACGAAAACAGAGAAGCAATATATATACCTAAATCTATTGCAGAAGAATTTATTAAGGAATTCCATAAGGGAATAACATAAGGATATAATAGAGCTATAGGCTTAGTATTAAGGCTTTAAGAGGAGTACATTATTTAAGGAATCTGGGGGCTAGTAAGACAAGTTATAAAGGAATATCTAGATTGCCAAAGGAATAAACTAATAAGGCATAAGCTGTATAGAGGGCTATAACCTGTCAAAGTACTAGGAAGACCATGGGAGGTTATATTGTGGTGGTGTAGATTAGACGTCGCCTACTGTCTTGGCATTTTCCTATATTTATAGAGCTTCGGCTTTCCTCCTTCTTTTCTCCTTATCTTATAGAAATCACGAACCTACCGGAATACATTCTTTTCTTTCTTTATTACCGATAGAGAGACAGATAGACTAACTGACTAACTAACTAACTAATAGATAGATAGTACCGTAACTTTCCTATCTGAGAGACACCGTACCCTTCCACATATTATTTGGCATTCCATGTGGGGACAACGGCAAGCTCTTTGGATTAGAAGTCTAGTGCTACATATACAGAAGACACACAGGAATATACTACAACTGCCAAAGAACCGCTAGCTATAGAAGAATAACCAACTGCAGAAGAACTAATAGACGAGACGGCAGAACTAGAGAACCAGAGAACTAGGCAGTATTGGATAGCGAGGGGAACCAAGCAGACCCTAAACAGAAAGACAGCAGAAAAGACAGACAGCCAGACTTAACGCACAGGCTAAAGAGTGGCAATAGGAAGTAAAATGGTGTAGGTTAAAAGGTCTTGGGAGTTGGGTTTGGTGCCCATACTTAGAAATTTGGCGTTAAGCGAACCAGTAAGCCAATTAGATAACTACTAGCGGTTAAAATCTCGCCACCCGCGCGCGCACAAGCATGGCCAGAACGTTATTAAAGATGCAGAGACGACAAGCCAAGGGCCAATTAGTTAGATAGAAACAAGATCTAAGACATCTAGCAGCGAAGGAAGCCAGTACTGCCCTTCAAGAACAGAGACAATACCAAGCAAGGCCGCGAGCATATGAGATTGAATCTACCTTTAAAAGCTTCCTATTCTGGCTTAGCTTTGTCCTCTTTCAAGTTATCTAGATTATATTAGCAGCGGCCCTAGAGGTACTCCGTAAGGACCTACCACACAGAACGACAGCAAGCCAAAACAGATAGACGTATCAAGACCCGGCAGTGGTAGAAGATAAAGATTCCGTGCTTTCCCAGGAAGACCTCCCCTTAGGCATTAAGAAGCAGGCGCCTTCCGTTAGGGACATAGCTGTACAAGTAGACCAGCCAAAGCATGCACCTGTCAATGTCCCGCCAGGACAGTCATCTAGGACATCCTCTGTCAAGACTATGGCCATGCAAACAGACCTACCGCAGCGTTTACCTGTAACACCTAGGACTAATAACCCTCAGCAGACAAAGGATAAAAGCCGTAAGGATTACCTGCAAGCTCCCAAGGAAGCTCTAGATGCACCTAATAACCAGCAGTCAACAGCTCAAGACAAGGTCTACGTCATGGTCCAGCCTATGCCAGCCCCAGGAACTACTGGGACTCCTTACTTTACAGGGCAGAACGTGTCACAGTTTATTAAACGGTACAAGCGGCTATGCACCCGACATCGTGTGACGAGTACAGAGAAGCGCCAGGGCCTTCCAGAGTACTATAATTACTAGATAGGGATGTGGATCCAAAGCTTGCCTAAATTCACAGCTAGCAATTGGATGGAGCTTGTAAGAAAGCTTAGGGCAGAATACCAAGCAAACAACTACTATTAACGCATGGAGACAAGAGACTTTGTAGAAGCTTTCGTTCAAAAATCTGCGGAACAGCCAGGCAAGCTGCGTCACTATATGCACAACTTTACTACCATCTCAGCAAGAGCGGTAGCCGCAGGAAACCTTACTAAGTAAGAGAAGGGGTAGTGGTTTATGCGAGGACTCCCTATTGAATACCACAGGCACGTAATAGAAAAGACAGGAGCCGTAGCAGACGAGCCCAGTACCCTTATATTTAAAAGGCTGAAGGAGGCCATAGAGTTAAGAATAATGGCTGCAGAGAACATTAAGCGAATGGCTGTTCTTCCGGAAGAAGATGTCCTGAATGTCCAGCTTATACAAGAGCTACGGCAGCAAGGGAATGAGCTCGACCGCCAAAGGGAAGGAAGACTTCTGGACCCAAGGAAGCACACGACGCTATTAAATCAGGCTGCAGTTCAAAGCCCAGCACAAGGATACAGCTCAGCACCAGGATACGAAAACTGGCAAAACAGCACCCAACCTCCGCAAGACTGTCAACCTCCGCAAGGCTCTCAATACTCACAGGATTCTCAATATCCGCAAGGTCCCCAACATCCGCAAGATTCTACTGCCTTTGGACGGCCGCAATGGGACGCATGGGGTCAGCGAGGCACGCAAGGACAAGGCCGGCGGACCTGTTTTAGATGCGGAGGAAGTCACCATTTCACTAAGTATAAATATCAAGGCTTAAAGGATCTTACTCAGCAAGGATTTGTACATCTGTCTAATAAAGGAAGACTAGTAGCTAGGACACACGACCAACCTAGACCTGTACTTCCGTGGCTCGGCAATGAAGGACAACTGAAGGGTATCAAGGACTGGCTCCGTACGTACCAGGGAATAGACCTAGATAGGCTAAAGGAAGAACAGACATGGCAACAGGCCCCTATAGGACGAACGGATTTTACTGCTTTCCATAACGGAGTAGTACTTAAGAGCAGTGACGAAATACGCACGAACTGGGAGGACTACTATCAAGTACGGCCCACGGACTTAGTAACGCCCAGCCAGCAACATCCGCAGACTCGCCCGACCCTTAGAGACAGCAGTACAGCCAGAACAGTCGCTCTACCGCAGGAGAAGAATATACAACCAGGAGAATGCATCTAGATTATGTCACGGCCTGCAAATAAGACGGCAGAGGCTAGGAAGAAGAATAAATCTTCTAATCCTTAGAGACGGTCTTAGAGACAGACGCTTGACCAGGTCAGCCATTAATAGCAGGCTCCGCAGCAGGCTCCGCAGTAGGTGTAGGATGTTCAACTAGGGGACAGTCAAGTTCTAAGGTGGGGGAGGGGACGCAGGTAACGACCGTATAAAAGATTTCTATTTTGTCTACTTAATTACTGTATTTCCTAAAGCTCCTTTTATATTTACTTTCTTAACCGCAACGCGTCGTCAAACGCGTCGACCTACTGCAAAAGATGTTAGTTCAGCTTACCGCCTGTCGATGAACCAATAGCGATTTTCCATCCCGGGGACGGAAAATCCTGATTGGTCCATTCAGCAATAGAGCCGGCAGAACTCTACACCGCCCCTGGAATTCGAATGCGCCAGCTGCACGATGAGAACGGCACAAAGAGCCTCAGTTAATTGCACGGATGCAGAGCCGATTGTACGATACAGAGCCAGACGCAGAGCCTTAATCAAACGACTACACGGAAGCCTTGGTCAATCGAATGACTGCACAGAAGCCACGGTCAATCGGAGAGTCGAATCAAGCCAGAGTCTCGATATCAGCACGTCACCGTCACTGAATCAAGTCAGTCGAATGTCGTCAAATTAGAGCCTTCGACCGGGCCGACCTTGTTCCTTATTCAAACGACAGCTGATCGCAGCTCCGCAACCGCCATCCGAATTCAGCACTGCACCAGCTACACGACGAGAACAGACACTGCGGCAAGAAAGGGACCTACACAAGGGCGGCAACATGACATTGGAAATCAAGTACTGCGGAAACGGTAAAGCAGTATACGAAGAGGCACTGACAAAGATGCTCTGTAAGAGATTGTACGGAGGGCACAGCTGACCACGTTAAGCCTAAACTATCCTTATACGACTGAAGACGGAACCAAGCCGTATCTGGCCAAGCCAGTAAAGGACCTTGCCAAGGATTACAAGGGGAACAGGAATTGGACGTATAGGAGCCGGCACTTCTTAGAGATCGTCTTGACGAAAGGACTGTATTATGGACACAAGGGCAAGGGATATGCGACGGAGGTAGTCACAACAACCGAGAAGCTGACACCGGATAATATTGAGGACGACTTAGGCGAAACGTAGAGCCAGCAGGACAGCAATCAAGAGACTAAAAGCAGAAGACAATCCTAAGAAGGCTCTTAAGCTGGAAGAAGATCAAGGATACGCGAGCGTACTGCCAACAGCCGGGGTAAAGAAGCAGTCGCAAAAGCCTAAGGATGCGCCAAAAAAGCCAAGAGCAAAGACGGTTCTAAAAGGAAAAAAAGCAGCTATCAAGGACGTCTTACAGGGGCACTAGGCCTGTGGTAATGGTTCAGAGGAAGCTGCCGTTAGTGCTCGCGAAGGAGGAAGTCTTAGGACAGGTCTCTGGATTGGATGTCTGGTGGACACTGAGAGCCTCAATCGACTACGGATGCAGAGCTTTGACCGAATGGCTGCACAGCCAGAGTCTTAATCGACTGTCCGCAGGTACAGAGCCTACGGATGTAGAGCCTCAATGGAACGTCAACGGATTCAAAAGCTTTGATTGAGCATGCGACGATGCAGAGCCCAGGTCGTACGTACAACAGAAGACGCCTTAAGTCAAGCCAGGGCCTCATTAAATCTCAATTAGTTGAACGCCGTCTTCGCATTTAAGTTAGGACAATCAGAGCTTTTGACCGGGCCGACTTTTTACCTTAATTGAACGACCGAACGATTAGTTGCAGCACGTCGTCGCCGACCAGTTAGACAGTCTTCGTCAGGCAGTTAAGGCAGGCACGCAGACACGCATACGGGCACGCACGTAGACACGAACGCAGAGTATGCAATGCAGAGCTACTAATGCACAGCTGGATGCACAGCCAGACGCAGAGCTAGATGCAGAGTTTTGATATCAAACAACCAACTAAACAATTAAACCAAGCCAGAGCCTCTGCTATCTTAATCAACTGCCCTACCGTCACCGCTGCTACCGCCACTATTCCGTCCAGCTATTTCGTCCCTGCTGTCTCAACTAACTGTTCCGTCTCTACTGTTCTATCTAACTGTGCCGGATCTATACCGCTGCGAGATTTGCTAGATAACTATTCCGACCAACCTGTTCTAGGCCTAATGCTGTTTTGACTGTTCTGCTGTTGCTCTCCTAGCCGCCATACCATACCGTTTTAATCGCCCCGCCGCCGTCCGACTAGCCGCCACTAACCGACCGCTACTGACCGAATGCCGTTAACCGTTCTGTCACTGCTACTACTGCTACTGCTACTATTCCGAATTATAACTGCTGTTTCTACTAACCGTTCCGTTCCACTATTCCGATTGTTCTGCTACTGCTATTTTAACCGACTGCTACCAACCAACTGTCATCGACCAACTGCCGCTACCAAGATTTCTGCTATTAAAAGTTCTGTTACCGGATGTCCTACTGCTTACTAAGTGTTACCGAGTTCTTCTACCGAGTGTTCTACCGCCGACTGTTCTATTTTATTTTACCGCGCTGACTGTCTGCTTTTATTACTGTTTCTACTACCGTTACTGTTACTGCTGTTACTGCTGTTACTGCTGCCGTTATTATTTCTGGTTTACTGTTCTGGTTACTAGTAGGAAGATTGGATCTTAGCTATGGATA
>Ga0307507_10001566_pt1 | contig 50836 bp, 44 predicted proteins | sample 7_EM_MG_FD_207223 | JGI IMG/M metagenome (GOLD analysis project Ga0307507, IMG submission 207223) | Populus trichocarpa ectomycorrhiza microbial communities from riparian zone in the Pacific Northwest, United States - 7_EM | ecosystem: Host-associated > Plants > Roots > Unclassified | place... | reverse complement strand
TTTTTTATCATAACTTTCGATATTTATTAGCTATCTACCAGCTATCTAATACACTATAGGGCTTTTTATAGCATTTAGTCTGTTTGCCCTTCTTTCCAAATTAATCCATCCCTCTCATTTGCTTACCGCCCTCTCCTTTCTCCTATTCCCTCTATCATCCATCACTCCCAAAACCTTTCTTATACCTTTCGAACGAGCTCCTAAGGTTGGTACACTTGCAATGGATATACCCGCCTTACACTCATCCTTTCCCTCCCTCTCTTTCTTTTTCTTCTCCCTATTCCTCCTCGCCCTCTCTCTGTCCACCCTTAAAACCCTTTCCCTTCTCTCATCTCTTCTCTTTCCTACCTCAACCCTTCTTCCCTCCACCCATTTCCTCCCCCATTCTTCTTCTCTCTCATTATCCCAATTTCTCCACTCTCTCCACCTCTCCTCTATCCATCCCGTCTCCCTCCCGAAATTCCTCGTTGCTTCTATTCCTTCCTTCCTAAACAATAACCACTCCATCAACATCCATTTTCCCTTCTTCCCTTCTTTCTCCCACTCATCCCATATTATCCTCCTCTCCTTATCCCACTTCTCGCACTTCATCAATATGTGATCCCTGTCTTCCACCTCCTTCCCCTCACAATCACACTCCCCTTTCCCTTTCCTGTATCTCGTTCCCTTCATCCTTCCATGCCCCATTCTCATCCAAAACAAAAATATACTCTCTCTCCTCTTTCCTCCATGTCCTTTTTCTCCTTTTCCTTTTCCAAAATACGCTCTCCCCTTTTCTCTCCTCTCCCAATATTCCTTCCATACCCTTTCTATTCTCTTCTTTCTCCTCTGCTCCCACTTTCCCCAACTTAACACCCTCTCTTCCTCTTCTTCCTTCATGTATACCCCTTCCTTCGCCAATCTATCCGCCTCCTCATTTTCCCTTATTCCCACATGTCCCGGTACCCATCTCCAAACTATATCCCATCCTTTCTCTTCCAATTCCCTGCCCCATTCTCTTACTTTCTGTTCCCACCTATTACACAATCCTCTACTCTTTCTCAACTTCTTTAAAACCCCCACATTGTCTACTCCTATTACCAACCTCCTCGCATTCCCTTCATATCTCCTCATCTCATCCAATATATCTCCTACCCCTGCCATCTCTCCATCCCCTACCGTCAACCCATATCCTTTACCCTTTCTCCAACTTTTGTACCTATTCCCATATACCCATATTACTCCCCCTACCCCTACTCTCTCTCCCATCATGCTCGCATCGCTTATTCCTACCACCCCCTCCAACATCCATTCCTTCCTCCTTTTTTCCCATTCTTCTTTTACTTCCTTCTTCCCTCTCCCTATAACCACCTTCCATTTCATCTTATTTCCCCTTTCCACCTCCACATCCCAAACCTCCCCTTCTAATCTATCTTTCATCGCCCCCCTTACCACCCTTCCTGCCCACCCCAATCTCCAACTTCCCACTTCTTCCATTTCCTTTTTCCATTCCCCCCCAAACCTCTCTCCCATACCCCTCCTTATCAATCTCGCTCCCCATCTTTCCACTCCCTCATCCAATTCATATTCCACCCTCTTCATTCCCACTTCTCCTAACATCGCATCTATCGGCGTTGTTCTAACCGCTCCTAATATTCCCCTTAAACACCTGTTTATCCACTTCTGTATCCTATCCCTCATCCACATCTGCCCATCCCAATATACCTCCATCCCGTACATTATAGCCTTTTTCACCACCACCTTAAATATGTCCACCAATACTTCCACACTCACTCCTCTTCCTCCTCTTCCTATTAACTTCTTCATCATACCCCATCTCATACTCCCTATTTTCAACCTGTTCGCCACATGACTTTCCCACCCTCCGTTTCCCTGCCACCAAACTCCTAGCACTCTAACCTCTTCTCCCCATTTTATATCCTCCCCCAGCCATTTCATCTCCCTCCCTTTCCTTCCACCTTCCCTGTCTACCCACAACCCTTCCAATTTCATCGTTTGTACATCCACCTCCCATTTTTCCAGTCCCCTTCTCAAACCTACTTCCATTTTCCCTACTCTTTCCTCTATCTCCCTTTCACTCCTTCCTACTATCATAAAATCCACATCGTCCACCACCGCTCCCATCCCCACCCCTTCTACCCCTTCCTTCCTCACCTCTTCCAACACCCCTCCCAAAATAAACATAAACAGCATCGGGCTCAAAGCTGAACCCTGTACCGTTCCTCCTTTCAACCACGTCCATTCCCCTTCCCTACTTCCAATTTTCACCCTGCTTCTCCTTTCCCTTAAGAAAGAAGTCACCCATTTTCTCAAGTATTCCTCCACCCCTAATCCACTCAATCTTTCTTCCATCTTTCTTACTCCCACATTCTCGTACCCTCCTTTAACATCCATGCATAACAATAACCCTAAACCTCCTCCTTTCTCCCAATCCATCATTAACCCCGCCACCGCTTCCAAACTACTTCTTCCCTTTCTTCCTCCCCACTGTTCTTCTCCTAATCCTTCCCTTTCCCACCTTCCCAATCTCTCTACTACCACCCTTTCCACCGCCTTTCCCCATACATCCAACAAGTTTATAACTCTATAGCTGCTGGGCAAACTATAATCATCCTTATTCGGTTTTCTCATCACCACCCCTATTCCATCCCTAAACTGCCTCGGCACATACCCCAAACCCGAACTCTTTTCCACTACCCACTTTATTACCTTCCTACCCCATTCCTCTTTCCATAATTCCTTCAAAACCTTTCCGCTTAAACCATTTACCCCCGCTGCTTTCCCATCTCCCTGTTTCCATAACGCCTCTTTTACCTCTTCCTCATCAACCCTTATCTCCTTCCAATATCCCTCTTCTTCCTGTTCTATCTCCTCCCTCTTTCCCAATCCCCTCACTATCGCTCTTCCCTTCTCCTTATCATCTTCCACCAATTCTCCCCCTTCTCCTCTTATCGCCGGCACATCCGTCATAAAATCCCTGTCCGTTTTCACAAACTTAAATCCTTCCCCCCTTTTCAAATTCTCCAAATATTCTAACCAATATTTCGCCTTCTTCTCCTCTATCATCTTCCTATACTCTCCTCTCTCTACCCTCACTTCCTTTCTATCCTCCTCTTTCCTTTCCCTTTTCCACTTTTCCTCCCAACCCCTCACCTCCTTCCTCTTTCTTTCCAACTCACTATCCCACCATCTCTTCCTCCCGCTTTCCCACTTCTTCCTCCCCTTACACCTTTCCAATATCTTCCTTAATCCCACTTCTACCTCTTCCACTACTTCTTCCAATTCCTTCCTCCCCACTTTTCCTTCCTCCAGCTTCAACTTTTCTTTTCCCCATACCTTCAACTCGGCTTCAAATTTCTCCCAATCCACCCCTCCTTTTTTCCAACCTTTATCCTCCACTTCCCATCCCTCCACCTTTATTTTCACTTCCAACGGTTTGTGGTCCAATCCCACTATCCCCTCTCCTACCCCACATTCCATTTCCACTCCTCCTCCATATACCGCCAAATCCAATACCCTCTCCTTTCCACTCCTACTCTCATACCTCATTCCTTCTCCCACCTTATTTCCCACTCTTAAACCCCATTCGTCCACCCAATCCTCTACCAAAATTCCTTCCCTATTCCTTTCTCCCCTCTCCCCTCCCCATCTCTTGCTCCACGCATTAAAATCTCCCAACCATATCACATTTCCCCCTCCTTCCATCATCCTCAAATGATCCTCATGCTTCCCTTGTCTCAAATATACATTCCAAACGTCCACCATCTTCCCCCCTCCCAATTCCCCTCTTACTCCTATCTTCCATTGACATCTTCCTAACACCACATATTTCCCTTTCCATCTATCCCTTATCAACATACTCACCACCGAACCTTCTTCTTTTTTAATATAACCCCCTACCCCTCCTATCGTGCCATATCCTTCTAATCCATTAAATTTTTCTCCTTTTCCCATCCCCACCTCTTGTAAACAAAATATATCCACCTCTTCCTCTCTGCTCCCTATTTCTTCTAATCCCTCATATCCTCCCCTTAAATTCAACGACCTCAATATCAACCCTTCCCCCTCAATAATTCAGTGTCCTCAACCTCATCATCTCCGCCCTAACTCCCAAACAATTTCCCTCCCTAGCCTCTCCCACCGTGTGATCCTTACCACACATAGCACACTTTCTGTAGTGCTCACAACTCTTCCTCTGAACCTTACACCTCTCGCATCTGTGCATCCAACCCGCATGACCATCAACTGCACAAATATTGCACCTCAACCTTTTCCTCTCGCATTGCCACCAATTGTGACCCACCATTGCACACTTCGTGCAAAACACCAATTGTTTTTCCTCCACATACCTCTTCACCTGTACCTTCCTACCATCCCAATTCATCCCCTCTTCTACCAACTTAACCCTTACGCTCTCCCTCGCCACATGAGCTACCACTCCTACCGACTTTAAACCCAAAGCCTTCCTTCTGTCCTCGTTTGCTAACCACCTCGGCATTCTCATCAACTTTATGTCGTTCTCCACTTCAATCATTTCCTTCATTTCTTCCAACTTTCCCTCCCATCTTTCCACACTCATTCCCGGAACCACTATTCCTACCCAATTCTCATTCCTCTTAACCTCTACCACCCCACCTCCTAACACCCCACTTCCTCCTTCTTTAATTTTATCCACTACCTCCTCCGCCACCTCATTATCTTTCAACACCACCTTCACCCTATTCCCTCTCACCTCTACTTTCTCCACTGCCCCTTTTACAACTCCCAAATCCTTCATTATCTCTTCTTTCTTCCACTCTCTACCACTCAGTTCTCCTTGCGAATCCATCACCATTTCTACCACCTTCCCGCTTCTCTTTTCCCTCTCTATGCTATCCTCAACCCATTTCATCCTCTCCTCCTCCATCTTTTCCATTACCTCCTTACCCTCTGCTACCCCACTACCCACACCCCTCAAAACCTCTCCATACGTTCTCCCTCCCTTCGCTCCTACTTCCCTCTTCAAATCCTCCTTCTCCTTCTGACCCACCTCCAAAACTACCTCGCTTCTCACTTCTACCCTCTCCTCCATCCTCTCTCCCAACCCATCCATCCTCTTTATATCCATCCTCCCTCCACTATCTCCACTAACCATCATGTCAATCACCTTCCTAATTTCCCTATCCATCACAAAACACCTCGCCAACCCCTTATCAATTCCCAACACATATTCCACGTCGCTCACCATCTCCTCGTAATCTTCAAACCCTTTCCTCATCTCCAAAATCTCGCTCCTTCCCATTCCTCTATCCTTTCCCCTATTCACAACCCCCTCCGTTTCTCTCTTCTTTCCCTCATCCCTTAACCTCTTATCCTTCGCTCTTTTCTCCTCCTTCCACTCCTCTATCAATCCCACTCCATCACCCCCCTCACTCCCGCTGCTAATATCCACCACCTCCACCTGCATTCCTTTACCCTTATCCACCCCCCCTTCCACCTTTCCCTCACCTTCCGCGCTCCCAACCTTCTCCTCCTCATCCACTTCCATTTCCTCTACCACCTCCCTTCCATCCCCCAGCTTTTCTTTCTTTATCACCTTCCCCTCAAACGTATCAACCATTGTCTCATCCTCCCACACCTTCCATCCACTTTCCTCCAATCCCTTTTTCCCACACCTAATCTTTATGGCCCCATTGGTCCAAAAATCCCCCTCGCGCTTAAGCCCCTCCACTACTTCCCAACCCTCCTCCTCTCCTCCCACCAATGCCCTTCCCTCACCAATCAACGTTCCCCTCACCTCCCACACATTTCCACTATCTTCCACCAATCCCTTTCTGCCAACACCACTCTTCTCAACCCTAACCCCTCTTTTTCCGGGTCCACTCCCCTTCCCACTTTTTCCTCCCTTGCCTGCCATGGCTATCTTCAAATAAGACTGCTTTAAAGATATATTCGAAGCCAAAAAGCAAACCGGATAGAAGGCCCTCGTTGGTTGAATCCCCTGTCGTCGTATTTCTTTGTTGTTGTAATTTCAATCGTCAGGAAAATAGCGGTCGTCGTCTTGTTCCGGATACTTTTGAAATTTGGTAGTACATCACACATGGTCCGATTATTCGAATTTTTATAGTATTTCACCTAGTCTACCGATATTTGCTAACCAAGGTCAGGAGTCATGTGATGATATTACACCTCTACGAGGTTGAATCTGCCACTCAAGGGAATAGGTTAATTTGAGTGTCTCTCTAGCACGGTGTAGGGAAATTCGGTGCTATCAACACTGCATGGGATATCCTTCAGGTTTGGAGGCGTATACTAGTGTGGAAGTAAGGATGCGTTATGGGCTCAAGACGGGAAACAGGTTTTCCCCATGTAGATGAGGTCACTGATGTTCTCCATATATGTTCAGCTATTAGGTCCTTTCTTTCAGTTTATCCTAAGTTACTGAAGTAATGCCGTTCTTCTCGCACATTTCCGAGCTTATTCCAACAGTTTTCTAGGACCCTAATAGATGCAAAGAGCACGAAATGAGCAGACTTTATGGATGCATGACAGCTTTGTCTTAGCTGTCAGATCTCTCAGGGATTAAATTGTCTTGTTTGTGTCGGAAGTATTACTTCAATGTAATGGCAGGTGCGGATATGTTCGGCCAGTTGCCAGGTCTCTTGGGGCATGAATATCTAAGAAATGACATAAGACACCAGATGCGTCTATAGATGAGCAAGCAGACAGCAACCCTCTGTCTCTCTCTTTCTTTCATTAACCAGTTCCATTCCTTTACACTTCGGCTCTGGCCTCTTCGGTGTGACCTCCAACAGTTTGTCCCCAGTATCCGCTGCGTGATATCTTGTGATCCAACCTGAATCAATAAGCCCAGCCCCTCCAAGCACGACCGCCCAAAATAAAACCACAATCCAGACTTCCCAGGTAATTTATGTATAATAGACTTTATCTAGCGGACGAACACAAGACCAAGGTGAATGAATCTATAGAAAAATAGCTACCCACGCAGTCGGGGAAACAAAAAACCTCAAAGTTCATAACTAATACCCCGCCACCACCGCCCCTCAGGGCACTATTCACAACAGAAAAGCGTATAACAAATATAAAGAAGCGAGAATGAACCAGATTGATTACGCGTGAGATTGCACGTCTCAAGAAACCACCTTGCTCCACCGTAGCGACCTGTGACGAAAGTGATATTTCGATACTGTACATCTCACTTATATAATACCCAAACTACTACCCAAACATTCTAGAACTACCATACCAGCCGTAGCAGCTGCTAAATGAATACCTCCAATTTACCCACCCACCCACCACAAGTTTGCGGATTCCGAATAAAATAAAAATAAAAAATATATATAGTCACCCGTTTTGGGAAACCTCAAAGCTGACCAACTTCCTACGATTGCTTGGACTCCTCTTGCCACGAGTTACGGATGAATGGATGATGAATAGGAATGGCGAGTAGACTCTAATTTATACAGGATTATACGCCCTGCAGAATTATACTCACTTCCGTTATACCTACCGGCATTGTGCTCTTGCAGGTTGTGTAATGCGTATCCCGTGCTCCCGGGTGTGTCGATTACTATATTTGGCCCAGGCCGTTTTAGGACGAGTTCTTGTGAGTGATTATGGGGCAAGTGTGTTCAAGGTACAGATTTTGGAGATAGGTCCCACAGAGAGCTGGTGGCAGTTGGATTGAAGGGCTTCTGGAAGAGGCCGGCGATTTAAGGCCCGACTTTGGAGTCGGTATAATATTGGCACAGCACAGACTAGGGAAATATCTTCATTGTAGTTATGGGTATTAATTCGCAAATTAACATGTAACTTGTCTTGTTCTCCAAACTATTCTCCAAGCTATTTTAGGTGTTTTCTTTTTTTACTTTCACTCCTTATGAGTACCTACTCCTATCTTATGTTGGTGACCTACCCTGTTCGTATCATTTAAAACCCAAACACACAAAGCACAACATCTCTACTACAGTCACACCCACTCACTCACTCACTCACTCACTCACTCACTCACTCACTCACTCACTCACTCACTCACTCACTCACTAACTGGCTCGCTCACTCGCTCGCTCACTAATTCTGTCACAGACTCACTATAAAAGACATCAGCAATTCACAACACCTCGATCGCCACCCCCATACACCCCCAACCCCAAACGTAGGTGAAAGCCATACAACACATACCCCCCCACGATCCCCCCATTTATTTTCCCTCTTGTAGCGGACACCGGTATAATCACGCGACGCTGCAAGCACCCGTGCCAAATCAGACGAAACCTCCGTTCCAACGCACTTCTCCCTTCCTTCTTTCCTACCTCTTACTTCTCACCTTCGCAACACAGCACATCCCAGCAAGTAAGCAGAGTAGATAGTAGCCACATTAGACAGCAGTGCACTACAAATTTCTCAAACCACCGCGACTACCACCGCCAGCAAACGCAAGGGTAGGTCACTATAATATCACTGTCACGTATCCTAGCCATTGCTTCCAGTCCCGATACCAATCCGTATGTTTTTTCCCACTTCCTACCTCCTTCAGATCGGTCGAGGATTTCTTGCTCCAAGCTACTCACGGCGTGCGCCCGAAGAGGCAAATCACAGGAGACCGCTACGAAAAGACAGGAGATGGATTTCCTATTGATTCCTAAAAGAAAAGATCATAATTTATTTATCTTTGCAGATAGAGCTGCGAAAGAGTAATTCATCGGGCATCTGGTAGATCGGTCAGTAAGGGTGAGGAGATGAGGAGGGAGTGAGAGAATAACCAATAATTAGAAAGAAAGGTTCGATACATTTTCGTAGTCTGGTATTCAATCCATCTAGGCGTCCACTCATCCAGCCAGCCCGTTGCGTTCCTCCCGTCCTGTTCTCTCTGTATTTCCTCCTCGATCACAGTGCAGTCAGCGTGCACTACAGTACCGCACGAGCAAGCTCCCCCCTCAGTAATACATAGTGATAAAAATTAAATTTGCAATTATCACCAGCTCGCTCGGTAGCAACTTCCCGTAATTCAAGAGGTAAACTTCCGACCCACTCGGTTTATGCGTTTTCTTTCCTTCTTTTTTTGCAAGCAAGGGAGTCCTTAGTTTGGACGTTCAATTCTTCCATTTCCAAACTAGCGCAGATGCAGCCCGCGGTTGTTGCAGCACCCCCTGCGTGAAGAGTCGAGTTTGAGGTGGGGGGTTTGAATCGGAGATTTTGCTTGCCATTTGCAATGTAAAGCTAAACTGGAGATCCAGGTTTTTTCCTTCTTTGCAAAAAAAAAGACACCCTCCTCTTCCCCGATGTATGTCTATACTTAGATACGGATTCGAAGAACGGGGAATGGCCTATTCGATGAGCTGGTTGTTGTGCTACAGTGCAAACTTAATATTCCAAAGGGATTACCGGCAGAGAGTTTGGAAAAGATGGAATGTTGATAACTAGATTGCGTTTGATTCGCCGGGGTTTGCAGATTCCGATCTTGGCTTGGCATGTTCTTTCCAACCTCTCCACTGGCCGGTAACCTCGGCAGGCGTAAACGGAAGTGGACTAGGGTCAACTTGACAGCTGTTCAAATGTTCGAGACCAAAAACATGGGTTCTTTGCGGGCTGAAGGAAATACTGTGCGGTACCTGTATTTCCGTATTTTTCTACAGGATCATAAAGGTCAAAACGCACCTAGCGATTATGAAATACTCGAGCAATACGTTAGAAAAGGGGAAAAAAAACACCCCCAGACCCCCATCTACCGTACTGGTTATTGTAATGTGGTGGGCTGGTTCGCCTGCTGTCATTTAGAGGCGGTAGGTCCTTCCCAATAAAGTCTTCGTTAATTCTGGCATCCAGAAAACCAACGGCTTAATGGATAACTACCGGGCTTTTGCGGGTGATTTTTTCCACCCTCCCGGGATCGGGAACTGGTAATATAATGGCAGGCACATGTTAAGAATAATTGGCGATGCTCTGGCTGTTCCAGGAATTTGATTCTGGGCTAGCGATGGGGTCCGCTTACCATCCTTGGTACCCAGTAAACAAACGCAATTCGGTCTGAGAAACCACCGATGTTCACCGCATCCCCAGGAGAGAGCAAAAAAATGAAAAAAAATTATGTGTCTGAACACCCGGGCGATGCTCAGGGAAAAAGGCAAACGGGTCTTCCCACCAGGTTTGGCGGCTCCCACTTTTGCGATTATCTGTAACGATTGGTTCCAGAGAGGTCGATAAAATCACGCAAAATGCGTAATCCAAACCAAAGCCACAATATGGACTGATTGGATCTCATCACTCTATGCCTATGTCCAATCATCCAGAAGAAATAAATAGACAAGGCGGATGTATCGGGTACGAATGCTCGGGTACTAGTGTGTGCCTTTTTACTATCAGAGCCCACCAAAACACGGAATATTGCACTTGACTGTTCCGAAAACGATTCTGTGGTTCGGGCCTTGGACAACTCAACACCACCCGGTCCGTGTGGTAGTAGCGCTTGGGTCCTTGCTTCGGTAATGCTAGCCTTCAAACGGCGAGAGACGGGGCTACGGGTATGCACCTATTAGCGGCCAAGAATAGCTAACACCGAGACACCAAAGTAGCCCAAGAGCAACTGTACTTCTAACGTGGCCGCTCTTTCGCCCTTTCATCTAAACCCTATCAGGTTCTTGTGGGGCGCCAGTTTTGGATGACCTATAGTAAAGCTCGCCTCATTGTGCTTGACCTAGAAGCGTTCTTAGAGTGGTTTCGGCGGTTCGAGTGGGACACTTCTCTTTCGTGCGCCACGGTAGGGTTGCCTCCTGAGGAAGCTTGCTCCGCGAGTGGTGAGAATAGACAAGCTAGTGCCGGACTAGACCAAATTCATGTCTACAAATTCCCAGAAAAATGCCGCCGTAAGCCTCAGATCCTCAGATATTTCTACTTGGAGAAGATCGGCGATACCTACATACTGGAGACACTGCTGAGACTCAAGGGCTTGGAAATGTCCCCTCCACAGTAGCTTCAATGCATGCCAATATTTTGGGCCCCCGGAGGTGTTGTCGTTATATTTCCATTGATGGTAATGCTTCCTAAACAGCATTCCTAGCGAGGGACAGGGAGCGGTAATGTTTGTTAATCATCCTTTATAGCCTAGCCAGAGTTTCGATACTCAGTACACAGGGTTCTGGTAGCTCGGTTGGATTTAGTATCGGCACGGTATTAGATATCCACATAGGTGAAGCATTTCTTGTGCTACCGGTACCCCGCGATACAGGAGTCACCGACAGCTGTCCTGACCCACCGCTTCTCTGACTTGCCAGCAGTGGAGAGTTCGTGACGAAGATGCCGTTAGGACAGAAGTACTGTGTTATCAATGGCCTAAGTTAGCGAGCATATGAGAAATAACACACGCGAACTATAAGGCTAGACATATTAGATCCCAGGATCGGTCGATCGAGTTGTGGAATGTGGTGAACAAGAGAGCAACACACTGAAATAGAGCAAGTAAATAGGATAGTGCCCTCGCACTATCATAACAGCCCAATGGAATACGGGATGGTACGTCGAGATCGGTTACAGGTTTCTGTACTATCTCTCTGCTGTCAGAGCTTGTCGCATAGAGCATAGACAGATTATAGTGAGCTCCAGGAGAACACAACCCAATCTAGTTTCTGTATCTCTGTTGAAGCCTGGCTACGGGAGGAAGTTGTGGAAGTCTAGCAATCAGATCTCCCTACGAGATTGTTAGCATGCGATATTCCACTAGGGCCACGCAAACCATTGATCGGATATCTGTACTCAGCTCCTGACCCCTCCAACCCCTTGATACCAGTTGTAAAGCTCGGAGTAATTCATAGTAGCGGGGAAGTTTGAAGTAAATTGCGAGACCACATTTCACGTATGATGACCTCCGAGGAAAGGAAGCTTGCAGCGATAGCGAGTTTGGTGGGGGCTTTAAGGCAAAACGGACAAAGCTCCATAAAAGAAACAACATAAAAAGCCGACATTCTGTAGTGTTTGTAGGGATGGACTTTATAAGAGGCCGCCCCGAGAAGAGGGGTAAAAATTATGCAGCTTTGGAAGTATTTATTAACGAGTCAGATATGGCATCGTGAGTTCTACTCGGTACTAGAGTAAATTTAGTCTCCATGCCGGCACATATCGTGCATCCATTCACGATAGTCGAGCCACCAATGCACCCCACACTTTTTTTTTCTTCCCCTGCAAGATTCCCCATATTTTAACTGGTCAGCACAGAGCAAGGCAAAGTGCGGAGAAGTGAAAAGAGAAAAAGGAGATCAAAGATCAAGATCTGCTCCAGCAGTAGCATTATCGTGATCGTCGAGTTCAATATGAGACTCCCCAACAAAGTCGCTTCCGTGTGTAATTGGCAACCTTTCGATGGGCTGATCTTAGTGCACTCTGTGCCAAAGCAATTCTGAAACTCGCAACCAAGCAATCCTCCTTACAGTGCCGTACTTCCTGTCAAGGCTAAAGAAGGTGAGATAGATCCAGGTCCGCTCCTAGCTACAGGATGAAGTATCGCACCAATACAGGCGCTTCATGTCCGGGCTAATCATCGTCTGCAAGCTCAAAAGAAAGGTTTAAAATAGGTTGGTTCTTCATCCAAATTGTGAACTGAGGTATGACTCAGTCACCTGACAGCGCGTGCCAAGTGACGTCGGCCAAGAATGATCCCCGACATTGGTCCCACAACTTTAAATTTTTCGAGATATCAACAGAAAATTGCCTGTCGCGCTGTGGTAAACTTCGTCCCAAAACATGTCCAACGTTCTCCCCTGAAAACACAACCCTAGAAAAAGTTACAGTGATGCCCTGTGGCAAGAGAGCTCTCAGAATTGAGCCTTTTCTCTTATCCCCAAGCCTTCCCACCACGTCCGTGCAGAAAAATAGGTTCCTGGGAAGGCTGAAACGCTGGAAGCTCATCTGCCAACACATCTCAAATTGACTCACAAACCTCTTCTCCCACGCCTTTAAAGCACCAAACATACCTTATAATATCGCCTTTCCCCTTCCTCCGCTCATCCACTGCCAGAGCGCACATAGCCATTGCATCCCATCCTGGTATGAAGCTCTTCACACGCCTGCCCGATAAAAAACAAGGCGACCAATGAAATGTGTATTAGACCCCAGAATCAGGGATATTGACTCCCTGAGTATTAGAGAGTGGGGCTGAGTATGATAGTATGGGCAGAAGCCTGTGTCACTCCCTATATATAAAGAGCTAGACTCCCCAACTGAGAGCGAGAGACAGAGAGCGAGGGTTGCGGTGGTGGAGTGAAGGCAAATGCAACAAGGCTGAGACGACAAGAGACCGACCGACAGACAAAGCCTATATTTTACGAATCGGCAAAGCTTTGTTCATCCGGCGATACTGATGCTTGCCTTTTAAATGTCGAAAACACGACCTGCAGAAGCGAGAGATGCGGCACCCTGCTGTCAAGATATCGTGAGCATTTGCAACCTATTCATGATCCAATCGTTCCAGGGACACATACCACGCTCCGGCGGACCTTACTCTCTCAATCATTTACACTACCGTACTGTACTTTGGACGTGATCCAGAGTCGTCAAGGTCGCGCAATTAACTAGAAACCTGGAGTTGGTTTATGGCCTCCTCATGCCTGCATACCAAACGAAGTTTACATGGACGGATGACCCGAGTGTCCTAGGCACGGCACCTTACGGACGAACCAAACAGCCTCATGACACCCAAACCTACGGGACGTTACGGTTCACCCTCACACCCTCACATACTCATCTCAAAGGTCCGACTAGAAAGCACTTACAGAGAGTTCACAGAGTTATTCTCCCGCAGGAAAATACCCAACAATCCCTAAGTTACTCCATTTCAAACAATCCCCATCCACCCGATCCCGATCAACCCCTCTTCCATACCTCCACCTGGCAACCCCATCCCTCACCGTCACCAGGGCTACAAGAATCAGATGCAAAATTCGCGAACCACGTTGAAGATACCTATTCACCGCCAGTAAAGTAGGGTAGGGCAACACGGATGATCAAGTGCCCACTCTACCGGGAACCTGTGAACAGACGACTACAGCATGGACCCGTCCAACCAGCGCGCAAGCATTACGGCAACGGCACCACGAAGTTCAAAACAGGTAGCCCTAGGGGGAAAGTAGGGAGGGGGATAAAACCGTCGCCCTTCAGAGACCACCCCGTTTCGGCACGACACGCGAGCTAAAAACTTGGTGAAGGCTTTCAAAATAATAATAAAAATCATCGTCACCGACGTCATATAAGGGCACGAAAGAGAAAAAGACAATGCCACAAGGCGCTGAAAATTTCCCCATCACGCGCAAAACTTCTTCATCAATTCTGTTGCCCTGCCAAGTTAAGTTGGGTCCGCTTCGTCACACAAGCAACCCTTCACTGCCCTCCCCATCTTCCTCCCCTGTTCGCAACTCCAGGCCCACCCAGCAAAAGCACAAGAGGCGCGGTTGTGACCCAGTCCAACCCTCACCCACCATTGCAAAACAATCTGAATTCCCCCGCCCATCACACACCCACACACCAGACCAAACGCTGCGCCTTGGTTGGCTCGGTCACTGGACGGTTAGGCATGGACATGGAGCATGGGATGAGATGACTCTTTCTTTCCTTCGCACTTTTGAAATTCGCACTTTTTCTCGTGACGCGTTTTCGTGCGGCTCTTGGTGAGGAAGGAGTCATTGTGGTGGGGTGCAGGGTGGGATGCTGCGCGACGCGCGTAGCAGAAGAAGGGTGCAGCTGTTACTCGAGTTGATGGGGATTCTTCATGTGTACAGTATTAGCGGTATGAAAGGCCAGTTTTGGTATCCGAACTTGAGAGGGAGGGAGGGGGAGGGGACGCCTCCCCCGCGTTTCGACTCAGTCGAGAATACGGACATTGAGAAAGTTGAGTCGAACGGTCGGTTATGATAGAACAGTTTGGTGCAGATACAGTAAGTGAAGTGAAGCCAAGTGAAGTCCGGATGGTAGACGAGTACCGCACTGCACCTAACCGAGAGTACGGTACGAGCACTGCGGGCTACCGTAGGAGGGAGCCTTCCGCAGGGCGGCGGGACGAGGAACCTCAAGTCTAACATCCCATGGTTGGCTACTTGCCAATTCATAAAGTATCCGGACAGCTTGGCACTCATTGATACCTATCTTGGCGCCAAGGCGTCCGGATACTTTGCGGATTGGCAGGTGCAAGAAAAGACTCGAAATGAGGAAACGTCCAAATAAACAATACACGGTATCACCACCACCACCACCATCATGACTTCACATTACCGACATAGCATACAGGTGATTTGTAAAAAGTGCAAGCCAAAAAAAACCCTAATCCCGTCATGTCAAACCTAATCACTACGGTATCGTCACCAAGGCAAGGAAGGCAAAGTCATCCATAATGTTTGCTTATTTATTTATTTATTTTAGGCAAATGTCCTAATTCAACACAAAGGAAATAAATATCGTCTGCAGGCCAAAAGAAAGAAAAAGCACATATACAGGACTCATTGCTTGTCCGACCGCTAACCAAAAAATTTTTACAAAGAAAAAAAAGTAAGGAAATAGAAAATTGCTAAAGAGTGTCCTGTTCCATCCTTCCGTCCATCCATAGAGCCTGCAGCCATTCATCCAAAGCTTAGAGAAAGAAAAGGAATATCCTTTTATCTATCCAATCAATCGGAAACACAAAAGGAGAAAAGAAAAGAGGTCGAAAGATACAAACAAAAACGCGCTGCTCTCTATACCAAGTCTCTCTAGCGAGGGACCAATGGAAGAAAAGTAGCAGGAGAAAGGAATCAAAAAATCAAAAATGCAGAAACCATTTCAGCTCCCGTCAACCAATCAAGGCGGAGGAGCCTCCTACTCTTTGAGTCTTTTTCCTTCTAGTTTTCTTCGGGGTATTAAGGTAAATATGAAAATGTCGGCAGATAAACAATGATCTCAGCCCTCCATAAGGGAGAGCATTCAGATGTTTCCGTTCGGACGCTGCCAAGTATCCTCCCCATATTCTTCCGACCGGTCGACCGATTTGGGCAAGTTCTGTCAGGTGTTCGTTCAGTTCGCGTTGTCCCGCGGGAGTCGGTGAAAAGACGAGATATTCAGAAGATGCTATCGATGAGGTGGTGGTGTGTGTGGAAGGGGGGTGGTGGGTGATATGTGTGGAGAGGGGCGTTTTGTGATTGTGGTGGGAGCAATGCGGTGGGTAAGGGTCGGACGTTTCCTCCCCCCCTTGGAAGGGCAGGAAAAGAATTAAAGTTTCCTCCAACTTTTCGTCGAATTAAAGGGGTTCTTTCTCTCGAAGGTGTGCCATTCATTTAAATGTAGCGCATCTGGACTTCCGGATTGAAGGTGACTGCCCTTCCGCTGGATCTTGGCGAGTGAGCCTCCGTACGCCGACTGTGGTAAACGTACTGCTGCTGTGGTTGCTCATAAGCGGGAGCAGCGAGATCGAATCCGGAAGACCTGTTAGGGTCGACGTATTGGCTGTACCTCGGCCTAGACCTAGACACCTCAATAGTTCCCCTCCTGGAAAGGTCCCTGGCGAATGAGCTTCCGCGGCTCTCAGCGGAAACATATACAATCTTCCCTTCCCTCTCGGCCTCAATCCTCCTTGAGGTTTTGTTAGATGTCGTCTTTGCGTTCTTCACTGCCGAGAGGTCGATGCAGTTGCTCGGTGCGCCCTGGAGTTGGTGGGTGATGGATTTGATCAACCCGTCGACGGACTCCCAACCTTCTGGGAAGGTGACCTCGATTTGGCCCATTGGTGTTGTTCTGGCTTTTGCGTACAGTGCCTCTGCTGCCTCTTGAGCAAGTGCGTGCCCGTGGTCGCAGAGGAGACGGGTCTTGGAGAGATGGACCGAGTATGGGTCGTGGCAAGATGCGCAATCTCTAGCGTGGTAATTGAATAATCTCAAGGTTTCTTGGACGCGCTCCGACAGAACGTCCTTGGAAGCGGTGGGCATCTTCATTGCTGTGGTTTGTATGTGTCGATGGATAAAGATATCGAGAGGATGTTTGAAGCTTGGAGTTGTGGTTGAATGTTCAAAACTTTTTTCTTTTAGCTTGAGAGTGGGGGGGATGGGTGGGTATTTAAATGTAAGATGGAACGAGATGTTGGAGCTCCCCTGGAAGGAAGAAACGGGCTGCTGTTCGTGATGGTGGCTATTGGTAGTTGAGGGAGAAGTGAGGTTAGGTAGCGGGGGGGGAGGGTGCTATTTGAAGCCGCCCAAAACTCGCGGGTGGGCAAAGCTCTGGGTCCAAGTTCTTGGCACGAACATGACCAGACTCACACTCACAAGCAACCCTTAGACTACCACACTCCCCTTCAAGTCCATCCCTCAGCATCCCCTCCGCGAGACCGCGCCATAAGAAAATGCAACCCATGTCCCATCCACCCACACCTCTTCTAAAACTGACCCGCCCACCCATGTTTTAATTCTGGCCTTTATTTTATTATTTATTTATTTTTTCGAAAAATCATTTTTTGGGCCTCCTCTGTGTTTCCCTCCATCCAAAGCCCAGATCTGGCAGCAATGCCCCAAAGCCGAAGTCACGCACGAATCACACGCACGCCCTGGAAAAGATATTTTTCTATGATATTTTCTTTTCTTTTTTTCCTCCCCCTTTTCGCGCACACCTCGTTAGTAACCGCAGTATTATTTTTGCCCGCCCACGACCATTTGGCAAGGCAAACTGCTTGGAACAAAAGTCTGCCCTGTCCCAGTCTAGCTCTGGCGATGGAGCCACCAGGAACGAAGGGAGAGTTGCAGTTAACGCCTGGACTGACCTAGACCACCGTGCCAGAATACATGATACGTTCACTCTAGGATGTTTTGTTTGGCGGCTATCGGTAACGGGTAACGCATCTAAACGTAGCAGGAGAACATAGGTTATGAGACCAAAATTAATTCACTGTTTTATTCGAGCCTCCCCCTTCCCAGCAGACCTAACAATAAAGTGTCGAAATTACTAAGGGGTCCTACAGGTACAGGCACAATTGCCACAGAGTTACTCGTACGGTAACTGAATGAACTCTTTCTTCCACCATACATATATATCACACATACATACATACATACATACATACATACATAGTCTTCATTCATTCATTCATTCACCACCTTCAATGCTATTTTTGTAACATCTTGTCCCAGCGGAAAGTATTGGCGGACAACACCTTCCGTCTCTCTTTCCTTTCTCTGCTTCCTTTCTTCCGTTGCTTTGCTTTGCTTTGCTATGATTTCCTTTCCTTTCCTTCTTTCTTTCTTTCTTCCCTGGCGCGACAAGAGAGAAAAAATAAATTAGCTACATACTTTGTATATACCGTGCATACAGCAGCCCACACTTCTTCTCACCAGCCAACCGACCTAACACTCACTCACGTGGCCTGAGGTAGGGGGGAGGCTGGAAGATGCGAAAGTAGATGGAAAAGTGACATATTTCCATTCGGGTAACGATGCTTACCCTTTCGGATCTCCTCCATATGCACACGAAAGCAGGTTCGGTCTGGTCTCGACACTTTCAGATGTTGAACTCTGGGCCTATGACAACAAGTCTACCTCCCGGGCCTAACCAGGGTATGAAGGCATGAGAAAAGAAGAGAAAAAGAAAGGAAAGGAAAGGAAGAAAAAAAAGATATTCAAGTGTGGGTGCTAGATGCTGGCGTACCATCCCCATTCCATTGTAGCCTACTAGTAAGGTGATTCGTACCCAAGTAACTAACTACCGTAAGCTTAACGCGTGTTTGCCTCTCTAGAACAAAAGAACCCTTAAAACATCATCTTCCCGGAAACGGCAGTGACACAGCACGGTACAAGCTTGTATGGATTACCAATCTTCCCTAGACAAGCTTTTCGTACGGTTGTCTACGGTATTGTTTTCAGCTGAGAGTGGTTTTCCCATCGCAGTCATCATTTACGCGGAACATCGGTAGTCGAACTTGAACCTTTTTCTTTTTCTCTTTTTTTTCTTTCTTTCTCCCCACCGACAGCCATAGTGAATTCAAGTTCACTGATACATGGACAGATGGATATTAGGCACATGGATTAAGACGCCGTAGCCATGTATGATATGTACAATTCAGGATTCGCAAGATCCTCGACATACAAGTAAATTTGCCCTACCATACGAGAGGGTAGCAACTGTAGTAGCATGCATTCCTCATACAAGCATAGGTAAAGTATATTAACAAATTCACTTACACAACGGAGTATCACCACTAAAGCAGGACAGAGACTGGTCCTCAAGGCGAGACCGCGCTAACGACAACGACCCACGAAAAAGAAAAAGAAAAAAGGAAGGAAAGAAAGCCATCCGAGATAACCATCCAGACTACCTCTTGGTATTCCCTACCGTACCCAATACCCACTACGGTACTCCTCTATCTTCAACTCTACGCCCATGATATGCTATGCTATGCACCCCATCGATTACGGTACTCTACTCCTGCTACAGTAGGCAATTGGAAAGGCTACATTACCTAAAGGATACGTAGAGATCATCCTGTATCAGTCAATATGCTGTGGCTGCTTACCGTGGCTAGAGTCAATAGGAATGGAATAACTGGATTTGGTCAAGGTACAGGTTCTGTAACGATTCACTATGTGCTCAAGTAGGAGTAGCAGCGGTTGTAGTACTAGTACAGTAGCATAGTAGCGGTATACGTTGGATGGATGCGTGGAGAAAAGAGGCAGGGGTTCCGCTGGGGGAGAAGCAGGGAGGGATGAGGCGAGCAGAAGGGACAACTGTCAAGTTTTTGATATGGTGCTGAATCTAACGCAGCGTGCTCTAGCCATATGGTGGTATCAAACCTGTACTCGAGTATGGTAACTTGCCGCTGGGGAGGAAGGGGTTGGGTGGAATGCGCTGGGTGGAATTGAGGTTGAGAGGTTGCTATAGTACGGGGTACATGGAGGTTAGCATAGGTTAAGTTAGGTGTCCATACCGAGGTATCGTATTTTTAATTTTTTTTTGTATGTGTATGCTTAACAAGTGCGATACGCTATTCCCACAATCTGGATATTTCCCTTGTCATTATTGTGGAGTGGTTGCGAATTGTATGACCCAGATTGCCTTTCCCAACAACAAGTACTGTACTACCACTCCTAATCTAGCATCAAATCTTTGGGTTATGTTGCGTACGTGCGTGCGTGTTACCACGAACAGTGGTGTGTGTGTGTGCGGGTTCTTCACTCCACGATAGTCAGCATTTGCAGTGATCCTGTCGCGAGTCAGCTAGTCCGTCACGGCCAGGGGCCTAACGTGTACTCGTACAGTACCGTACCTCACGGCAGGAGGAAAACCCCTCCCATCTGCACAGCGCGATACTCGAGTACAAGCAACAGTAGTCAGGGAATGCGCGGTCGATCCCCCAGATAGCGGGGTGATGTATCCCATGATGATTCTCAACCTCGTATAGCTAACACTGCGTCGAGCCATCACAGACGGTAGCAAAGGCAGGGCAAACAGTAGCATAACCACCGTAAGATTCCAGACCTATCTTTTTTTGTTTTCTGGTAGTGGTCGTCCTTATCCATTTTCCCACACACCCATTTTTCCAAAAGAAGGAAATCAAATTCGTCAACTATCTATCAATCCTCAACCGTGGACTGTACGGACCTGACATGATTGCGATCGGGCCTTACCAGGCCCATGCCATCCACCACCAACATTTCCACCCCACCACCATCATGAGCATTCACAGTAATCTCCTCCCTACCTCAACAAACCTCAAAAAGTCGTGCGAACCAGAAGCACATCTCTATGCCACAATCAAACAAATCCCCTACGAAACAGAGGGAAATTTTTTTCATCACCACCGGCCTCCGCCATCCTCATTAGGTTCCCCATCTAATCTAAAGTTTCGGGGCAAAGGGGACGCAGCTGGTATCGTGGGAGCACACAAGTGCGATTTTGACAATCCCCTCGTGCGACATGCGAGTGAAACAAGCGCAAAGAGGAAGGAACTCGGTTCGCCAAGAGGGAAGTTTGGTAGAGAGGTGGTTACGCGCAGCCACAGGCTGGTGCTTGACCTTTGTCTGAGTCCTCCCCCAGAAGGTTAGGGAAGGGTATGAGCATGACACCGCCCGTTTGAGTCCGGGGTATGTTTCTGTGCCGCATACAAGTTCAGCTGGACAGGGGGCAGAAGGGTTGCCCTCTGGCCGGGTTTGCGATGATATCGATAATGATGCTTTGCTTAACCGGCCCTCTCACACCCCCCAAAAATAAGAAAGGGCACAATAAGATTAAGCATCCGATACATATCGTCATTTTCGAGCAGAAGCGAAGGCCTAAGGGGCCTGAACCATACACATCCCAACCCAACTTAATCCAAACTCCTGATGATTGACACTGCCTTCCCTCCCCGGTAAAAACTCTTCTCATCCGGGGGGAGACTTGAGCCTCAGGGTTAGGTCCCTATTAAGGCCGACACTTTTGTCCCCAGCTATGATATGATACAAGCACCAGAAGAATGTGGCTGTTCGCCAAAAGTGCTGCCTCCCGCGCGCGACTCCGACAAACAGGTTCGCCATTATTTTTAATGTAGCGACGCAGCCAACCAAAAGCATGACCTACTTTACCTACCGTCGTACCAGACACACACACATCCACCGAACAAATGACTCGCAAACAGTCATCCCTATCTCCCGGTATGTACTCTAGTACCGGTACCTACCTAACTCGTTTTCAAGAAACATTCTTTTCTTTTCTTTTGGCGATGACACTGTGATCGTGACCCACCCGACCGCAGCAATAGCAATAAGGAGGTTTGAATCTGTCCTCTGCCCCCACGAGGGGATCAGCGGGGAGGGTCTTGTGAGGAGGCGCCTGTATGTTTGTCGATCTTTTACCTTCTTTCTACCTCTTTGGCGGCGCTATGGCAGAGCATTTATGCTGAACAAGCTGAATAATATATTTCGGATGATTTGGGTGAGTAAATGATCGCATTTGCCCTACCTACTCTAATATTGCTCAACACTGGAAAAATAAGAATGAAAATCAAAGCCACCATGCGGCGCTCTCCAATACCGTAAAATATCATAGTCCACTGTCATATTATATCTCCGCCAGACCTCCGTGTTCGGAGGCAAAAACGCCTTAAGAAGGATCAGTGTTTTTCCGTACACAGTAAAGCTTAAGTGTGCTGAGTGTGTTGCCTCTCGCTGTCTGGTGTTCGCGATTTTTTTTAACCCGTCAAATTAAACCTATGGTAGACCGAGGCAAATATTGGGGGAGATTAGACGTGTGGCGGAGATAGTTGATTATATGGGATTTTACGGTATCATAGTGAATGGGTCCTGGTACTCGGGCTCAGCGCCACAGGCAACTGACTGGGGCACATAGTAGCAACCTAACCAACGGTAGCATACCTATCGTACTGGTACCCGAGTAGCAGGGTACCGGTAGCAGAGTAGCGACTGAACCAGACATCCACCCCTCCATTATTCCAAATCTTGAGAAACAACGCAAATCAGTACTATAAACACCCGTCATCACGACCCTTTACGCGTTCCTCCTCTTCCCTGCACCAAATTTAGACCTCACCTCTTGGCAACTCACAAACCAAGAACGAAAAGGGGAAAACAAAAGAGAAAAGAGAAAAGAGAAAAAAGAAAAAGAAAAAAAGGAAAACCTAAGGTGAAAATTTTCAATCACATATCGGTGGTATGATACCAGTTGCAAATAATAGTAATAGCTAGTGACGAAAAGTGGTGAGGGACGCGAATGTGCGAATGTGCGACAGGCAGACAGGCACAGGAACAGGCACTAGGGTGAGCACGAGCACAGGGTCTCACTCGATTTATAATTATACCGGGTTCGCACTTCCAGCTTTGTGTTTTGGGTGTGAGCTATGTGATTCAAATTTACGTTTCTCGGGTTGTTAGGATGATGAATATGAAAATTTTTCTTCACCAAGGTTCGTTTTGTTTCGTGTCGTACGGTGGGTGCTGTGCTGTGGTGTGCTTTGCTTTGCTCGCCGGAAAAGGCTTGGGTGGTAGATGTCTTTGATTTCTTTTCTTTGACCTTTTTTTTTTTTGAGGTTTTGTGTTACGGGATGGTCTTGTGTTTGGTATCATATCGGTAGTACCGGTACGGGCACTGTGCCTGCGACATGGTACGATATGGTATGATGGTTGAATTGGGGAAGAATGAAGGGAGGGAGAGCGAGGGAGGCGAGATTAGTCATGAGACCTCTGAACGGGATACTTGTTCTCCGAATACTTTTACTCTGTGAGTGTTTCTCTCTTTCGCTTGATCCTGGAAAAGTGCAGTATGATAGCGGTATTTGGGTGGGCTTGTTGATAAAAATCGGAAATCATACTAAACCCCTGTTTCCAGAGAGACTTGTATGGGAGCAGCAGAAATACTGTAGTTTTTTTCTTTCCCATTTCTGCTATCGCACCCGACAGGGCTGGGTGGATTAGTCATGCTGTGTCCATCACAAGTCCAAGCCTTGCCAGGACAACGCTTGCCAAGTACTAGTAGAGGTGGGGGAAGTCCCGTAGCAGGATGGGACAGGGGCGGATTAGTCATGAGCCATTTATTCATCGTTCACAGGTGATGAGTTCCCATCCTACCATAAACTATTGCATGCATGCATCACGCCAGAGAGAAACAAAAATAACTAGTGCCGGTGGATTAGTCACCCGCTACTCTACTTACGGTACTGGGGAGATCGTAACTTGCTCTTCCCAGTTGACTCGGGCCACAAAGTGGCATCCTGCGCTGAAAATAAGAATAAGGATTTTTTTTCCTCTTTTTCCTCTTTCCCGCTGGTTGGATGATTGTGTGACAATAGCCGCGTTTTGGGATGCAGTACTGATAGCTAGCTGCAAGTACCGTACTTAGTAGTACAAGGGGGGGCAAAGTAACTGGGTACGGTACGGCGCTCTACGGTACTCGAGTATCATACAAGCCCACGTGCGGTTAGGACATCCCGTTCCAGCCACTCCAAGATTAAAAGGACTAGGCAGTCTTCTTCATGCTGCGCCATGTCGTGAGATGTTAACTACCGGTAGGTATTCTGGCCGTAGGCGATAAATTACCATCACTTATCATAAGCGCGGGCACTAATGGTATCATGGATAATCACTCGCGGTGGCAGTGCTTGTTTCAAACCGAGTGGGGTATCGATAAGTTACTCGGGATATCTTGGCGGGGAAGGAGGAACCGGGGAAGGGGGAGCGAAGGGGGGTTACATGATGGTGGTATTTAGCTCGTTATGGGAGGTTGGTATTTTGGGATTCAATGCTTTGGAGGGGGAGATGGTAAAGTATGCCTCGGCTTTAGCAAGCTACCGGTATATATCATACATTTGCCGTAACTTAGGGCGCGTCTGGTTGCCCTTCATTTTAACGCTGGTTGTACGTAGACGTTTAAGGCAAAACTCTATTTTTCTTTGGAATGCCCGGGGGGGAGAGGGGGGGGGGTCCGGCCGATACAGAAATGCTATGATATGATCAAATTGGTTGCGATAGTGAGGTCGGAATGAGGGTTTTCTGAAACATCGGTTTGGTCAATATTCCCCCGGCCTGTAATGTAAGGTGCAGGGCCCTGGTCCTGCCTGCGGCGCGTTGCAATAACTTAAAACCTCCTAATGGCCTTGCACGAATCCATCGATAGAGCTTCTCTTTGGCTGGCTCAACCGCGCCGGTTTGCGCTTATTTTGTAAGAGCCTATGGTAGTCTCTAATTCTATAAGGAGTTGTGGCATGCATTTAGCGCAAGTCTGTTGAGTGGAGATGTCTGTGAGGAAACTCCTTACTTCGAATAAGCGCTGTATTCCAGCGTTGAAACTGTGATTCTTGGCATTTTATTGGCAGCCACAGGGTGGAGTGCTGTGGCTTTGTTACTGTGGTTTCTTGTTGCACCATCTTGCATTTACCCATTGTCAAGAGTTGGGAGGCTCATGATGGCCGGACGCGCCCTTAGAGGAATGTTCTCATCCCTTGATTTGCAGGGACACATGAGCTAGCTATAACAGATGTGTTATTATTGTCATTATTATCACTACGGTATGTAGTTACGCATCCAAGTGTACCAAGAATGAAGTTATCTACGGTAGGGTGCTGTTTCGTGTTGTTCAGCTTGCACTTGGTTTAGCACGCCACCTATAAGTCCGCCAAGAGTAGTTTGATCAGTTCACAATGCGATAGGGTGGAGACTTGAATTATTCGAAGTTATAATTATCATGGTGCCTTTTTTTTTTTTACCGTGGATGATAATAATAAATCTACTATAGCCAAGCCAGGCATGCTTGTACGAGTCAATGCATCAGCTGCAGGCGGGGCCAAGGAGAGGATGATTACGTACTCCTCTTTTCTTCTCTCGAGGGGGGCACCTAACTTACCTAAGGCAAATTATCAACCTCCAACAGGCCGATTTTCATAAATATAATGCCTGTGTTACTAACTGGAAAGCTCGGGAATGTTTCTTACATACTCCACTATCATTCATTGCAGGGCAATGATTGATACTCTGGGGAGGTTGATTACTTACTCCGCCTCCCTTCACCCGTCCTCGGAAAGCCGCACAGTAGGAACCCGAATAATTGAACCTGGCTCTAGGACGTCCAAAATTCCCTCTGTTAGATAGGAGGGGACACTGCAAAAACTGGAACCCTCTCGGCCCTGGCTTAAGGCGAAAATAAAGAGATATCATACCGGACATTACCACTAGGGGCAACTCCAACGCCCTACGCAAGGCTCAATTATTCTAGTTCTTGAAGTCTTCATAGTACTACAAAGCCAAGGTAAACCCGACAGCTTACGTATGCGTCTCTCTCCCTCCTGCCTCCGGTGGTGCAAACACCTTGGGCGATTGGGCCTATCCGATCCGGATACTTAACTGCCCGGGGAGAAGCAATGTTCGTGCACATATCATTGCTGCCATGTGATTGAGTAGACAGTAGCCCCGGACCGGCCTCTCCCGAATTATGGATATTTCCGTCTCCCTCGGACGTAGGTGTCTTAACTGATAATTGGTATGATATAGCCTACTGAAACAACACTTTTAACAGCACGTTGGATTGAATTACGGGAAGGCTTCTCACCGGATGTAAACCTCGGCCATGATGCTCTTTCCACCATGTAATGATTACGTCCTCGTGTAGAGTATACGGAGGCTATCACGCCATTGACTCAATCGGGGACATCGGTCTACCAATCAGCCAAACATCAATCGCCACCCTCTAGCAATGTTAGGCATTCTCCCTTCAAATAAACGACCAAACCCTCAACAGAACTCTGACTATCCTGCCCAGCCTGCGTGGATACGGTGCTATAGACCATGATGGTTTAATCGATGGCGGTGGTGGTTTCTGGAGGTTTCCAAGACTACCGGTACACTCGAAGACTTCTACCTAGCCCAACAGCCCCCACTGAGCCCCAGGCTCATACTCGTAAATCCACCACCCGAGTGACGCTCCATGACGGCAGCTGAACTCTCACCCTCCCTCCCAACAAATTCTGGATCCAGAGGGTCCAGGAGTCAGAAGAGGGGAGAAGAAAAAAAATCGGATGTCTCAGGTAATGTATCCTTTCCTATCATAAAATCCTGAAGAGTAAAGTGCGGAAACAAGGGCGGGTCGTGTCAGGTCACAAGTCAAAAGTGAGGAGAGTAGCAAGGGATATTCTAGGCAACAGGCTCGTCCAGTCCGGATCGGAAGGGCCCCACCACCCTAAGTGTCGAAGTCCGTCGCCGGATATCGGGGCAACTGAGTGTGTTTGGAAGAAGAAAAAGGAAAAGAGGAAAAAATAACAAAAAAACAAAAACAAAAAGTAAACTAGGAAAGGATACCGGTATGTAAAACGTGGGGTAGGTTGGGGAAGCATTATTAGCAATTCTAGGTTGGTGGGATTATTTATTGTTTAATTGTTATTGATAAGTGGAGCTAGCGAGGGTGCGGTGCCATAGGGCTAGAGCTAAAGATGGTGAATGGATGGGTCCAGCGTTCGATGACCAAGGTCGCTGTGTGTGCGATATGGTGCGATGGGAGTGCAATCTTCTGCAGTAGCGAGACGGGATGTGGTCCGTGTGCTTTGGTTCGCTGCGGAGCGGTACAGTGACAGAGTGGGCGATGGGGTGGAAGTGTTGCTGTAGTAGGGAGTAGAGGAGAGCTGAAGTTGAGTGTATAGCCACGAAGATCTCTCGAACGTTGAGTCAAGATTTATTACCCTGTACTGCCCATATGGCAACCTGAGTTCGCTAGTTACCGTACGGCAGTTCGTTATCGCAGCTAGCTGCTTGTTCTGTGCAGTTTACAGTGCCGGTTGTGTGCATTCAATTCACACAATCTTTGGCGCGGCTGCCGATCAATAATCGTTAAGGCCCCTAAGACAGTGGCGCAAAATCCCATTGATTAACCGCCACACCAAGATCCCATGTGTGACCATGGCTTTTCCGCGCCCCCATTGCGCTTCTTCAGCCCAGAATTTTAACCGGTTTGCCGGGACCGAGGCGGGGTCGGTCCCACAATCAATCAGGGGGGACTTAAGCGGTGACCGAGCGGGCGATGTTTTTCGATATTAAGTAGGTGACAAGGCCGCCTGTATCCTCCACCAAGGGTGAGAGATTTTTCTCCCTCTTTCTTTCTTTCCACCCCTTTCTTCAAAGTTCTTTACCTTTCTGAGCTGGGTTGCTTTTGGAGTAACATTAGGTTTGTGTTTGCGTTTGTGTAGTGGGGATTGCCGGTAGGAAGCTGTGTTCCCGAATGAATGAGATTGCTAATGAATGAGACTACGTGCTTAGGTATCACGGCACTTGTTTTTCTCGGTGGGCGCGGGGTGGTGGGAAAGGTTTTGGGGGTATGTCCTGGATTTGTAAGGGGTCTGGATTCATTATAGGACTTTTTTTTTTGTCCGGTAAGATGGATTGAAACATTTTTGAGAGGAAATAATGAGCCTTTTGGCGAACTTGGTGTCATTTTAGGTTGCACCCTAAGGTTCTGGTCGGAATGGGGAGCCTTTTTTGCGTCAATATTAGGCCGATGAACAGTGTTCGCAGTTCATGGAATCTTCGGGTGGCTGATGGTGGCGGGGTTATCCTTCTCTGGAGGAGGGAAGAAGATGACTAGTGAATGGCTTTCCTAAAGCGGCTGGTGAATGTTAGCGGGGGAACGCCTTTCCAGGCGTCATGGTGTATTCGGGCTGGAGGTCGTGCTTCAACTAGCTCTAGATGACGAACTTCAGACTCAGGCGGTTACGGCTCAGCCTGACCGTCTATTGAGTTAGTGCGTTCTATCAAGAAGCCATAATTTCCGCCCGGAGAATTTCGGCCTTCGCGGTCACATTTTTTGAGAATTATATTCTGGGGGGTTGTTGAAAATCGGAAACTAGAGGGTACTACAGTATCTGATCGGATGATCATGTCGTCTGGGGAGAAGTATGGTGTTACAGAAACCAAAAACCCAGACTAGTTGCTTGAAACTACGCCAAACCGAGCAAGTGGGAATCGAAGGCTTAGAGGGAATTTTCATTATCACAAGGAACCCATACAAAATTGGGCTATTTCTGATTCTGATTTACGCCTTCTATTTGCCGTCGTCATGTTCTTGGAATATCATATCGGAAGGTTGCCCCCGGTTGTTATGGTCTCCAAAAGGCCTTTAGTTTCCAATTTTTGATGTGGTCTCATCGACTTTTGATGACTCCCCCCCGGGTACTTGTTCAGAATCATCCTACTAGCCCCACAAAGATCTCAAGGGAGAAATGAAGAAAGGGAAAGTTAGAGGCTATCTTTGCCTGTATAGGAGCACTCTTCCACCCACTCAGCTGACGTGGGCGCAACAAAGATACTGTGATATTATTGGCAACCTCATCTGACCACCGACCCACAAGCCCCAAAGTGGCGTCACCTATATCGTGATGAGATCACAAAAGCCATAAAAAAACCCCGCGGGAGCCAAAAATGTCTTTTTCCTCTCATCCGCTCTCTTTAAAGAATTTATTAAATGGGCTGTTTAAACGGAAAATAGATACACAATCGGCGCAACAGCGTATTCTATTTTTGCATCACAAAAACACCCTATACGCATCCAGTGCCGCAGTCGGCGACGGGGCCGGAACGCTCCGAAAAGGCGAGGGAGTACTCTGATAGAACTTTGCTCGCGAAGGCGTGGCTCCCGCTGGCACGGTATTTTGTGGAGTTGCTCCTGAGTGAGATTTGTGCCTATTTTACGCTCAAATGAAGACGGGACGGAATAGCTGTGTCCTAGAATGGGTCTTTCCCTACAAATATATGACGAGGAGGGAAAACAATACAAGGGTTGGAAATACTGGGGAGTTGGCGAAGGTCAGCGAGTGATGTCCCGTGATGAAATGATGACTTTGGGCAGTGGGAATTGTGGCTTTGATGCCCTAATCTGGGCGTTGGGTAAGGAAACGCCTCGGTGACACTTACCCCAGGAATTATGGACCTCGGTCATCCACTCTTGGTGGGGAGCCTCCTGGTCCTTGAGATGTGGGATTTTAGTTGAGAAGCTTGCTATGCATGATCAAGACCACCCCCGCTGCTCATCGGTGACTGATGGAATGGGGTTACGATATCGGAGTTAGTAGCCAAGGGTCATTAGACCACCAGGTAATTAGCACATATATATGCGTCGTTAGCTGTGTTACATGACCGCGGCTCATTCGTAACCTGCCTATGACGAGATAGGATATAATTGGGTAGGCCCATCATCGGCATAACGGTATTCATTGGTTAACCTCTCAAAGTCTACTAGAATTTTGCTCCCGGTAAGATGCTGCGCGCCCTGGGGAGTCGTCAGCGGGTCACTTGGACTTGTGACCCTCAGCGAGGGTGCCGCGTACGCTGTGTTTGGCGAATTTCTTGTTATCCTGAAGGTTAGGGTGACCTTGGAGAGAGGCATGTGCGGATTTAGAGAGAACTCAGGATATATATCCCATTTATGGCCCCGCGGTGTATGATGCGCACTAGTATTTCACCAAACGACTTGCCTTAGGGGGGCTTACAGCTTGGCTTCCAGGAGCGTTGTCTCTCACGGAGTGAGCCTTTGAGGCTATTCCTATTACTAGTGTTGGAGAGAGTCATGTTGAGATTCTCTGGACGGAAGAAGAGGAGTTGAGGCACTGTTTGGCATGTGCTGATTTTCCTTATAAAGAAAGATTTCTTGAAAATAAGTTGTATTCTGGGAAAAAGAAGGACTAGACCCTAAGTAAACTTTGTATTGTAGAAATGACATGATTTATGCCATGATCCTTTTGCACATCCTCCAGTAGGGCCCCATTCGAATATATTTTTCATTGAGCTATTATGGTAAGTGTAGTACGGAGATGGCGCCTGGAATTCTAACTGCACCTAGGGTATTATTATTATATTTTTTTTGTTATTTTTTGCTTTGGGTCGCATGCATGGTTTATATCGAGTGACCTCTTCATATCTTAAACGTATATGGTATTATCTAATTGAGCATGACCAAACTTGCCTACCGACATCTCCAAAAGCATGACACTTACTGTAGCTCATAAAGAGTGTCAAGCGGTGCCAGTTGGACGGAAAACTGTCTGCTCTGGAACATATTTTGAGAGAGTGACAATCACAATTGATCACTCGAGAACTGATTTGGGGTTGGGGGTGGGGAATTTTGCCGACTTTTCAACATAAGGGGAGAAAAGATATGGGGTCTGACTACTACAAGCTGCTCCACGCCACGAAGCAGATTCTTAGCCGAACTTATGTATGCACGTTTTAGAAGCGGATGTTTCTGGTCCTCCAATAATTTCTATTCGCGGGATATGAAGAAAGTTTGTGCCAACATCTTAGGATTGTACGCGCCCCATAAGTGAAGCCACCGAAATATATCTGAGCCGTAATAAGGGCTTGGGCGTTATGAGATAGGTATGGTATCGCGTGCTGGGGTTGGCATATTAATTACCTGCTGCGCTAAAGTTGCTAATGGGTCCCTCCCTCATCTCTATCACATATGCTATGTACGAGCAGACTGTGCTTTCCAAAGCAGAAAGTCTGTTCTCGACCTTCACCTAGGCACAATCGACGACTACGCCGTAACTTACTTAAAAGGACCTGCACTCGCTCCTCACTGCCCTACGGAGTCTTTGGGGATGGTGGCTTTTTAGGGAAATCTCATCTATGGGTAGTAGCCATTAAGGGTTCTCGTGTTTTTACGCTTGCTAGGCCAAAGTGATTACCGCTCAGCTACTGCCGGCATGCCTCAGGGATAGACTGTGTTTTGGCAAGTACGCCACCCCAACACCATCGTCAAACACGATTGATATATTCTCGCCGGCCATTGCCCCTCTCTGATGGACTCGTGATATGTATTATTATTGAATCCAAACCCATCGGCCACGACGGATGCGGTGAGCGATATAGAGCTCAGCCACCGCTTGTACTTAATTCTCATTCGCCCTGTGGAATACCTGGCAAACACGCATTCCATCTTTGGAAAAAGCCTAACTCCAGCCTCTATCCTGGCACAATTCGTGCCACCCATGCAAGGCATCGAATAGTATTCTCTGGAGGCCTTGTTAGGATGGTTAGGTGTCCTATTCGCTGATATGTTGTGCGAGCGGCTGCGAGTGAGAGCGTGTGTCCTCGGTTCGATCCCGAATTGGGTATCCCGCTGGCTTGGGAAACTCTGAGTGACCGGCGTGCTGCTGTTACCCGGCTTTAGCCATGGTTTGCCTTCCCTAAAACAATGGTGATGTTCTTCTGGATGATTACGGCAAATTGCAGAAACCTGTAGCCAATCCCCCGAACAAAAGAAGCGCATGAGACCGGGCTAAATTTAAGTAAACTGCGCTTCTTACGGAAAAGCCCCAAATACTTCATTTGTTGTGCGGGGATAAATTGGATACTTCTGTCTTGAAAACAGCGAATCGTACAGGAAAAGCCCTTGCTGATTACCATTGGCACATTTGGTGGACAATTGATTTGTTTGGTTCTCCTTGCTTCATCGTCGGAAATTTCTATTGGGCCCGTAGGCGTTTTCGTTCTGTCCGTTTGGTTCCAAACGCGCCGGGTTTCCACATAGCTTCAAACTAAGTGCTAGTAGCCTGAATAAACCGATGGAGATGAAGTCCGAAGGGGCGAAATAACTTTCGGGGAGGAAAAGACAAGACAGGGAAGGGGACCGCAGTAAGGAAGCTTGTGGGAGAAGACGTGTCATGTTATACAATAGCGATAGAAAAGTTCGGGGACAATGGAGGAATTGGGTTATCTAAATCGGATATGCTCGTAGTAGGGGTTTGGTATTGGTGGGAGGGAGAAGAGAAGTTGCAGCTGTACACAACTCTAGTTCTAGGCAATCACAAAAGCTCAACAGCTCTGGTATCTGCCACTTGCCTGTGATAGTTGACAACAATTCCTTCACATTTCAAAGCAGATTTACAGCCAAGCACAATCCTTATATCATACCATGGAAGCTAGGAGGTTTTTGACATGAAAAGGCTATTAGATATGGAGTATATATAGAATATTCCATGTACTACACAAGAAGTAGAAATTACTAAAGCTAGATAACTAGTTTCAACCTTATATAGCTGTCCAGATAATGTAACCATTATACAAATAGAGGTTGTATAAATATCAATTTACTGAAGAAGGTATAATACTTGTGAAAGTTTAATGTTATAAAATGTAATTGTAAAAGCTTATTTATTGTTTTATTCTCTGATTATTTATCTAAACAGGAAAGTAAAAAAAGAGGGGTTAAAAAAATAAGTCAGAAGCAGTTCAACTAGAAGTAAATTAGGGGAAAAGATATTAGATAAAGATAAGTATTACTACATATTCTGACTCCTAAGTCCTGGCTGACCATTCTAGCTACTTCTTATTATTCACTTATATTACTTCTATCTTAAGTAGTATCATAATACATTCTTTATAACAATTTGTAAATAAACTTTATAAGAGTAAAGTATAATTTGTTGAGTATAATAATAATCTACAACTTGAGAATATATATATGATTCTTAAATCCTATGTTATCTAATTTGTTCAAGTTTATAATCTTTTAACAGGCCTTGGTAACTGTAATAGCCATAATACTATTAGATGTAGGCTGTAAATCTATGCTATTGTAATAATTAATAAGTATTGAAAAAGGCAAATAATAATATTATTTAAAATAAATTTGATTTTTAGCTTCAAGTTTTTAGACCTTAATCCTATTTTGAATTTTTAGTACATATAGCTTAAATTAGAAAGTGAATTCTAGTTTCGGGGAAGGGACAGGGGAGTAGTACTGGGTGTTAATGTTGTCTATACAATATGGTATATCTATCTCTAGGCCCCTTTTATTTTTTATATTTTTACCTGCTCATTGGGCTTGTTCATTTGTTGCTAGAATTGTCTTTGCCGGGGCCTGCCAAGCCTTTGCGCCCCGGGACTATCGCAACCGTACATGCTGAGCGCAGAGCCTCATTAAACACAACCACCACACCCACGCCCAACAACTTACCATCACCACCGCCGCCAGTAGGAGCACCCGGAGGTCCTACGTTCTTGTGCGCGTGAGGTTACGGTGAACCGGGTCGCTCTGCTGGTCTTCTACGCCTGCCACAGACGCTTTATGATTGACTTGCGAGTCCGATATAGACATACCACTAGAGCTTACATCTCACTCTTTCATAAGCATGGAATCCCCCGAAACGTGCCTGACTAACGTCTTTAAGATCGTCTGTCTCCCATTCCTCCTGATACTGTTTCTCCAAAACATCACGATGATGCTGGATTTTCGTTTTGGCCGCCCTAACTAACCGAGCACAGGAGAACCTCTCCCGAATACCCTACACTCTGTACCGCAATCCACCCCCCTCAACTCCGTTTTCCATACGCCATGCAGAGCGAACGCTTCGGAGTGAAGGTCATATTGTACTCGGCGACAGGGGGCCAAACGCCCTTTGGGTTTTCCAAGTGGAGTGTTTTAGCAACGGCGCACCAAGGGGTCACGGGAGGGAAGGCGAGGGTGGAGAAGGCCGCGTAGAAGGGGAGGTACAGGCGCAAATAGCCGAGGAGTCGACGGAGGGCAAATGGAAGAGCTTAGAGAGGCGTATTAGAGAAGAGTGGGGTTTGACAGGTCAGTACTCCCTCCTTCACCGCGTGAGCTTAGACGGAAGAGCAGAAGAGGACGGAAGAAAAGGATTAATTGGCGTCATCGTAACAGAATCATCATCAGGAGTATTTCTCGCGGCATCGCTGGCTAGTTCTACGAAGGGTGGTGGGGATATATTTTCGCCAGTACAGCTTGGGCGGAGCACACCTGTTACGTCTGCTGTGCCTACCTCTCGCCCGGGAATATTCTCTCCCTCTCCACAAGATGTTGCCACCATTGACTTGACAGATGACCCCCCAGGGGAACCTAAAGAAGATCATCTGCTGCCATACAAGCAATTTCTCGCCGCCGTGTTGTCGTCCATTTCCTTCAATTTGTCATTACACAGCGGCTATACAGCACTCAACATCCGAACCCTCGTCTCGCCCTCGTCGCTCGTTCCTCATGTCACTGAATTGAAGGAGGATAAAGGGGATTTGCTCCCTTCTGCCCCTATCGCGTTGCCTGGCTTACTTCGGCCGTCGATACTCGCACTAGAGGCGTACCTAACGACATCTGGGACCTTTCTTGTGACGCCTCATACCCACGTTCAGGCCGCTTTAAGACGTGTTTCATCATCGCTATCATCGTCGCTTGATAAAAGAGACGTGTTTATCGCGCCGTGGGGAGAATGGGGTCGATTGGTATCCGAAGAGGGGTTGAAAATTGGCGCGCGGGAGGAAAGGTGGAAAGCCTCAGTTAGAGAATACTTACAGGACTGTGGAATTTTGTCTGCGCCAAGCCGGCAATGGGAAGAAAAGTCAATACTTGAGGAAGCGATTGACGGAGGCCGATGGAGAAGGGTTGAGATCTGGGTCCCTATTAAGGATCACCCGAGCGAAGGGATGGGCATGCTTGTCAAAATATTGTGGCCGGATACACTACTGTTCCTGCGCACTTCAGAGGGTGATACTAATGGATTGCGGAGCGAAGGTGAGGGCTGTGATGCTTTCTGGAAAAAGGTTTTCGATGCTCCTGAGTATGCAAGATTTGCATCGGGAAGGTTATCGCGTTCTCTGGCCGTTGGCGTGAAGGATAAAAGGGAGCTAGGCGCGGAGTGGTGGGATATCCCATCAGCCGTGGATTGGGCAGAGGAATGGATGGATGGGAAGGAAAATCGTGAGAAGATCGTCATGGCTAGACGGGAAGAGAAGAAGCGACAGCAGCAAGAGAAGGAACGGATGGAACGGGAGGCCGAGGCAGAAAAGGAGCAGCAGTCAAAGGCTGATGAGCCAATACCTGAAGTCAAGGAAGACGGGAGCGTTAAAGGCAAACTCAAACTCTTAGACGAGGCAAAGAAGGATGGTCTTGTTACTAGTGGGAATACAGGTGTCTACCCTACCCCACCGGACGGCGGACAGCAGCAGCAGCAGCAGCAGCAGCAGCAGCAGCAGCAACAGCAACAGCAACAGCAACAGCAACAGCAACAGCAACAGCAACAACAGCAACAGCAGCAACCTCAACTTCCAGGACCCTCCTCAATAAGCTCGGGCAGTAGCGCACCGAATACGACGTCCAATACCACCTCCGCCACTGCTGCAACAGATATGGATCTTGACTGGATAGATGGAGTTATGCCGGATGCCGTTCCTGACCCCACCCGGAAGCAAAGTGATGCGACCGGAGGAGTGGGGCTGGCGGGAGGCACTGGAGAAGCCGATCTTTTCGGAGGGGATATGGATGAAGATATGTTCGGAGGGGGGGTTACAGAAGACGACTTTGCATTTTTTGACAATCCCGGACAATTCGGAGGTGGTGGAGACGTGGATATGGGACTTGATGTAGATTTTGGGGGCGGGGGCACAGTAGACTTAGCGATGGAATCACCGGAAGTCACCCTCAAGGAGGATATGCTCACTTTAGTGAATACCCCTGGCATCCCAGCACAAAATATGGATCAATCTGCAGAGGAATCAAAAACCGCAGAGCCGTCTGCATCTGACAAAACAGAGCCACATATCCAGACACCTCCATTAAGTCCACATAGAGCTATCCGATTATTAGTCCCTGAATATGCCTCCAACCCAACGAACAGTTCCCAGCATCTTACACCACCCACGACAGTTTCTGTCATGAAGACTCCGCAGAAAAATGGGGGGCTCGCGCCATTAAGTGGTGGGGTTAGTGAGGCTAAACGCCGGATGTCACTCTATTCGCCTATCACATTCACTACCAAAGTTGAAATGGCGGATCGAAAGTACGCGCCTGGAGGTCGGTTCTTTTTACCAGAGAGCATAAAAGAGAAGGAACAGAAGGAGTTAGAGGAGGAGCAAAACATCACAACCATCGGCCTGAAGCGAAAAAGAGGTGGCAGTATGTTTATGCGATCAATGGTTGTAGAGGAAGCCACTGCGCCAGAGATGGCTGAAGTGGTGCTTGGAGACGAGGACGCGGTCATGGATGATAGCGATGGAGCGACAGGGGAAGGGGACGATGAAAGCGAACTCTACTCCGGGGATGAAACAAGCAGCGAGAGCGACGCCGACGACGAAACTGACGAAGAGGAGGAAGAACCTGGGGGCGGTGCATACTATACAAGTCCGGTAGCTGTGGCCTACGGTGGTGGTATAGCCCGCAGAAAACGAAAACGGGCATATGAAGACGAGGATCAGGAAATGGAACTAGCGCCGCCAATATCGGACTCTACAAAAAGAGACGTAGGGGTCGGAGCAGATGAGGAAGTCGGAGTTTCAGGAGAATTGGCACCACCGCCTTGGGAGGTGATGGTACCGGACCTTACGGAATCGGATCTCGTTGGAATATTCTCGAACATCAGTCTAGAAACAGAGGCTATATCACTTGCGGGCTTGGGAGATAATGAATTTGCTACCGTTAGCAGGCTGGTTCGCGATCAGATCGTCTACGGAACAACTAAACCTCTAGGGGACCTGATGGAGATGACTAGCGTCGAGACAACTGGTGAGGATGACGATGAGGAATGGTGTGCCATACGGCAGCGCCGAGGGAAAGATGAAGGCGTAGTAGAAGATGCTGTGAAGTCGCTCTTTGGGAAGACAGGTGTTGCGAGGTGCACATTAGAAACCTACGTTGCAATAGCAGATGCAGTCATTGAACCACCACCGCTGCTTGGCCGTGCTGCGGCTATGCGGCCAATACCTCAACCCCGACGTGGGGGAATTGCATCGGCGCTGGCCAAGAGACCAGAAGTAGAGGTTAACACAGCAGTTTTCAAATTACCGCCTCCGCATGTTCATATTCATAGGGCGGAGTCTGCGCTTGAAATATTACCGCCAGCCTTACATTTTTGGGAAACGTTTGGATTCGGCCCGTGTTCTGGCGCTAAGAACGTCATTGCATTCTGCCTCCACCCTGATTCCCGACCAATGGAAGAAGCAGCGGATGCCTTTCTAGAGAGAGTTTCAGGAGCCTACGAAAGTGGGCGGTATGGTGTACATGTTCGAGCAAAACTAGACGGTGTGGTAGATAATGGGGGGTACGGAGTTAAGGGACGAGACATAAAAGCGGTCATTGAGGCAATGGAGGGTTTCGGAAGTGTACTTGCGAATGTTGCGGATGAAGGTTGCAATATCGTTGTTTACGTGGTCAACCCCTTCGAACATCCGAGCACACTCGTGGATATCTGCGTAGGGTTTTCGAAGCTGAAGAAGGTCTATGAGAGTCGGTTAGGGGGGATCAAAGGGAATAATCTGGTTCTCCAAGTTGTTCGCGCAGGCTTCCTTGCACGGAAAATGGGGGCTGTTGGCACTGCACAGGCGGAATGGGCTAGGCTAGCTGCGGAGGTGTACAATCGGTGTGTGCCGAGTGATGGTGTATCATCACTAGAGGAGGTATAGTTTCCGATATCTTGACCCAACATTGCAGCCTAACTAACACGAGTGGCAGGCGCAGAAGATGTTTTCCCCATCAATATATCTCTCCCGCCCGCCGCCAAAGTCAATCGAGTTCAAGCTGACGACCGAACCTTCTCCCGCACTTCTTCTGGAAAACTCAGTTCTTCATATAGCTTACTCGCAATCGCTCGACGAGCGTTGGGTATCCGTCGCCTGGACAGACAATTGGGGCACGATCCAATCCACCGAACTCTACTCTCTCGGCCGCAAAAACACCACAATCCTCCGCCCATTTGATGAAGTCTGCCGCGACATCTGGAACAAAACACTAGAAATAACTTCAACCCGCAAAGTCCACTGGCGTCTAGTTCTAATAAAAGTTGGCGAACCACTGCAAGATGAAATAAATACCTGGACAACCCTCGCCTCAACCACTACACACTCACTCGCAATCCTCTCCGCAGACCTGAATCCACCAGTATACTTGATCCCATCATTACCAGCTCCCATACCAACAGCTTTCAACCACCAAGTTTCCGTATACACCACCCCACCCGTCACAACTCCAACACCTGGCTCCATCGTCTCTCCCGACCAATTTGGCAACGCAGCCAACACACCCTCTGCTGATCCGACACCAGACTTAGACCCTGACTCCTATCTCGTCGACGTCTGCGATGAAACTTGGGGAGTCATACTCCCGCACAGACGCCGCTTACCGCCAGATTATGCTAGCGGTGCGCTGGCGTATCTAATCAAGCGTGGGGGTATAAATGATGGAGACGAGCTTCGTGTATTAAAGATAGAACTAATCGTCGCAGAGAACAAGGGTGGGGCAATACCATTGCTGAAAGAGGTGCTGGGTTGGTATAGAGACCTTGCATGTCTTGCGCTATGGAAAGGTGTTGTCGGTGATGGAAAGGGCAATGGAGCCCCTTGGCACTTGGCAGTTGCGTGGAAGGGGGTAGAGGGGGTAGGGTGGGTTATGTAGAGGACTGTGCTATTAATGTATGATTGAGCTTGCGAGAAAGAAAGGAGGGGGGCGGCGCGTGGGAAATTGGGCGTTTATTTCTTCCTTTTCTTCCTTTTTCACTTTCTTTCTATTTCTTCATTTCGCTTTACTTTTTCTACTTCTCTTATTTCTTATATAGTGTATTCAGTCGTTTATTGCTTTGTTTGAATTTTGGTGTAAATAGCGGGGTAATTCATAGGCTTGGGATTATAATAAGTTGGGACTTTGGACATTGGCAGAGTGAGATTCACACTAAAGCTAGCCCCAGGGGGCGACTTCGTTGATCTAAAGCACGGGATACAGTACTCTCGAACTAGCATAAGCTACCTCGAGGTCCTGCTCATGCTTCCATTAGATACAGCTATCACATAATTTTCATAGAGGGGTAGCTGGGAGAAAAAAATAAGATAATAAGTTACTCCCGCGCTGGGCGGTTAAATTAACAATATCACAAAGAAATGAGTCCCAACCAAGGGGCGGGAAGCTATTTGCATAAATCATAAAGACTTGTCTGATGCTTAAATTATAAAAGAGCCTTAAGGTACTGTATGCAATATGTTCAGTTATGGTTTGTTGGTTTTCTAAAAGTAGTACTTGTATTATAGTTTACTACAGAGTATCATAAATATCAAAAAAAAAAAAAAAATTCAGGTATTAATACGATGAGAGAACTGAATATGGGGTGAGGAGTCCTGGTTAATCTAATATAGTTCAATCCCAATGCTGGATTAATAGTATTATACTAAAAATCAAAGAGCATAAAAGACTAAAGTATTCAATTAAACTCAAGGATCAAAGGTAAGGTTTAGAGGTATGCATGGAAATTAAATCATAAATTATCTAGTTTGTATCTTCTACAAGCCATTTCAACATATTTCATCCAAGTGTATAGTAGACTTTATAGTCTAGACCTATGGAACACCCTGTTGATACAAACATAGGATCCCTTATTCACCATACTTAGCCAATGGAACCTCCCCGTTATATTATAAACACATTATACCCAACCGTCCAAACACTGATACCACTGGAACTTTGGAAGAATCTCTCTACTTCTAACTAATCGCGTGGCTGGAGGAATGCCGGTCCCGACATTCCCGAAACTTGATAACGTAAGTTATTGTGGACCAGTTAAGATGCACCAAAAAAAAAGTGGAAATATGGAAATCTTAATTGACGCATAACAGCAAGATGATACTATACGATATCTCTGATAATATTTGCCTATTTTTGAGCCGAATTCAGGGGGTTTACTTTGTCAAACTTCCGGTAGTGAGTAAATACCATATATTCGTAGTGAGGATTTGTGCAAAATTCACATACAAACCACTTCACTTCTGCGTCTGATCAACTTCTTGGTCAAGTATGATACAGTAAGTTAGACTCTTCGATGATTTGTATCAATGAAGAGAAGTTCTTTTACCCAATCATTACCCGTAAGAGCCGAGGTACGACCTTGTTCAGTATTGTATATTTTTGCACACACCTCCTGGCTAGGGCGAGCGATCACTACCAAGTGCTTTCATGTAAATAATAGCTTCTTGACTATTTTGTTGCATTTCTGCGCAGAATTTGTTTTTAGCTTGGTGAATAAATTGCAAAAAAAAAAAGAAGATTCATTCATATCCTCCCTACACGACAAAGGCTCACCATTTTATGGTACTCGAGTAAAAGAATAGCGAAAAATTATAATTTTTGTCACTTAATGAGCACGTCATGAAAGCGGAAAAAGCACAATTTCCCTTGCGAGCCGAGCAGGGCCTAAGAAGAAGATAGTATGATAGCTGTTCCTCGGGACGTGTGAGCGTTGCCGAGGAATTGTGCTCTCTTTCCTCCGGTGCAGGTATACCCCCTGTGTCAAAAACAGTCACAGGTCCTCAGGCGTCTCCAGTGTGGGATTTTTCCTTCTTGGCAGGAAATGATTGGAGGGCTCCTGCTGGGCAACAAACGATACATATCCCCTCTTTCCCCCCCGCTTCTAAGAACCCCTCGACCTTCTAACACCCACCCCCCACCAACGTTCGCCAATGGGTCCGGCGCCATCAAGATACATCTCGATGGCGCCGGTAATCCTCATGCCTCCATTATACCAAACAATTCTAATAAGCCTCTTATGATTCCGCGATGGCTGCCATCCTTGGAGCCCCTAAGGTTCTGTTGGAAAGTTCCAGTGCAATTGGAGATGCCCTTGTTTGTGCTCGGCGTTGGGACGATCCACTGGTATATGAGGAATTGAGAATTCTCCTTGGGCCCGATGATCAGAGTGCGCAGCAATATGTTCAATCTATTCGTCAGAGATTGGTTGAAAATTATATTAGGGCCCCCCCGCTCTGCGGTGTTGAGGAGATTGACTTCTACGATTAAGTTAGAGAATTGGCCATGGGTCGGAAAGACCTATATCAGGTATGAAGATGATGCTCTCAGAAATGGAATACCTTGCTAATTAAAATCGGTTTAGTTCCCTGGTGATAGACACCTTGGCGACCGACCACCGGTCCTGGTGTTGGTTGTCTATACTGTGACTTTAGGTACGGTGCTCGGCTATTTCTTGGTGATACATTACTGACTCAGGCTATTTGAGCAGTGCCGAGCCCGTCCAGATAGATGCACAAGGCTTTCCAAATCACATTCCTTGCCCGTGCGAAAATGAACACCGAGGCAATCTTAGGCGAGACAACGGTCCATCAGAGAAGAGAAAAGCTCAACATGGGGGCTTTTCGTTCTGTTCTCGACCCATACAGTGCAACCCTAGAAAGAATAAAGTGGCATGGCAGCTCTGATGTGGATTTCTCACACCGAGCGGCTGCTGCGGGCCAATGAGCTATGTCATGCCCTGGCATGCCCTGGCGGTAGAAATGGAGTCGACAGATCTTGACCACGACGATGTTCCTTCGATATAGACACTCTTGAAACCCTGCTTTGGGCTTGTCACTGTTGATGAAGAAGCATCGACAGTCCGCCTCACACATTTCACTCTGCAAGAATATCCCCCTGCGATCTCCTATGTGGGAAACCGATATAACATAGTGCACTTTACCCATCAACGGCTTGGGAATTTTCTCGAGAAGTCTCAACTTTTAAAAAACGTTAACAAAATTCCGTTCCCCCCCCCCTCCCCGACGATTACATCTCGAATATGCTTCCTGTTATTCGACAAGCGTCAAACTATTGTTTGACCGGGAAGATGTCAATCCAGGGTCCGCGGGCGGTGGTGTGTTATCACACCACTCTCCTGGGCTATCGGGCTGGAGGGTAGCTGAGTTGTTGCTTGACCGGGAATTTTATTCCCGGTTCAGTGGACGCTTTTCCTTTTCAGACACCACTCCCTAATTCCGCTTGTAGCGGTCTTTAAGGAGCTGTCAAATTTAAAAATTCTGTATAAGCCTAAACAGGCTCATGCAGAGGTAGACGGGAGGGGCACTACCCCACCGGGTTCCTCAGAAGCCACTTCGGAAACGCAGTACCCGCCCAACCAACATACCTACCGAATCTTATCTCGACCTCCGAATTCGAACGATTTTTACGACCCCTTGGCGGTTAGTGGGTTCCGCGAAAATCCTTCCTCCTTCGAAGCTCCAGTGGTTTCCTACTCCTTGTTCGTTCATTTGTTCTTTGATGCTGTGACTTGATATTTATATCTCATACTCTGTATCATAGAATTTCCTAGCATTTTGAAAATGTATTTATACATCTCCAAAATCCAATTATAGGAGGGCAAATCTGGGGCGGTGGAAGTCTTTAACGTTATAAAACCCCAAAATAATAAGTCTCCCAATTGTAACGATACATAGAAGCCATGCCTCTACGAGCTTCTTTTTACAGATTAAAAAAAAACCCCCCCTTCGTCCCATCCGAATTTCCGCAAGACCAAATATCCTTCCCCTTTTGTTCACCCCACCCCCTGCCCCCGAGGTTACCGCCACATCATTTGAAGCTTCCGTCTGCTGGTAGGAATGACATCCGCTCCCCGCTTGGAACTAATATTAGGCACTGGTGTACGTATTCTATCTAGAGTAGACGCCCGTTCTCGCCCGCCCTGGACGTCTCGAGTTCCTGGAATTGAGCTAATAATTACAAAGCCCTCCTACTAGTATTGCTTGGATAAGATGTGTAGAGTGGAACGAATAATACGAGACGTTGGGGATCGTGCCGAGAGGGCCGGGCGTACAGTACTCATAATGGCGTATATCAAAAAATTTATATCATACCATACTATGACGATATGTCCCCCCTCAACGAAACCTCCCTACTTGTATCATGTACTTGAGGACGAAAATATGAGCCCAATGTCGAGCTACCAGTACATAAAGAGAGAATCGGCAATAAAGCATAAAGCCTGATTCGCAGAGCCCGGCCGATAATACGCGATTGGAACCCCATATACATCCTAACTCCGCCAGTTCGAATCCCTCGGGTGTGTCACACATGCCATTCCTACAATATACTTTCCTCTTATTACGGTATTATATTATCATATCACGCCTACGGTGCTTTCCATCCCGGGTCATTCCTTACTTACCTTACCTAGTGTTCCCTATTATACGTAGGAGGTTACTTGGGTACCCTTAATAGCTAATACATCACAGGAGCCACAAATTGGTAAAGCCAGATCAAGCTTATGGACAATAAGCTCCTGGTGCTTGGTGAAAATGTCTCCCATGCATTACCAACACACCTGGTAATTATAGTGATTTGCAAATATTTTGTCCAAGGGGCGGGAATGGTTCTTTTTTTTTTTTTTTTTGTTGAATATAAGTGGGATAGACTATTGTGTCACTACACCAACTGTAGTAAGAGTGTATGTGTTTGGAAAATTGGGACGAGAGAGAGAGAGTATGCGGAGCAAGTGCAGAGGTAAAAATTTCGTATATACTCTTACAGCATTTGGTATCGTGTAAACTAGTCTATCCTACTTGCATTCAACAGAAAAAAGCTCTTTTCTCACCCCTTGGACAAAGCATTTGCAAATCGCCATAAAAGAGGCGACTGAGGAACAGCATTATAATCACCCTTCCTTAGCTCCTTAGGGTTAATAGGATAATAATCTTGCCCGTGCTTCTCAAGATGTTTGGTTGACCCCAACATCCATGGAGGGGTAGCAAGAACTTGCAAAACTTTGAGGTGATGGAGAGGTGTCGTTGGAAAGTATGCCACCAGCTCAGCGACGCTTCTCATATTATCTTTAGTGACAACCCTCACTTACTGACTAGCTTATATCTTATTTTGACCTCCTACCCCGGAAATGAGCTTTACTAGATAATGCGGTATACTTCTGCGATACCAAACTATGTCATACATTCTTCAATCCACCCCCCCCAGGGAAACCCCCCTGAATAATACGGTAGGGATCCGAGCTAGCAAACTTAACCAACACCGCTAGGGCTAGGTGTACTAGCACTAGACTCCCTCACTACCAGGCACCATCCACCTCATCCCTTCCTCTATACCGAATTTCGCTCACTTTTAGCAGTTGGTTCGAATACCACCTATTAAAGGAACAGGGCCGGTTATAGAAGTTTGACCTAGCCAATCAACGAACTTGACCTTCCTCTAGCTAAAGATAAACCACCATTTATCCCTTTTGAAGTTAGGAGGTTGAACAAAACCGGTGCCCGAAAGCAGGTTAGAAGATCCTTCAAAATACTAACAGTCATGAGATGGAAGACAATTGGAAGCATGAATGACAGATTATGGAAGAGGATAGGATCGAAGGAGAAATTCCAGTTAGGATAATATTAGCCACTCATACTCAATATTGAGCAAAAAAAAAAACACCTTTCCCACACCTTGGACAATACTTTTGCAAATCGCTATAAAATAAGATGTGGCAGCATTAAGAGTCTAGCGGAGCACTATATCAGCTATGGTAAGACTGTATGTATTGGGGCAAGTGGGGCGAGAGAGTATACCAAATTTTGCATAGAATTTGCCTTTGTATGATACGAGGTATGTATACTTGTAATTTCCGGTTTCCCTCGCCCCCAATTTTCCCAACACATATGTTCTTACCACAGTTCGTATAGTATACAATAGTCTATCCCACTAATATTGAACAAAAAAAATTCAAACTCTCCCGCTCCTTGGACAAAACTTTTGCAAATCGCTGTAACCTCCGACGTGAAAACAAGCTTCACCAAATAACGCTGTATTCCTCGATCAAGCCTCGGGGGGGTTGGTTAGGTGACCAAGGGCTTTTGAATTACTACTCACAAAGCCATTGAAGGCTGCAACATACCAGCGTTAAATCAATACTTGCTTATGAGAATGCCGTGCATGGACCAGATAACCTAGATTTATTTGACTGCCTTCTCGTTCATAGTAGCGGTTAGGATTAGAAGTCTACTCCAGTATGCATTTTAGATACGATTAGCAATTTCAAGACCGAGATGCTAGTAACAATTGTTGGAGCCACTCCTCCGTTGGCGGTGATAGAAGCTTCCTTATGTTTCCTGAGAGGGATAGGGATGGCCCCCCCCGTTCGCGAGTGGCGGTATTTATGGAGGTTCTCTATATCTATCCCTCCCTGGCTTTAATGGAACCGAGATATGCATGGTGATCCATAGAAGGGTCGAAGTGCGCTTATTACGTTTCATAATATATCTATATCTTTCCGGTTAGTGATGGAGTGCCAAACAAGATATTGAAGTTTATAACACATTTCTTGCGCTTCCAAGCTCCAATTTAGTCCCTTCCAGCCCCCTTTTAGCCGATTAGAAACATGGACATGAACTTTAGCTCAGGATACCGGTATGCCCTTAGGAATAGTGCTTACTGAGACCTTGAAACATTCCCGTACTATACCTATCTATCGGGTCTAATTTATGCCTTATACACCTTGGCATCACTCGGACGAGCATAACCCACCCGTCCAACGAATAATACCCGAAAATCCCATCCAAATTCTTCCCGGAGGAACCAGCAACAGCGCAGTGGTAAAGTGAGCGGATTCACTCCGCGCCAGTTCAGAGAGGTTGTAGGAAAAGTAGGAAAGAAAAAGTCTCCACCTCCTTACCTCTCTCTCATACTCCCTAAACTAACGATAGAAATAAGAGTATATATAAAGGATAATAAAAGCATTCTGAACCCCCTTATGGACCACCACATATCTCCCTAGCCTTCACACATGTCCCGATCCGTATGCATACTCTCGTGATAATAAAGGAAAAACATATCCGGATGACCCCCTCTGTCAATCGTGACAGCTCTAGAACAATCCACCACCCTCCCGAAAACCATGACGACCAACCACACTTTCTTTTCCACAATTCTAACACTTCTAGATATGGGCGCCCGGCTTAGGCGTAAATTCCTAGGGAGTCGAAAGTCCTACTCGTTCATCTCAGACTCGCTATAAGAAGCCATTGTTCAAACCCCATATCCCTCCGCCGGGAGCCCTGCATAACCAAGGAGAGCCCCTAGGACACATATGAATTCACAGTGACTCTAATCAATCAACCCAAATAAAATTGCAAGCAAGCTTTCAGCAGAATCCTATCAAACCACAATATGGGGCATCACACCCACCCTTTCCGCAGCTCTGGAAATAGCACTGTACAGTCCAGCAGCAGAGTATTGGCACCAAAACCGAAGACTCGAAAGGAGCGAAAAACGGTTGAGTGTGAGATCCCCTAGATGCGTCCTGAGCACTGCATTGTAGTACATCTATGCTTTTATGTTTTCCCTCTAACAGCTTCTCTCTTTTCCCCTTTTCATCTGATTCCACCATATGCTCTAAATTCCCAATTCCTAGTCGGGGGTCGGGCAATTTAAAGTGATCTGTAGCTTCCGTCCTCTTCCCCTTCTCATTCATCACGGGTCCTCATTATTATTATTATCAGAACATAAAGCCTAATCAAGGGTACTGACACAGTCCGCTAGGGTGTCCGTAATGTGATTGAGCAGCTACAGAATGGCCAATCTGCCCAGTTTATGCTCGGGGGAAGGTAATTATCAGATTAATCTGCGAAGTGATTCCGCGTTTATACTCTAAGCTAGACTTAATTTAAGCCATCGGGTTCGGGGCGTGACTTATCCAATTAACTTGGATAATTGAAAATAGCTCTCAATTTCGAGTAATTCGCAAGATCCGGCAAGCTATGGGGTACAGCTCAAATAATTCCGATGCCTAAAAAGTAAGATGGCCCAGACTCCAGGCCTGGTTGCCTACCTGCTAGGTTGTGTTTGATCTAGCTATCACCCCACAGTGCATTGGCATTGTATGACGGGGGTGAAGGTGGATCTGGCAGCAGAAGCATTCCTCAATGACATGGTTGACGATAGTGAAATAATTTCTTCAGCCTATAGCTTTACAAACGGAAGGCGGCCAAAGCACAGATAAACACCCTTCCACATACACCCCCTAACAACATTTTCTAAACAAGTGTCGCAGACTCACCCAAAATCACTCACCTACCCTCACCCAGCCACACATACCAGCACTTCCCCAGCCAGACCAAGCCCCACAAGCCGGCCCCACAATTCATCAAGAATGCCAACTCCCTTCTAATCACCATCACCATACGTTATTCTTAAAGGATCCTGCTGACCCCTCCCCAGACTCACTCCCGACTCGGTAAAAATTAAAAAAAAGGCTTATCTGAACCCCTCCATGCCGATCCTACCCCATATGTATGATGCCCCGAGGGTACCAGCCTCGGCAGGAAGTACCCGAATACAGGGGTTAGAGGAGTATGACCAACCACCTGTGCACACCCCTGCTCGCAAGCCAAATAATACCCCCAATGCTCAGTACTATATATTGCCAAAGACGAGAAGTACCGGAAAAACTCAAATAGAAGAGAAATGTGCTAGGACATTGGAGTTGCCTCTCCTAGTAAAGCCCCTCGTATATTCCTTTTGTTTTGTCTCAGCTGAGGGCTGAGTCTGCGGTCTTTTGCCCTCGCGTAGCTGAGAAGGGAAATGCCAACGCCCTAGCACATTTCTCTTCTTTTGGGTTTTTATTGTAGTAGAATCTGCAGTTGTGACACGAAAATCCAATTTTCCCAGCCAGAGCAGAAGGTTTAGGAGTGAAAGTAGGGTGATTTTCTGGTTCACTACTTGATCCTTGAATATTCCCTAGGATGTCCGATGGCTAAGAGAAAGCTTGCTCGCTCGATCTAGCTGTGAAACCCTGAATTCTTCTTTTTTCTAATAGCCGGGGGATGATTCTATTTGCTAATAGCTAGACTAGATCGTGGGACACCAACAGGGGAGAAAGTTTAGTCTGGAGTAATAAGCCCGTTTCCGATAATCGCGCAGGTGTGAGAGGAAAAACCGCAAAGATCGGGAAGGGGAAATGATGAGTGGAGTGGGTTTTCGGGTGGGTAGGTTATGAGGTAATCTTGACTTTTCCATGTACTCCCCCTTCCAATATCTTTCCGGCTTTCCGTGCATTCTATTTTTTCCCTTTCCCCCCTCTTAACTTCCCATTTTGCTGAAACGATAGAGAGAAATTACACTTTGCACCTCTCAAGCATCGAGGTCCAAGAACCCTGCATAGTGTCCTTGCGCTCCGAAAATTCAGGCCCCACCTACCAGATCAAACGAGTGAGAACATGTGCCTAAGACACACTATCACCGGTCTCGGACGAGGACTAACACCTCCGAAAACCAAACTACCAGCCGAACAAGTAGATGAAAGCAGCTGTTCAAGGAAGGTCAACGACAGGACCTTCTAACCACCCCCCGTAGACATATCCGTAATCCTCCTTCCCCCTCCCCTCTTCACCCTTCATAATATTATCAAAACCACAAACCACCCCACTCTACGGCAAATAACCCATCAGCGGGGAAAAAGACCAATCCACCACCTATAAAGTCCCTCACCATCCTTATTTGTCCCGGGATTCCTGCGGAGACCCCGATACCCCCACCGTCAGGAGACTTATCAGGTCACTCGTTCTCAGATTACACGGATGGCCGGAGTTAGGATGTAAGTTAGCGGAGATACTCAAATTACGATACGCCTACGGGACAGGAAAGAACATTTATGTGAAAGTGCAGTTTGTCGAACATAGCATCACTATCACGCCTGGGGGTTTCGTCGTCTGAAATGAGGGAGGAGGGAGGGAGGGAGGGAGGCACCAGTGACAGGGGGGATGTATTAGCAAGGTTTGTGTATGCGTAGATCACTAAATCTAAGGCTTTGATATCAGTTTTTCTCTCTAGGGACACTTTTTCTTTTCTTTTTCCCTTTCCACCGAAAAAAAAAGGGAAATGAGAAGTTGCCGAGAAACCGCGATGAAAAAAGCTTTTCTATCACTAATACAAGTATGCAGTAGGTTACTCTAAACTATGCATCCCGTACCTACCGCACGCCCAACAAAAAAGGCCCGCCTCTGGGAGCAAACGAGTGATCCTTCACAACAAAATATCACCAATATCACGATACTATTAAACCCCAAACCTCGGTCCAACATAATCAGTGCACTTTCCCAACCAATGAGTCGCTCGTCGGCTCCCACCCCCGCGAGCCAACCCCCCCCTGTACACACACACTTACGTATCCACCTCGGTCCCTCAGGTTAAACAGAGCTCCATCTGTCCTACCTTTAGACAAGCAATTCCTATCCAATCCACTTCACTAAACCATGGACCGACTCCTGGGGGTATGACATAGAACTTTTTTGATACACAAGGATGAAGTAAACATTGGTGGCACCCACCCATCAGCCCTCACTCACTCACTCGTTCATCCATACATCCATTTATCCCACTCTAATATATATATATATATATAAATCCCCCAGAATCCCAAAATTCCAAGGCCCCAAGAAGGATATTGAGATATCAACGATAAATAGAGTATGTAGGTTAACTAATCAGGCAAATTTCATTACCCAAGGAGGATTCAGGAGGGCGATCAAGAGGCTCTTACAGCAGGTAAACAAGTCAAGTAATCCGAGGCTATTGTACAAATTTACGAACCACGAGATGGGTGCATATATAGTATCACACCACACACACACACACACATTCATAAATACATACATACGCATATGCAAGTGTACAGTACGGTTCAGTACTGTACAAGTGCTACACCCAGCATCACACCTTCCTATCTTCCTGCAATCCCTTCCTTCCTTCCCTTCATACTCCCCTTTTAGCTTTACTATTGTAAGTAGTAAGTTAGTAGCGAAATATATACTGTACTTTAGTGTGTGTAACAACAAAAACAAGAGCGCGGCTCAATTAAGCCAGTATAGAACCCTACCGCAATGCATTCTACAGCGCATTTACCGAGAGGCGATAAATTCATCCTAAGAAAGAGAGAGAAAGCGTAATATGCAAAAACATATAGTGCCTATCGATAGCGTCAAGAGTACGAGGTGGAGCGAGAACGAATGAATGAACTAGTGAGTGAGTGAGCAAGGCTGGATATTTACCTAAAGTATACCCTCTTCACGATAAGCGCCAGCATAAAAATATTTTATTTCACGATTTATGCACTTGAGCCATATCAGCCAGCCACCGGATTCTGAAATTTTAAGCTTCAGTGGTTATCTTATCCTCGGGAGGGAGGGGGCGGGGTTTTTTTCTTTTGCAAAAATATCATCATCGTCTGGCGGTAGGGCAGTATGTATGATATTATAGCACCTTGGATACGATAACTTCGGGTTCGAGAATAGGGCATATATGCATACCCCGTTTTCTTAGGGCTGTTTCAAGATTGGATTAGCGAATAGGAAGAGGGGGTCGTTTAACTGGATATGGTAAGGTATAGTATAAACTTTGTAGAAGAAAGAGAGAACGTAAAAAGAATTTGGGGTGGCGAAATGACGATTGTGAGCCAAATATATCACCACTACCACTGCCAGATTAACTTACCGGTACTGTATCGCTAAATTTACTAGCTGCTAGCTAGTAGTATCGTATGTAACGTGCAATATATATCCACCACCCCCATACTTATCCCCACTCACCCCCCCCACACTCACGCACGCGAGCGCCCTAAACACGCATTCCC
>Ga0307507_10001565_pt1 | contig 50839 bp, 45 predicted proteins | sample 7_EM_MG_FD_207223 | JGI IMG/M metagenome (GOLD analysis project Ga0307507, IMG submission 207223) | Populus trichocarpa ectomycorrhiza microbial communities from riparian zone in the Pacific Northwest, United States - 7_EM | ecosystem: Host-associated > Plants > Roots > Unclassified | place... | reverse complement strand
CGGTTATGCCCCCCCCCCCCCCCCCCCCGGGTATTATAAGAAACACGGTACTGTACTCAAGGAGTAGGGATCGCTTGGTACTCCGGGTGCGTAATATGCACGCTGCACAGAATAAAAGGAATAAAATCCCCCCAGGGTCTGTGCTCTAAGTGCCTGTAAGTGGGGGGTAACTTGCTGGTAGGATAATTTCTGTTCCGGGAAGTATACCGGCAGTTGGATGTCCAGAGCACCACACTCGTAAACCGCTCAATGCGCTGTACGGCAAGTTGCTGTCAAATAATCACAAGGGGTGGAACGAAAGCATTGGAGGATGTGCTGTAAGAGATGATAAGGCGATGAGTTAATGAGTTAACGGGTGAGTGAAGTTAAGTTACACGCCTTGCTGGGCTGCACGCTCCTAATTTGGGCGAAGGTGGGAGCAAGCATTTGAACACTCTACTATGTTAGCTTAGGTACCGTATAGGCTATGGTATACCTCACTTGTTCTACTACTGTATAAGGTAGGACATGAATTGATGGCACTGCACAGCAGGGAGAAGGGGTGGCTAATAGAATAAACGGCTGATGGAATTTCCAACCTAAAATTCACAAGATCCGCTAGGATGGATTGACATTATGACAGGCATGTTGAGAAGGGTGCTCGCGTTTCATTAGCCAGTTTCTCTCTTGTCGTGGTACCGTAACAAATGATGGAGAAGGTTTTCATTTATATGATGCAGGCACCACCTCGGCGCAACACCCGTCATGAGGCGTTTTTTCTTCCTTTTTTAGTGTTGTACCATACCACCAATCAGTGATCTACCCGGATCGAAGGATCGGAGGCAGGAATTTTATAACGGTAGTGTGCATAACTAAGGTCTGGGTAATAGTGTGCACGAGGCGGGTATGGCACTAGGGGGTCCCTATTTCCTCTTATGTGATTTGGCTTCCGGAGAATTGCAATTGATGCATAAGGCACGTCTCCTCTCCTTTGAGGCGTCAATCAAGAGTGTTTTTCCCCCTTGGCTCTTCTTGAGCGACAGGTTTTTTGGTTCTGAGGCAAGTTGGTTGTGCTGCGCCAGTAATTCTTGATCATGATCAATATGATACTTTTTCCCCATGCCATTTGCTTCCCCCTGACTACTGTAACCAGAGGATGTTTGTCCTTCTGAGTGAAAAAAGGAGGGAGTCGAAGGCCTTGTCCCGGAACTAATTGTTTAGTCGGAGAAGGTTAGTTAGCTGATATACTCTACTATGTAGTACAAGTAGAAGGACATTTGTTTCCAAAAACGCGGTAAAAAATAGTTTATATGTGGTGGTACAGTACTCGGGTATGGCAGGCAAGTATTTTGTGGCAATAAGTGCAGCGGTTTTTTTGTAAATCTAGATATTTATGGACGGCTCTAGACACGTTTATTTCTCCCCGATCCAAGATCGTGTTAGGGGGCCTTCTTGGGGATTTATTAAGGCCTGCAAGATTCACCATCGAACCGTTCCTCCCTCTTTGCATCTGTAGCTCCAATTTGGATAATCATCCCGCGTCACTCGCACGCTAATACTGGTATATATCGACACGATGTGCTTCCAGGAAGGCACCCTTTATCCACCGATATCCAACAGCAAATTAAGAATCGCGCCCTAGTAGCCGTGCTGGGGAGACTTGTGTTCAGAATCTCAGTTGCTAAGCGGCATGAAAAAACTGGCTTGGGTAAACTTAACAACCTATAGGACATTCCTGAGTGATTCCCTCGCTATAACAATATCCATTCATCACAGGTGTGATCCACAGAAGCACTAGACAAACCTTCCGATGCTAGCATTTACAAGCAACACAAGGGCGGGAATAGTGGAGTAAAATAATTATTCGCCTCCCTTCCCGAGAGGCCACTGAGACGAGCACTACTAGGGTAGGGTTGAAGGTATTTGTGGAAGTGGCTCCTGGGGGATGGAGCGAATCAAGAGATGATCGTTAGTAGGTGGTGCCGAATAGTTGGATACATTTGATTTTATGCTGTGCTACAACAACCCGACTGAGGGAAGGAAACCCACCGTTTGGCACTAGCTGAGCCTATTCGTAAGATTAGCTTAGGCCACTAACTCGAATCACGCAACCCTCGTTTTCTACGAGCCTGGCCTTCTCGACGACTTTGAAAATTTTACTTGAGCCTAGCTCAAGCTTCCAGGATCCTAGCAGATATATGATGTAAATTCGGGTGTTAGCCTCCCCGAGAAGCATAAGCGTTATGACGGATCCCGGCAGGGGTTAAAATAAAAAAAACTCGTTCACTAGGATAAGCCAATCCCATTATGCCGGGAGCAAGGGAGGTGTGTTGGAACAGGGGTTGTCTGCGATTTGGTAAGGTGGTAAGGGGTGAGAAATCGCACAAGAGTTGACCAGGCAGTTCGGAGAGAGAGAGAAATACAAGGAACTACCAGAAAAAAACTACTAATAGAACCTATGGAAACGGAAAGGCTTGTAGTCCAGCAGAGCCGACCAACAGTAAAATATCCTCTTCGGACGAGAGTGGCTATACAAGGGTAGGAACCATTGACCTAAACAGACAAGGGTATATTTAGCTAGACAACCTCAAGTAACTGTTCCATAACTTCTTGCGGGACTTTGTACACGACACTCTAAAAGCTTGAGTCGAATCTGGCCTCACCTACGAGCCACAAGCTATTCAAGCTGGTTAGTCATACACACTAAGTGGCTCAAGTCAAAGGTCCCACTCGTCTCGAATCCCCCCATGCTAAACATTAAAAGGAACCAACTTAACAGCCAGCTACTAAATAGACCATAATAATATTATCAAATGGAGCCACACCCTTAAAAGGTGTAGGAATACCGCGCAATCGCTCAAACGCTATAATAATCCATCATTCTTATTCTTAGCGTAGCATGACAAGAAATATCAGTGGGTCCAATAAACATGTTTCAGCTGGTCACGAGGTATCACTCGTGAGAAATTTTCTTGAGATTGCTGTCCGGAACACATTGAAGTCGTTATCGGAGTGGTTGGTCTCGATATCCGTATTGGTATCAGTAGCGCACCAGGAATGGTCATTGGCCCAGGAATGGAGGACTGGCAGGAATCTCTGGAACCCCGACTGGTATGAGAGCGAGTATGGAATGTTGGAATGTTGGAATTCTGGGGGCTGCGCTGGACTAGGAAACTTGCATATATTGGCCGTTGTTGTTATGGTTGATGATAGTAATATGAAATTCTATAAGGGTTGACTTCGGATTTCAGAAATGAATGACTCGAGGCTTGGTTTTGTGACCGACGTGTGAACGGCGTATATGCGCATCTGGGGGAGAAGGAAGAGAGAGAAAGAGGAGAAAAAAGCTAGCCCATCTGGTATGAAGTGTGCGGAATGTTTTCAACATTACAAGAAATAGGAACCGATTTTCTGAGCGGCGATGAAAGTTCTGCTCTGGCAAAACAATAGACGAGAAACGATACGATCTTAGTTTCCGGGACTAGCGCAGCTGGATTATCATCCCCAGCAACAAGAAATGAAGCATTGTGAGAATAGTGTATGTAGTGAGGGTTGTTGGATTTCGTATGAGGCATGCGGTTATGGGACATTACGATGCTGGTGTGAGGTGCACAGTGATCAGAGACACGGCGATGGACTGTTGTTTTTACATCCTACTCGAGTGTGTCGGTGGGCATAATATGCAGATGGTGGTTTTATTTCATACACCTACAGCCACCAGGTACCGGTGCTGGGCCCAGTGCGTTGCCCCACCCCATGCTATCCGGGATAGGGAGCTGATCTTCTAGAAAACGCGATCGCATCTCCAGGATAATGAGTGTTAGGGATGGCAGATTGGCTGCCCCTCCCCCTCAGAGTTTTACTGAGTTCTTGTCATTCCCGGAAAAGCTCCGTTCATCTGGTATAGTTCGTGGTGTTTCGTTTTGTTTCTAGAGATGTTGGTTGCTTAGGGAGATATATATATCTCATGGTCTGTCCTTAGCTAGCATTTTTATTGGCCGTTTGGCTGTTCACTATCTCATACTCAGTTGTGCTTGACCCAAGGCGATCCTACTCCCACCGCTTCATCCCTTAGCTTTTTCTATAGATTTCTTCAAAGGCCTCCCTGCGCCAGATCCAGGGATTTTTTTTCTTTGGGAGTATTTAGCCAAGTTCAGAGAGATCTCACAACAGATTCCCATAGATTCCCGACTATGCAATAATATCCTTGCGAATATCGCTCTTATGTTACCAATGGCTATTCGATGCCAAACAACGACCTTCAATTCCGGCCCGGATCGGGCCCCCAATTATCCGGCATGATTGCAGCACTAGTCATAAAGGAGGGGTATCCCGGAATATCAGGCACTATATCTGCATGGTATCATTGCGTTTGGAGGTGGAATAATTTTCTCTGAGGACGTAAGTTAGAGTTTAGGAGGGGGTAAGGGATGTAATCAGCCAAGATGAGCACAAAGAGGGCTGCGAATAGGCGGAAAATAAGTGAACTGTGCCACAAGCAACTCGACATTGAATGCTTCGGAAATTTGAAGGAGAATTCGGTTTGTTAAGGTCTAGAGGGACATGATTGTTATGGGTTGTGGGCGGGCAGGTTGCTAGGTGAGCTGCTGTTTGGGATGTCTTATGATAAGGATGAGATTATCTCAGGCTAAGACAGTGATGCTGGAATGGGCTTGCCTGGGCCTCAATTTGTGAGTAGAGCGTCCCTGCATTTGGCAGTCACTTCTTGCGCTCGTTGGGATGTGGGGCAACTTCTTGATACTAATTTCTTCATGCACTCAAATGTTTTGTTCCTCTTTGTTCGTTTCCTATTGGAATCCTAGCCATCACTGCAAGATGTTACTGCGCGTGCCTTTCCCCTAATTTTCATGGGAGTCCTTCTTATCCTTATTACTGTTTCTCCTTCTACTTCTTCTCCATGAATTCCAAATTCCCCTGCACTAAAACCTCACCTGTTGTCCCGGATACCCCGTTGTCCCGTACGAAATTCGTGAAATCTAGCCATCCGGGATAGCGGGGTGCGAGTGTATTCAATGGCACGAGAGGAATTCTGTTGTGTTAAGAACTCGAACCCGAAGGTTGCCCCAGGTTATGGCAAGAAAAGAGACACTTTAAACCCACCAACCAGGAAAGGTCAGCGAAGTGCACTAAACATGAGAACCCTCGCCTTTTCTCCGGAAAACTTCCGAGCAAATAATGTCCACCCCATCGTAAAAACCTCCCCTTGCATTATATGATATATGATACCCGGATTTCTCCCCCTCTGACTCACTCTGACCCAATAGAGACTTTGCGAAAAGACTCTGGATGTCAGGCAAATGCGATTATGGACCAACCAGATTGCGAGGATTTGACCCTGGATGCGAAATCGCAAAGTCCCTAATAAAGCCGTCCCGATACAATGATTGCCTGGGAAACCTGGCAACCCCTAACAGATTGAAAGGCTTTCCGCCGGTTTAGGATTAGTGCCGGCCTCACCCACCCCAGTAGAGGAACTCCATGGTATCACTCCTACAAGTAGAAGCAGTGACAAGGCCCTTGGCACTATCGCCGCTATGGGGAATGATATTGAACTAACTCCTCTGAGCCAAAGCTTTCGTGATGCTGTATTTAGCTTAACGCATTGGTAAGAGTATCGTAGAAAGACTTTTTTTCTTTACCAGTGGAAAAATACCGTCATACCCAAATAATTTAGTTTCTTTGCATATGTAATATTCAGTTTCGGGGACAGAACGGGTATATTGTTCATTTCCTTCGTTATTTTATCTTTAACGGAAGCTTAAAATAGATACTTTAGGTCACAGATATCGCCTTCCTCGGGGTCACACCTCTATCGACCCAGTGGATTGAAAGGCGCATTTTGCCAGTTAGGAGGCTTACAGTGACGATACGGAGAGAAAGTGTTTGATAGCAGAGTATGTGGTGCTCTATAAGCCTAAAGAGAGAGTACGATCGTATTGTATATGAGCTTACCTTAATATACTCGTACTAGGCAAACCAAAATTGACGGCTGCTCGACAGTTTCGAGTGCCTCATATTATACAAGCCTACATTTCAGCTTTTTGCTTACAAAATTCTTATCGAGGGATACGAATAAATACGAACTTCCTGCGTTATAACTAGAATCTGTAAAGGCATCTCCTACTCATACAGCACCAACCCCAAAAGCAAAATATTTAAAATGCTATAGCAAACCTCCCATATACACAGTAGTGCCCTTTCACCCTGGGGCAAGGTACTTAGTTGGACTCCACGATGCTAGAATGTCAACAAACAAAGCTAGAAAGGTGTATAGAATTCTAGATATAAGGAGCATCCAGAAGTTGGGCGTACCTAGCAACCGGTAGTTGCCCCTGGCTACTGTACCGCTCTTTCTCACTGATCTTTAGCTTTCTCGTTTAGCAGAAAATCTGCACAATCATTTTTTCTTCCAACTTTCAAAAGATAAACACACACACAGTGTCCCAAAAACTTATGTAAACATCTAGCCAGACTACCGGTGTTCTGTTGATTTCAGGAATAGATATGGGACAAGCACTACCGGTAGTACGAGTACAATCGGCACAGGAGTTGGAATATTTTCATTCTAGCACTTTCACTTTCTATCCCGGCTTTCCCCCCCCACGCACACAAAGCTTGTTACCCCGCATTCCACTCCGCCCATCAGCTTAACCGAGCATGATAAGAGGCTCCTCAACAGAGAATATATCTACAGTATCTTATTAAAAGCAACTAGTAGACAGCCAACAGAGAATGGTACAAAATAGTATGATATGATGCCCATTCAAGCTCAACTGCCTCTTTACATCACATACCCTCAACATTTTCTTATCATACCAGTAGAGTGGATCGTACTCGTAGATGGAGTGTCTCCAACATGCAGATCATTTTTCGTCCGGGCGGTGTGGTGACATCGCATCGCGCAGCGCAAAATGATAAGGGGAATGGGAAAATGCAATAAATAAGAAAGTTCAATCCACATGTCATACCACTTTCTAACGGATATAAAAACCCCCATCTCCGTCCTTTTCCTTTTGAGGTCTTGTCATGCTCCATGCCTCCTCCAACGGAGAAGAAACACGGCACGGGACTTAAGCCATCTTACGTAACCCACCAAACCCGAGTCATTCTCGCCGCGCTCGGAGGGAAAGTACCCTATCTACCTCGGAGCAAGGCTGGCTATTCTATCTACGGCTAACTTACCACTTTAGAGGGATGGGGGGAGATATAGGCCGGAGAAAGAGTTTTTTGTTGGGAGTGTGAAGGGAAGGGTGGATAGGTGGAGGAAGTGTCTGCTCGCTGTAGGTTATTCCGGTAATAATAAAACATGAATTAACAAACATAACCGCTGCTGGTGTGATGGGCGCGGGGGTCCGGCAAATGAATGATAGGGAAAAAGGGAGAGGCATTATCTTTTGATGTTGGGATGAATACAGAGTTGTGCAGCCTCGAAATGTGAGAGAGATGGAGGAAGCGATATTAATGATCGCTGTCTAGATTGACAGATCCGGAACACATGCGCATGACCTGTGCTACGCACCCTACCGGGAACAAAAAGTCAAAACTCAAGATACCCCTCATCTGTTTTGCTTTATTCTGTGCCTGTCTCTTCTTCTTTCTGTCCCTCATTGCTTTCCTCCTCTTTTCCCCCTCATCTCCCTTCTTCTCACCCCACCACCGTGAGTGACACCCTTGAGAAACTTTATTCACAACTACACTACATACCAGGTTTTCCATTGCTGCGTCCGTGCTAGAATCGATGGAACCGGCTAACATTGTGTCCTGCATCCAGCTCCCAACGCCTAGATTCTGATCTTTCCTACTCCGGTCTTTTTCCTCTCTTCAAAGGTATGTCCTTCGGCTCTTCCTATTACTCCCTTCCTCCCCTCCCCGTGAAATCCAGAAGCTAGTTTCAATCACCGCTAAAAAACAACAACAAGAATCATGTCGGCAGCAGCAGCACCAGGCCGTTCCGTTGGTCGCGGCGGCAAATCAGACATCTTGCACCACCCCATTACTCGCACTGTACTCCCGTTCCTCAACGGTGGAGCAGCAGGAATGATTGCAACGAGTGTCATTCAGCCGGTGGACATGGTCAAGGTGTGTTTTCTCGAGCCCTGCGGAGGTTTGTTGGTTAGCGGAAGAGTGGAATTTCTCATGAGCTTTAGCGCTTTAGCTCAATTCAGCTCCTGCTCAGGGATAACCCTAACCCTACGCTAACCCTCAATCGAAGCAAACCCTGAATATTGCATATTGGGAAATGATTAAATAACCTTTTTCTAACATGAAATTCCGTAGGTCCGTATTCAATTGGCTGGTGAAGGTGTTGGCAAGGATGCCATCCGACCCTCCGCTTTCAAAGTGGCTGGTGACATAATAAAGCAAGGCAAATTCCTTGATCTCTATAGCGGTCTCTCCGCTGGCCTGCTCCGTCAAGCGGTCTATACGACAGCCCGAATGGGCTTCTTCACGACGTTTATGAATAAGATCACCACCAGCGCCAAGGCTGAGGGTCGCCCTGTAACTTTCGGCGAGAGGACACTGGCAGCATTGTCTGCTGGTGGATTGGGAGCCGTGTTGGGTAATCCGGCAGATCTGGCGCTTATTAGAATGCAATCCGATGGACTGAGACCCCTGGCGGAGAGAAAAAATTACACTAGCGTTGTGAATGCTCTTAGAAGGATTGCGGGTGAGGAAGGCGTTGTCGCACTATGGAATGGTTGCTTGCCTACGGTTGCGAGAGCTATGGCACTAAATTTCGGTCAATTGGCCTTCTATTCGGAAAGCAAAGCTCGATTTGCAAAGATCGAGACATTTGATAGTGTCCTTGGGAAGGGGAAGAACGCAGAGGTCGGAAGAGGAATCGCGGCCAGTGCGGTTGCGGGCTTCTTCGCCAGTTTTTTCAGCTTGCCGTTTGATTTCGTATGTCCCAGATCCATCTACGATACCAAACGTAGGGGGCTAACAGGCAGTAATGGGGTAGGTCAAAACTAGACTACAAAAGCAGACCAAGGGTCCTGATGGAAAGCTCCCGTATAAGGGAAGCTTAGACTGCGCCGTAAAGGTTGCCAGGGAGGAGGGACTGTTGAGATTTTATAGAGGTTTCGGAACGTAAGTCTTTACTGATTGTGCCATGTTTCCAGCTGGAATCTGACGATTGATAGATACTACGTTCGCATCGCACCACACGCAATGTTAACTGTTCTGTTTGCGGATTGGTTCTTGAAGTTGACAGGATAGATCTGAGTAATTGGAGGAAGGTTAGAACAGGATGGGGGGTTCTTGTCAGTTCTTGCGGCTATCAATGGCCTCCCATAGCGTATCGCTCGTTTTTCCATACCCCTATCATAGGCAAATGGCCTCTAAAGTACACGAATGGATTCAAAGGATTACCGGTATGGTTGGATTTTCTTGTTATGAGAGGAAGGGAAATGGATGCTTTCACTTTGTATGTAGCGTTTTCGAGGAAAATATTTTCACCAAAGGTTTGTTCGTCGTTCCTTCATTTTAAAACAAGCTACCGATAGTGCCACTTTCTCAATCGACTGATGGTGCTGTACCCCCTGGGCTGCGTTCTGCGTTCTGGCCATCGTCCGAACACACAGGGGCAACACGTGTCTCAGCAAGATAGGACCCTAAAACTGATCTGGGTCGCGCCTAGACCACTTCTTGTGTCCTTGCAACAGCCCACAACCCTCTCCTCGGAACCATGACGTAAAACCCACGTGACTACCATCATGGGGGTAGACTCGTATCCAGGCTTGTGCTTAAACTCCTTAGCTTCAGCCCTCGTCCCCTAAGCTACTTATCCTAATTTCCTGGCATTTTCCAAACCTGTCCTCTCTTGTCCCCCCTTTTCCTTCCTCATTGCCACCCACCTTCAATCCCACATCTCTTCCACATAGCAAACACTCCTGTACTCGTACGTGTCGCACCTGTACAATCTTCGAAAGCAAACATACTAACGAGATACAAAAGATACATATTACCCGAGAACGAGATGGCCAGCGGAGTAATCGACCTCGGCTCGATGGCTCCAGAGCTATCCCAGCCAGCCCCGCCTAAGAAAGGCCGCAGAGCTCGTGCTCCGAAGTCTGCACCTTCCACGACCGCCACTACCGCTACCGCAACCATGGTCCCGGACCCAACCACCGCCTATCCGGCTCCCGTCCCTGCCGCTCCTTACCCCGCAGTCGATAGAACCCTCGTCCCAATCTCCACGAACGTCTACCTCGATCCCTCCGCCCATACCGATGAACAAGAACCAGCAGACCCAGACCTCCCCTTCTTATCGATTCCCCTCCCTGGCGAATCCACGGATTCAGTACCAGTCTATGACTCCTGCGATGAGCTCCGCCGCAAGATCCGTGCCTTTTTTCGCAACCCGAAGTACTCCAAGGTTACGCAGAAGAAGTTTCGTGAGGCGATTGGCAACGTGAACGCTAATACCTACAGGAGGTTCATGGAGAAGAAGGGTGAGACTGCCGGCGCGGAGTGTGGCATGTTTTACGGGAGTTATGTTTTTTTTGAGAAGATGAGGATTTGGGAGGGGAAGGGGAAGGGCGTTCGTAGGGTTAGGAGCGAGATTGAGTATGTTTTTTGTCCTTCCCTTCTAGACCGGCTTCGAGGGCATGTTTGCTGATGATAATTGGGTAGATTCCCGCATGGAAGACCTATGATCGACGATAACCGCCGTGGAGTCTGGGTCATTGGTAGAGCTCCCGCGAAAAGAGGCGGGGGCAGGAAAAAGGGGTGGTATTGAAAATTTGCATCATATCTCACCTTTTCTTTCTTCCCTCTCTTTATCTTTTTCACTCCTCTCTACTCCCTTCCTTAGGAAAGGCCGGTCGATGGTGCCGTATATTTCTTAGTCAAAATCTTCGTGGGTCTTTCTTTGTTTTATTTTCTGCTGATTCGTTTGGGCGGCTTTCGTGATCTTGCAATTGTATTCCTATCCTATCGTGTGTAATCAAGTTTTTCATCTAATTTGTGAGGTGACTTGGGGCGTGACCGAAGAGGTGTGTTTGCCTAACTGAAAGTGCTCCTGGCCGGTGTCCCCTACCACTGAACAAGTCGCGTTACTCTTTGTCTAGGTAGCGGTGCTATGCTGGAGGATTAGCACTGCACTAGTACTATGCATGCTTGCGTTGTTGTTTGGTATGTAAGATACAGAAGCTTTTCAATTGATTTACGATACCGTAGGTATGGCCACTGCGACGGCAGCATTCGCCCACAGCATAGTTAGTTGTCATGCTGCAGAGTTTGGAACGGGTTCTGGGTCAGGTGAACCGTAACCAGTAGACTTGACCGCTGCGATCCCATCGCAAGAATCCTCCAGAGGTTAAGTTACACCTTTAACCCGTCACAACCAGATGTGCTTTGCTATCCACTTGCTCAAGCGCGCGGGAAACGACCCAGCAATGGGATGATATCTGCCGTCTGCATTTCTATGAACTATATTGTTTTGCCCTTCCCTCCTCTTTCCCCTTGAAGCGTACGATACTGTGCCGTATGATCAAAGAGTAAATAGTTTACGGTCTTATAACCACACTGCAAACACTTTTGCCCTGCCAATACTATAGTACCGTAAATTTTGTACTAAACCTTGCCTCCCCCTCTGCCCTCACCATTCCTGACTCCTAAACCACTCTTTTCCCGAGGGTTTTAAACATATAGAGTGGCAGCGATCAAGATCTCTCGTGGAGGCATGGTACTGCATTGTGAAATAAGATGTGATACCTGCTGCGCTCTGGGGGGATGGACTAATTCTGGCTTCCAACCTAGCTAGGAAAAAGTGCGATAGGAGAAAATGTTTTCCTGATACCATACAGTGCTGTACATAATGGTATATACGCAACATCCCGAATGAGAAGAAATCATTGCACTATTATAGTCTACAAGTACCTCTGAGAAAACCTCAGTCACGAATCACCACCCCGACTGAAATTCCTCTGGGGTAAAAGAAAGGAAAATACCCGTTATTATGCGGGGAAGGAAGGAAATTGAAATCTCTGCACTCAGGTTCTTATGCTTGAGTTGAGGGTTTAACGTGCTGTAGTTAGGTGCTCATGTTGATGTATTTTTTCGTATGTAGTGTATGTGTTTTCTGCTCCTTCCCGTAAGAAAGCGCACAGGACTGGAGCGAAGTTTGTGTTCTCGTGGGTCGGAGGGCGATCTTACGTTAGGGTGTAAATTAGTTTACAAGCATCTGGTTAAGTTACCCGTCGGTTTACACCCATGCATGCACACTGTAGACTCATCATAACCCCAAGAAACACCAAAACCTCGACATAACCTGATGCGAAGCAATGGCAACATTAAGTTAGCATTGCCGTGTCTATGCAAATTGTGGGAGCTGCTGGCTACGGATTAACTGCGCTAAGGCTCATGCTGAGATTATATAACATGCTAAGAGTTCGCAATCTCGCAGCGTCTGCAACATCCCCGACAGCTCGATGCTAGATTCGGCTCGACACCAGACTTTAATGATCCTAAAGAACTTAGGTTTCATGAAGCTAGTTTTTAAATATTTTTTCCCTTTGTTAAGGGGTCTTTTTTATTCCAATTGAGTGCAGTATACCAGTATTTTCAGTATCGTGTGATTGCTAAGTTATGTGCCCTCCGAACTTTCCAAACCATGGTCACAATATTTGAATTCTTGAATCGAAATAACTTATCACAGGTTTTCCAAGTTATTCCTTCAATATTAAATTTTGATTAATTTTTTAAGCATGCCTAGAGGTTTTTTCACCCAGTCTGACAGGGTTGAAATTCCAATAGAGTGAAAATCTGGCGTTGAGTTGTCCGGCACGTTGTAGATATGCTGGAACTGCTCGCATGTTACACATAATCTCAGTAGAAACCTTGGCACGGTTATGCGCTGCTGGTGGGACAAAAATTAACCCGTGTGTATAATGGGCTGTGATAACTTGGGATAACATCTACTCTCGAGGAACAGAATGGGCGAGGCCAGACAGATGGGTATGTGGGGATGGGAAAGATCCCACCCGATGGTTTTATCAGAATCAACTTTAAATGACGGTACGGTATCCCGGGAAATATTTCTCCACTCCCTCACACCACCGTCGAACCTGCACCCCGGAATAATGCCGGTGACAATCAGGAACTGTGCGGAAGCCGTTCACTAGATCCAGCGGATACTAACTTGGCGAATGGGTTCCACATGAACCCGGGGATAAACGGATCCTTCCCGCCGTGCTTGTGCATAACCACACGAGTCATGCATGCAGCTAAATAAGTCATCAGAGCCTTGGGCTTCCATGCAGAAAAGGACTGTCTGGCAAGAGGGATGATGGGTGATCGGGGGATTTCTTGGCGTGCATATTATGGGAGCTTATTTCGATCCTCTATGTGAAAGGGACCGAAAGTCTATGTGCCTTCAGATGGCAGAATTCCTTAATTCCCTTGTCCTAGTGCTGGATGGTTCAATAGCCCATCGGTGAGCGGGAATTGAAATCCTAGGTTCCTGTCAATTGCACATGGGATACCGGCAATTGGTCCTTGACATCTGAGCCCCTGGGGGACGAACATCTACCCCGCTGAATGCATTATCGGAGCAGATCTACCGCTGAAGGCCCTTGGGAAGCGGTACATAGGTGGCTGTTCAACAGAGCGTACTTTCAATCTTCGTGACTAGTAATAATATATTTTAGGGCATTTTGTCTGACTTCCAAGTTGGGCGTTAGCACTATATGATGGCTATTCACCATCGCCATCACCACCGCCTTCGGGAGTACTATTATCCATCCGCTTGCTTACAGGCCAACTCCCGTCCTATCCGGCGCCAGCCAACAAAACCTTATAGCTTTCTCCTTCTGATAGTGGATTTCTTTACACTAGTTTCACCTCTTAGTCGACCGAGGCTGGGCTCTCCTTTGGGAGATGGACTGCTATTCAAGCCTACATTAACTCAATATTTCTTTTCCCCTCAACAAAATAAGACATGAAAACGTGAGGGTAATACAAGGAATGGCCATATACTACAACAAAGGGAAAGGGTGATTATCTAATAGTTTCACATTGTGAGGGCTCAAGTTATCCAAGCTTGAATTTACAGTAGGCTACGACCTCTTCCAATATTTGTTTGGACACCTCTGTTTCCATGTTGGCGCGATAACGGGGCTTAGGGGCTTTGTTTAGTTTCGTCCCTAGGTCACTACGCGGAGGAAACTTGCCCTTAGGAAATAGAGAGCTTGTCGGGCATGCCTTTTAGCCCCTTGGGACTCCTTCCCTAGTGTCGAGGGGGTTATAATACAGTAGTAGATTTGTGTCCCCCGCTCGGTGCCCAAGCATCACTTCTACCAGATGCACCGCTTTCCACTTTCCTCTCTAGTCTCTCAATGGCCTACAGCCTTTCAATTCTATAGCGTTAAGTTCGATACTTGCCAATGAGTTCGGATTCCGTGCTGATCACAGTCGCTCACTCGTTGATACAGATCACTTGAGTGTTGGGTATCAGTGTAATGGCCGCGCTCTAAGGCCGCACTGGTACGCGTGTGCACTAGCCAAAGGACGCGCGAGCTATGAGAAAGTTTGCACACCCCTCTTTCTTTCTTTCCTGTCCTTTCTGTCACTACTACTTTCTTGTTCACAACTCTCCTCAAGTCATTTCTTTCCATCAACTTATCACAATCAATCATGATATTTATCTTCGCTTAATACAAACTTTGTGTCTCCACTTAAGCCGTTCCACTCCGCTGGGTAGAACCCTCATCATCGATCATTACCTCCGCATCGATCATTTTCAACATTGAGTGTGGGAATGTTGGGAGAAGCAATGATCGGAAAGAAGGTTTCACAGAGAGAAGCAAAGTGAGAAGTGGAGAGAGGTTGAATGTGGCGAGCATGATACATCGACTGTGGAGCTGGAAGGAGGAAAAGCAACATGAGATGAGAGGCAGGGCCCAAATCGAAGAAGGAAAGAAAAGAAGGAAACATATATGAAGGGGTGTCTGCAACACTAGCATATCCAGTGCGCACTCACCTACGTATGTCCATGTATGCCCAGGTGCGTCTAATGCTCTCGTGGGTAACAGTCCACGTATATTCAATATAGAGAGTATAGGCATTAGCGACGCAACCCCAAGCGTTATTGCCAAAAGTGATGAATGATAAAATATTTAACTTTGCAGTTATTACCCTATCCAAGTACTGACTTAGGGTAACACGGGCAGTATATACGCGGACCTCATGTCGTTGCCACAGCGTTTGTAGTCTTTATACAGCAAATCCTATCTTCTCTCCCTATTTCCTTTTCCCCGCCCTTTCCCAATACCAGCCGGCTCGACACCGCTTACTTCACACCGGTATGCCAATTCTTCCCCCGTCACTTCCTTCCTCGTCCCTCAATTGCATGACTTGCCGTCCTCGTGGTGGTGGTCGATAGGGCATGCTAGGTGGAACTTTCGTCCGGTAGCGAACATGAATCCACTCTCATGGAGTCTTCGGTCAAAGTAGATGCGGTAGGGAATTCGAAGAATCGCAGATCTTGGAGAAACGGGATACAGTAGACACTGCGGTAAACTTGTGAACCAGATGTTTGTATTCCGGTTTCTTGCAAATGTGATAATCGGAGTTAAAGGAGCATGGAAACGCATCCGCGAGACCGATAAAAAGAGTTATCAATATCGGCTAGCAGTTCTTGCAATAAGATAACCTTGCTCAAGCAAGGGAGTCTAGTACGATATTCCTGCAGTAGCTAGGTCAGCATGAAAATAACACCGAGAGTCCAGGAGAGAGCTAAGTCTTGATCCTTTGCGTTAGAATCTACTTCTGCTTTCTCTTTGCTCGGATAGGGAATCCCTGTCTAGGACCCAGGCCACAACGGAGCAGCACCACTCCCCGCGGCAGAACTGTTGATATTGGGTGTTTCCTGGGCTAACATCGTGCATGTTTGGAAAGAGTGTTGACTTCCGCTATCCTGACCCTTGCGCAGTGCGGTACTCGAGTACTTGTATCATGCCTCGCAATACCGGCAAAAATCTGAGAATACTGCCATTGTTACACAACCACCCAACCCAAGAGAAAAAAACACCAGTCTCACCCCCAGATACTTTTTACACCAAATAGGAGTGCCGTGGTACTTGTAAACCTGTTCTGGGAATACCAACCAATAAGCTCAAACATCCTTACCATGCCAGCACGCGGCAACAACTATAATTCTGAAACATAAGTATAGTACCAAGTAGAGGTACTATATGCATTGTACTCGTACTCGCACAGTATCCCTGGAGATAATACTCGAGTACCGTATGATACCATCCCTTAGGACATTTTTTTTTACAGTACCGTAGTAGTATTGTAACCCAATTGAATCCCTCTGCCAAGGCCTTGTGCCTGGCACTTGTACTCGGGGGTGGACGAAAGTGATGATAGGGACAGGGGTCAGAAAATGTATGCTGATACTTCGTCCATACCCGAGTACCGTACCCTATTAATCTTGACGTTTGGTGTTACACTCAACTGCCATAACTTCCCACATGGCTCTATCACGGAACCCAAAAAGGCCAATTGATCGAGTGGGGAAAATCCACAAGGCGTCCGACAGGTGTCTCTTCCAATTAGTCCCCTGGGGTTTGCGATTTATCCACAAGGCTAAAGCGGCCTTCTGCAACATTTCTTGTTGCTTACCCAATGTTGAGCTAAGACGGTGGTGCATACCCCCGAGCACCTTATATCGCGCGTAGTGGGGAGATGGCATGAGAACAAGGCATGCCAAATTTGGTTTAAATACTCAGTACCGTTATATAGTTGAGGCGTGTGGGGACGGAGGGGTGCCCCTGCGATACCAGTAGGGGCGATATCGGTAAGCAGGGGTGCCACATCCCTTTTCGTAAAAGGCGTTTTAGCCCTACAGAGGTCTACCCGGTTGCCTTTCCCTCCTTAAAGTGTGGCGATTAGGGGTCATGCCCTCAAGCTCTTGGCTCTAACCCGGCTCTTAGAGAAAGATACGGTGCTTCATTAAAAATCTACCTTCATGCGTGCGTGGCGGGTGCTAAGAATCCTTAGGGCTTTCATTCTGCTCTTTTGTCTACCGCATGGATGGTGTGCGCGCAGATTGCAGTCCTGAAGAATGTCTTCCAGGAAATGAGGGAGTCGAAATACGGCATGTGTGTAAGATTCTCCTCGTGCCACAGTTCCCGTATTTCGGAGGTATGACCGTGCAATCATTAGAGAGACATTTGCTGGATACTAACTTTTTCATGCGGCGACGGAGCTTTTTCAAGTCAGCAATACCGCACTAGCCCCTTCTCAACAAGACAACAACACGGAGGCACGCAGCCATGAAGATCACTCATAAAAAGTAAAAAATAAATAAACAAGAAAGATCCCACAAGAAAACACCAAATCACGAGAGCCCCGAACAATAAAAAAGGGACCTCGCATTGAAACTCGCGATAATGTCAAGTCATACAGCATTACACACCGTGTATCTCTCCTTGAAAATATCGACATAATAGGGGTAAAGCTTCCCGCAAAAACCCAGGTGAGCATTCCAGTGCTGTAATATCCCCGAAGGATCACGATCTGTCTCAGATCGGACAATATTTGCTTTACGCCCTCCCGGAGACGGGAGGATACAGACCAAATTTGGGTTCCGCTGCGCGCTGCTCCTGATCTAGCTCACCTCAGCTCCCCGTGTCTCGGGTGAGAGGAATATTTACTGGTGGCCGTAGCAGGCAAGTACCCGATGACAGGGGTTGTGAATTTATACTTGTGCTGGTATGGGACCTTAGATACGCATGGATTCCCAGCCATATATTTTGTGGGGTCTCTGTTATCGGGCACTTGGCTGTTATGGCACGATCATCCGGAGCGGTTCTACTTCGTATGGTATAGTAGGTGCGGTGGGTGGGGAAATGATCTGGTACTCAATGGCAGCACCTGCTGTGGTGGGAGACTACCGGTGTTGTAATTTAGTATGAGTATGGTACTCGTACTAGTATAGTTGCTAATGGCGTAGATACAGAGTCGAAAGTTTAGGCGGAATTTAGATTTTCAGGCAAGTTACTAAGGCTTGGGATAATACTCGAGTACTGTACAAGACATCAACTTTAAACTGCTGTCCTATAAAAGTACTGTACGAGGATGTGGACGCGAGGGTTTGTTGTGCTGTACTGTGTCGGGCCTCTGAAACTGAATCCAGTAACCAACTGGCCCCGACAATAACGGAGGAAAACCGCTCCAGAGAACTGCTTCCATTTTTTGATAAAGTGAGCAGTGAGCACCAGTAGTGGTTGAGAACGGTGAGAGGGGCTTTTTGAGAAAGGAAACCCACTGACAAATTTATGCCAAGGCGCTACTTTTTTTGTATGTCTTACTAATCATGAGTGTTGTTGCCACCGGGCGTGGTACTTGGCTGTGCCTGAGGGTGGAGCATAGCAAATAGAGTGTCAATAATACCCCTGAAGAGCATGAATGGCAAGGTCAGACCCAGAATACAGCAGAAACCTCACAAGTTTGTTAGTTCGTCAAGCTGAATACTACGGTATGAAATAAATCTATTCCTATGATACTACAATGTCCATATACGGGTACTGGGTGTGCACTGGTCAAGTATGTAGCGTATCCTCTTCTGTGACAGATAGCCACCAACGGCCGTGGCGTCTCGGTGCTACGGAGTAAAGTCAAGGGGGAAAAGACAAATACCGGTACTGCACCTACTACAAATCCAGCCCTCCTCACCACTCCAAAGTGCTCCATCATACAACTGCTTTTCTGTCGGAACGGGAAGCGAGCACCAGATTATTCCCGGATAAATTTTTAGGTGGTAGGCCCTAACTGGGGTTAAATTGTGGATCAGCCGTTTTATTTTTTCAGTCTTTATTTTTGTCTTACTTCCCTTTTAGCTTTTACTCCACTGGGGGTTTGTGGCAGAGAAAGAGAGACCGACCCTCCTCCCCCATAAATTTCCGCCGAAATAAAAGGTCCGGATAAGTGTCTGTTTTTGGAGAGAGTCTTATGCGGGTTTTTGTGCTTGCACGAGTCACTGGAGGGAAAAAAAGAAAAAGAAAAAAAGAGAAAGGGAAATGAGATGGAATTGAGGCATGGAAGAGTTCTCCCTATATGGTGATGCGGATTCACGAGTATAGTATCTGTATATATAGAGTGTGGTATCTGCGAAAGGGGAGGAGGAGGGGGAATTGATTGTGGGTTGCTTCCTTTATGCAACCACCGAGTTGCCTGTCCAAGGCAGTGGGTGCCCGGACACGGGTTAGAGGAACATACTCGTATGGGAAGCATCCGTGTGTTAGTGTGTATCGGAAGGCCAGCACAAAATACCCCCCCCTTGTTTTCGGGTCTTCTGACCTGGGACAAGAATTTGTACTCAAGTGCCATCGGTGTCTTGCTTGTTTGCGTAATGACAATTTAATTTAATTTCTTCCAGGGTCAGTTCGGTTTTTTATATAAATACTTTGAGATAGCCACTTTTTCTCGTGTTTTCCCTTTCTCTCCGTCGATTACATCGAGAGTTTCAATTGGTAAGCCTCGCGGATTATCAATTTTCGATATGGTCGGGCTCACGAATTTTCTGCTGCTCGCCGGCGCTGCCGGTTTGGCTGCTGCTGCTCCTACAGAATTGAATGTTAGACAGTCTGGCGCTTCTGCTGCTACTAGTCCTTCCTGGTATCCTGCTCGTGAGTCCTTTTTCCCCTCCATTGCCTGTCTTGGCTTCGTTTTGTTTTGTCGGTCAATTGGGTGATTTTTTTGGTTGCTGATATGTTGAGGAAATAACAGCTAGGGGTGGAACTGCTGCATCATGGGCTACTGCATACACTAAGGCTCAGGCTCTCGTTTCGCAGATGACTCTGCTAGAGAAGGGTTTGTATAACCTTGGTATTCCAGGTGGATTGGACTGGACTGACAAGTTCTAGTCAATATCACGACTGGAATTGGTTGGTCAATGGGTCCTTGTGTAGGAAATACCGGTCCTGTCCCGCGTCTCGGATTCCCCTCGCTCTGTCTTCAAGATGGTCCTTTGGGCGTTCGATTTGCTGATAAGATCACTTCATGGCCTGCTGGTATCACCATTGGAGGTATTTCTCAATCGCTTATAACTCTTCTGATTTTTGGAAGTCTGACACTCTATAGGAACCTGGGATAAGGACCTCTTCCATGCCCGCGGTGTTGGCCTCGGATCCGAATTCCACGCAAAGGGTGTTCATATAGCTCTCGGTCCCGCGATGGGCCCTCTTGGTCGTATGCCCGCTGCTGGAAGAAATTGGGAAGGTTTCGGGTCGGATCCTTATCTCCAAGGAATTGCTGCTGCCGAAACTATCAAGGGGATTCAGAGCCAGGGGGTTGTTGCTACTGCCAAGCATTACATTGCAAATGAGCAGGAGCACTTCCGTCAGGGACCTGTCGCTATTTCTGCAAACATCGATGATAGAACTCTTCACGAAGTTTATCTATGGCCTTTCCAGGATTCCGTTAAGGCTGGTGTCGGTGCGGTCATGTGTTCTTACAACAAGGTCAATAATAGCGCCGCTTGCCAGAACTCGTACTTGCAGAATGGTATTTTGAAGGATGAACTGGGGTTCCAGGGTTTCATTATGAGGTGTGTTCACCAAAGCTTTTCTATTCTGGTTCGAAACTGATTTTGGTAGCGATTGGCAGGCGCAAATGAGCGGTGTTGCATCTGTCCTGGCTGGAATGGACATGACAATGCCTGGTATGTTCAAGAACTCCAACAGAAATGAACACTTTGCTAATTTGGTATAGGTGACGGTCTGGTTTGGGATGATCGGCATTCCCTCTTGGGTCCAAATCTCACCACAGCTGCTATGAATAGCTCCATGCCTTTAGACAGAATTGATGACATGGTTACCCGTATCGTTGCGACCTGGTATCAGTTCGGGCAAGATAATGGTCATCCGGAACCCAACTTCAGTTCGTGGACCAAGAACACTACAGGTCTTTTGTACTATGGATCGAACGAGCCCCCATATGCCACTGTTAACCAACACGTTGAGGCTCGCGCTGACCACGCGACTCTTGCCCGCAAGATTGCTGCGGAAGCTATTGCCTTGCTGAAGAATGAGGACGTCCTCCCGTTAAAGAAGCCAATGAAAATCGGTGTTTACGGAAGTGATGCTGGTCCAGGTGACGGACCCAACGCTTGTCCCGATCGAGGGTGCAATCAGGGTACTCTCGCTGTCGGATGGGGAAGTGGTACCACCGATTTTGAGTACTTGGTTACTCCTCTTGAGGCTATCCAAAAGCAAGCTGCCACCTATGGCGGCCAAGTTTCTTCCATTCTAAACAACACTAAACTTGATGAGATTAAGGCCGATGCTAAGAAGCAGGACATCTGCTTAGCTTTTGTCAATGCTGATGCCGGTGAAGGTTATCTCTCGTGGCAAGATGTTAATGGCGACAGGCCGAATCTCAAGGCCCAGCTTGGAGGGGATGATTTGATCTTGGCTGTTGCTGATGCTTGCAAGACCACTGTCGTTGTCGTTCACTCTGTCGGCCCTATCATCATGGAGGGGTGGGTTCGCTCTCACAAGGTTGACGGTATCCTCTGGGCTCATCTGCCTGGCCAGGAAAGCGGAAACTCACTTGTTGATGTTCTTTGGGGCGCTGTTAACCCTAGTGGAAAGCTGCCATATACCATTGGAAAGAGCTTGGAAGACTACGGGCCAACAGCAGGTGTTCTCTACCAGTATAACGGAACCACCTCCCCACAACAGGACTTCACCGAAGGTTTGTTGATTGACTACCGCTACTTTGATAAGAAGGGTATCACCCCTCGCTATGAGTTTGGTTTTGGTTTGTCTTATACCACCTTTGAGTTCTGCGATCTCAACATTCTCCGCACCGGATCCATGGAACCGCTTCCTAAGCCTCGCCCTGCTCCCGAGGTTACCCCTCCAAAATATTATTCTAAGCTTCCTCATCCTTCTGAAGTCGGATTCCCTCCTGGATTCACCAAGATCAACCGCATGATCTACCCTTACCTTACTAACACCAACATAACTGTTGGACCCTACCCGTACCCTGATGGCTACAACACTTCTGCCCACAAGTCCGAAGCTGGTGGTGCTGAGGGTGGCAACCCAGCGCTCTGGGAGATAGTCTACACCATCACTCACACTCTCCGAAACACTGGAAAGGTTGCTGGAGCGGAGGTATCTCAGCTTTACGTCAACTACGGATCCAAGGGCACTATTGGTGAGTGGCCATGACTCTTTATAACATTGTAATTTGGTACTAATGATACGTTTAGATTTCCCTGAACGTGTCCTCCGTGGCTTTGAGAAGGTCTTCCTCCAGCCTGGCGAGAGCAAGACCGTCACCTTCAAACTCACCAGACGTGACCTGAGTTACTGGGACGTTACTAAACAAAACTGGGTCATCCCATCCGGAGGCTTGGGCTTTTCCATTGGCCAGAGTTCGAGGATATTCCACCTTCGCGGAAACCTCGGATATGGGTTTTAAACCAACCACTTTACCCTCTATAAAATGAGCTTAAGACGAAAGGTAATGGTGGTTCACTTCTTGTACATAGCTAGTTTATTATAGGCGGTTTATTTTCGGAGTCGAGAGCACTGTATCATAGTGTACCGGTACCGGTACTGTACACATTAGATTCTTGGCGAGTAGGGGGGATGCTAATTGGGAATAAAGCGAATTTCTACTGTTATGGAGTTGTGCATCGTGCGTGTGAAAGTTTGTGGTGTAGATGGCGTGTCTGAAGAGTTCATCCAATGCTATATAAGTTAGCCTATTCCCCCATACCATAATACGGTATTTTGGTGGTGGGTGACGCGAATGCGACATCCTGGAAGATGTGCTACCGGCTTTGATTTTAGCCCCACCCCACGTGGCGTGACTCAATTGCTTTTCTGTACAAGTATGCTTTGCAGTGGTATTGCATAACCGATAATACTTGGGTGCGGTGTACAACCTTGTGCTGGGAAAGAAGGTAAGGTAAGGAATGTATTATGGTACATATGGTTCCGCTTATGATCAACTAGCAAGATAGACTACAGTAGGGCAGAACATCCTACAAAAACTTAATATCCAATTAAATAATATAAGAGGGGTTTATTCATTTCACAAAGAACCTGTAGCCAAGAAGCAGATGTACTCGTACAAAGGTTTCTGAGCTATCATAAGATTTTTATATTATTCAATGAAATAAAAGTTGTACAGTACAGTATACAGTTTTGAAAGAAGAAAAAAACTATTTTAAGTCACCTTTTTTTTTTCCCCCCCACCTTTTCTCCAAGGTGTATGCAACCTTTATTAATTTTTATTTTATTAAACGTTATGAAAATTTCCCTCAATAACTTTTGTGCACCTGACTACGGGCGTGATATGGGATTAATCAATTTTCCCTACTATATCAAAGTTTAGTATTAATTTTTTTGTACAAGTATCATAGCATAGGATGTATGATGCTTTTTTAGTCTATCTTGTTGATTTGTCGTGGGCGGAACCAGCGATCGAGCGATCGACCCCACTGCGTAAGTGACTCTAGCCGTTGGGGGTGGAGTGGGGTATGTATGCAGGCGTTTGGGTTGAGCCTGCTTGCGCTGCGTTATAGCGTGTTGGGAGGGAAGGGGGTGTGGCGGTGCGGGGCTATCATTTGGTTGCTTGATTGTAGCAGTACTGGCTGTACTCGAGTGATGCGTAGGTTTTGGGTGCAGTAGGTTTATGATAGCAAGGGAGGCTCTATCTAGGAATTGGGGAGTAGTGTGAGTCGGTGGTGGTGAATTGCTACTGTAGCGGAACCTAAACGGAAGTTGCGGCGCTGGGTGCGTGGTGCTGTAGTCTCAACAGTATCCTCGGGATTCGGAAACCCCAGATGCCGGTATTCTATGAGCACCCTTAGTTGCTGGACCTTGCTGGCTGTGAGAATGCCGGACATAGGATATCACTCGGCCTCTATTATTTCTACTGTACTTTACTGGCTAATGTTGATTTCGAAAGCATCCGGAGATTTGCTCGGGAAGGATTCTGAAAATTGGTCTGTCCTAGCCGCAGGATTTTGGGACTCTTTTGGATTCGGCGGGGGGGTAGCGCACCGTGAAAACTGGAATGGTTGAGGGGGGCGCTAGGAAATGGCCAGAGTTCCCCCCCCTCGTTGGATTACGGGGAGAAAGCACAGCCAAAATATTCTCTTTCAACCTTCGGTTGGGACAAATGAAAAGAGAAATCCGATGAACCTACTAGGAGAGGCAACTCCGGACACTGTACCGGCATATTGGGGAGGGGGGGTGAATATTGCATGGGATTGTGGTGTACTTTGCTAACCGGAAAGGCGAAAGAAGAAACAAGGAGGGAGGAGAAAAAAGGTGGATTGGAGAAAGTTGGAAGATGTGAATCTGTCTATCTATTATACACTAAAACGATAAGAGTGGTCTGGTAATTCAGGGGAAAAAGAAAAAGAAAAAAAGGTTGAGAAATGCCAAACACCGCTATTTTGACGAATATCATACTGAGTATTTGTGTTCTAAAAAATACTTTGTTTTCGTAGAAGACTGGTTTTTTTATTTTATATTTACAGCAACGTGCTAAGCAGAGCCTTATCAGTAAGAAGGCATACATATGAAATGAATCTGAAATTTTAGCATCCCCGTTGTTCGACCTGTCGGATTTGACGTCTCTCCGGTCTAAAAGTTGCTTTACCACCGAGTCGTGTCCGTTTATGATAGACCAGGAAAGTGGTGCCCTGCCCGCATTGTCTGGTTTGTCGGAGTTGACGTCTTCTCGGCCTAAAAGGTAGTTAACCACTGCCTTGTGCTATTTTATTGCGGCCTACGATGGCAGTGTCTCGTCCCCGTCATCTGGCTTGCCGGAGTGGCGTCTTCACGGTCCAGAAGTTGCTTCATCACTGAGCCGTATCCTTTTACTGTGGCTCGTATTTTCTGGCATGTCGGGGTTAACTCGTTTCCGACCCGAAAGTTGTTTAACCACTGCCTCGTGGCCGTTGAGTGCAGCCTGGGCGAGGGGTGTGGTGTCCTCGTGGTCGGGCTTGTCGAGACTGACGTCTTTCCGGTCCAAGAGTTGCTTCACTACTGATTCGTGCCCTTTGGTCGCAGCCCACAAAAGTGGTGTCTTGCCCTCATCGTCCGACCCATTAGGGTCGACGTCTCCCCGGCGCAAAAGCTGCTTCACCACTAACTCTTGCCCTCTGGCTGCAGCCCATGAAAGTGGTGTCCTACCCTCGTCGTCGGCCTTATCGGGCTTGATGTCTTTCCAGTCCAAAAGTTGTTTCACCACTGAGCCGTGCCCTTTTGCCGCAGCCCATAAGAGTGGTGTCCTGCCCACATTGTCCGGCCTGTCGGGGTTGACACCTTCCCGGTCTAAAAGTTGATGTACTACTGAGTCATGCCCTTTAATCGCAGCCCACGAAAGTGGGGTTGTACTCTCATTATCTGGCATGTCAGGGCTGACGTCGGACCGGCCCAAAAGGTACTTAACCACTGCCTCGTGCCCTCCGATGGCAGCCCACGAAAGTGGTGTCCTAGCCTTGTCATCTGGGCTGTTGGGGTTAACGCCCCCCCAATCCAAAAGTTGCTTCACTACTGACTTGTGCCCATTTAGCGCAGCCCACGAGAGTGGTGTCTTGCCCTTATTTTCTGGCTGGTCAGGGTTGACGTCCTCCCGACTCAAAAGCTGCTTCACTACTGATTCGCGCCCGCCACTCGCAGCCTACAAGAGTGGTGTCCAACCATCGTTGTCTGGCTGGTTAGGGTCGACGTCTTCTCGGCTCAAAAGCTGCTCAACCACTGACCCATGCCCGGAAGCGGCAGCTAATGAAAGTGGGGTTCTGCCCTCGCTATCTGGCATGTTGGGGTTGACGTCTTTTCGGTTCAAAAGTTGTTTCGCAACTGACCCATGCCCTCTAATCGCAGCTAACGAAAGTGGCGTCCAGCCATAGTTGCCTGGCTTGTCTGGGTTGACGCGCTCCTGGTCCAAAAGTAGCTTAACTACTGCCTCATGCCCCCTAAGCACAGCCTGGGTGAGGGGTGTGTGGCCGTGGCAGTCTGGCTTGTCGGGATTGATATCTTTGTGTTCCAAAAGCTGCTTCACCACTAACTCGTGCCCGTGACCCGCCGCCCACGCAAGTGGAGTACTGCCACTGTTATTTGGCTTGTTAGGGTCAACGGCTTCCTGGCTCAGCAAGAGCGCCACTGCCTCTTCTTTTCCTTCCTTCGCTGCCCATATAAGTGGCGTCATACCCGCACAATCTCCCCCATTAGCATCACAGCCATCCACTCCCAACAGAGCAGTCATAACTTCCACAATGCCAAAGAAAGATGCACAGTGTAGTCCACTGAACAGCGAAGGAGCGTTGGCTTCCAGGCAATCATCCAGATGCAATATTTGCTCAAAAAGGGAGTTAGCGGCTACGTGGTTCTCGTATTGGTTCAAGAGTTCCATTGCAAGCGATGTCACGCGATCTGAAAGTTCCCTCTTTGCGTGGGTACCCCGATATCTCGAACAATATTTGAGGAAGGGCATGCTTGAGAGGTCAGGTTGTCGCTTGGCCGGAAGGGCTTTGGCTTGGCCTGAATTTAGATAAGTCAAGCAGGTTTCTGCTATTTCTAGGTGAGCTCGGGGGAAAAGGTTTCGATGAGTGGAGAGGTACTCGCGGAGTGTGTGGTGGACCAAGCGTAAGGTCGAGGCTTCCTTATCTACCGTGACTAGTCCTTGACAGCAGGCGAGCAACGTTTCTACCGCAGGAACATTGTCGCTATGGAGATGTGTGGATCCAATTTCCACAGCGAGTGCATGACACAGTTCATCTACTCGTAATGGCCGTTCCGAATGACATATCCACATTAACGCGACCCTGGCAAATCTTGCTTTCTCCCTGTCCTGAGTTCTTATCCGTTGCAGTGTTTCCTCGTATGCCTCTCCCAACCCTAGCCCACCCTCCATCGCATGGAGCCTCTCCCGCCTCCGATAGATTGTTGTTTCCCTCAGAATTGCATCGATCTTTAGTGAAACCAGTAGGAATCTGGATTTGCACCTGTCAGTGTATAACTTGTGAGGGTTTCCTGGACCCCACCACAACGTACGTTTCCGGGACCTCTTGGGGAATGCTCTTCATAATGTCATCCTCCAACCCACTATCCATCACCTTGGGGGCTGTGTCCTTCTTCAGTCTCACGCGCAGATATGTAACTATATCATCGTCCCTGGACTTTATCGGTACACTTATCACTCTCCCACCCAGTTCTCTCTCGGTCGCCTCCCGGATATGTGACCTCCCTGTCATGAAAACTCGAGTATTTGGCAAGCTTCGGAGAATTTGGCCTAATGCATCAAGAACATCAAGGCGATACTTTGGAATACATTCATCAAGAGCGTCAACACAGATGAATATGCGCTGTAAAGATGAGATAGTTGGGAACATTTCCACAATATCGGGGAGTTGTAATCCTCGACTGCTGATCACCTTCTTCTGTCGCCGAAATTTCTGCACGATTTCCTCCGGAATTGCCTCTAGTGCACTTAAAAGTTGTTTGAGCAGGGAGCCGAGCATATTTGTCGGAGATTGGTCCGCCCGGGAGGCGAAGTCATAGTAAAAACAGGCAACCGCCATATCTTCTCGTTCCATCGCCTGGTTGCACAAATAATCTACCACCACGGAACTATCATCGCGTCCTGTCAGCAATAATGTCGTTTGTTTCTCCCTGAAGGTCTCTCGCACTTAATGTAGCTCTTGCCAACCCCTGGGTCACCATAGCAGAACAAGGCCGCATGATCAGATCCGCCTTTCTCCCACCCACTATACCAGCTTCTAAACTCTTGGGTCTCCAGTAGCCATTCACCTATACTATCCACCCGTTCATTGCGAATATCCTGATGTCGCACCTGGGGCTCTAAGGGTGACAACCAGGTCAGGATTTTGGACTTATCGTCGCCAGCCGTGCGGTTGAAGCTATTCGATATAATGATAGAATTCATGTTGTGTGAAAAGGCTTGAGACATCTTTCGCTTGTCTGCTGCTCAGGACACTTTAGAGAACAAGTTGCGGAACAGCCTTAGATCGGTTGAAAAAGTTCTAGTGAGTTTAGGAAAGTTTAGGAAAAGGGGAATTTGTTTAACTGGCTGACAATCTAATCGCAGCCCGATTAGTCAACAAGGAATTTGCGAAACCCAAACTACTGTAAGCCCTGATCCGTACGACTCCGACTACCGGCAGTGGAACCATATGTCGAGTACTATGTTCTAAGAATAAAAATTCAAGTTATAATCCAACGTCGTATAACGCAAACAGCGAAATACTCGAGTACCGGTATACACACTTTAGAGCGTACTGGGGCTTACGAGTTCCTGGGCTTATACGATAGTAGGTTCACAAGGCCTGCGTGCTCCTTTGCGGCGGCCAGTATTATCATACCGGGAGTGGTTTTGGATCCGCGTTGTCTCACATGTCAGGGCTGTGGGTTGATACATGTACAGTACCCCGCAATCCCGATTGCGGCATTGCATGCAACCCATGCGAGTCGCGCGTTACCCTACTCCTCGGCACGCCGAGGCTAAAACCTTCACATCCCAATAACAGCTTCACTGCTCCTTCGTGTCCATTTTTTGCTGCCCAAGAAAGCGGTGCGCTGCTTTCTTAATACTGCGTGTTGGGGCTGTCATCTGATGGAGGTGGTAAATTTACGATCGGCGCAACTGCGCTGACGAGAGGTGCCAAGGTGTAAGTGTTTGTCTATTGAAGGTTGCTAGCTAACAACTACTTAAATACCGTACTCGTAATGTCCTGACGTTTGTGAACACGACCGCTATTGCATACCGCCAAAATTCAGCTTTTTTGCCTGGATCTTGGCATCATGCAATAGTGGTCGTGTTCACAAACGTCAGGACATTACGAGTAGTGAAAACTCTACATGTACTCGGGGGTAACCAAATGTCGGGCGCACCCCAGAATAGGAAATAAACCCAGACATATCGTGGCACCGCGCCGTACTTACCCGAGTACCCGAGTACTAGTATAACCATATACATCCGCTCGTGCCCTAGTGTACCCAGACAGGTCCATATTTCAGTGCTCCTCCAAACTATTGCGCTTCCGTTGCTTGCGCTCTCGATACAACGTTCTACTACTGTGGTTATTATACCATGATCGTATTCTCTTTCTGAGATTCACGATTCACTACCCCCCTGTATCCATGTATCGCCGCCCACGACCTGGCATGTCGGAGCTAACATCTTCCCGGCTTAATAGCAACTCCGTAGTTCCTCCGTGGCCGCTAGCATCCTACCACCCTAATAGCATCCCCACCGCTCCCCCGAGCCTATTCATTGCGGGGTATTGCCCCTGTTGTCCTTCATGTCAGGGCTACTACCTTCACTTCCTACTAACACTCTCACCGCCACTTCATGGCCATTCTCGGCCTCCCATATGAGGGGTTTGGCACCCGCCGGGTGCCGATCCTGGCTTTCCTTTAGCCCCCCCTCTCCCTTTGCTCCTCCACCTATCTCGACTCAGGGACATAGTGTGGCACCCCCATATATGCAGTGCCACCGAAAATCAACCCCTTTTTCTCTCTCTCTTCATGAATACACACAGTTACAGAGTGCCGAGTGACCAGCCATGACCGCGCTCGTGGAACGCACTAATCACCCAAAGAAAATAGGCCGGAAGAAAAAAACGGGGAATGGAGGCTAAAAAAAGACAGAAAAACAGCAAGATATGCCGGGGTCACTGATCAATAATTTTCCATTGCTCCATTACGCTTTTTTTTGCTCTGCTCTGTGCTTTGGTTTATATCCCGGGGGTGCTGAGAAGGCCGCCGTTGTCCCTGATGAGAGCTAGGGAGAAGAGTGACTTTAAATACCATGTAGTACACTACGCAATCGGTGTCGACTATCACATAAGTAGACTGCACAATTCAGTTGTGATCTGCGCTATACCATGCGTTCATTCACCCGCCAATTAACTCCCTCAGTATTCCTAACTTTGAAAATTTGGTCGACCCATGCACCCCTATCTACTGGACCCTCCCAACTATCGTATATCTTCCACCACCTCCCCCCCCCCCCCACTTTCATCCGTTCTGTGAGCTGGCGGAAGCCAACCTATCCCGTCGCACAAAACCGCTTGAGCCCCTTCCCCATTTTCCCTTTTCTCGCAGTGCCGGTATATACAATACAATACGTGCGTTAATCCTGTTTATAGCTTATATCAAACAAGTCATTAGTGTTCCCCCCCCCTCCCGGGCGGGCTGGGCTGCGTTAGGCCCTACCCTACGGTATATAGCATTCATGGTGATTGGTATCATAGACCGGGTGGCCGCTCAGCGGGGTGGGGCATTGTTCGGCAGGTAGGTGCTTCCGTTAGCCCACGAAATAGTAGAGTGATTCTGAACCTCTCAGCTGTTGGTTGGCTGAGACTGTTGCCGTGTAGAGTGCTCACTTGGGCTATGGAAAATACAGTGACGACAGGCGGTCCATTATTTGTTTGTGACGCAGAGCTGCCGACTACACCCGTCTACCCGCCCTATTCTCGTCAGGCGGATACTATGGGTAAGCGATGACGCATCACGACCACCAGCCTGCACTACTATCCCACCATTTTTCCCAAACAGAGTCATGGCCGATCGTTTAGTAAAGCAAAGAGGGAAAAAATAGACAATTTTTACGGAATTCATTTCAAAGCCTAACAATATATAAAATCCTCCCACGTCATAATTCAAGGAATGGAAAAAAAGAGAAAGAAAATAAAGGATGGAAAAAAGTATCATTTATTTGCAAGTAAAAGAAGGAGATCGAGATGAAAGATGAAGAGAAAAAAAGACACCCTTACATTTTACATTTGTACTCAAGCCATGACCCCCCTCACACGTGCTGGAATATCCTGTTGTGTATAGTCGATGAGAGTCTGGATACCGTTCCAGTCGATGCCCAGTTTTCCCTCCATGCCCAGCTTCATGTCTCGTCCGATGAACTGGTTCAGGTAGTTCGCAGAGGCTGAGGATTTAAAGGTCAAGCCTACTTGCGGGAGTTGCTTGGTCGAGCCGAAGCCGGTGGATTCGATGATGGTGGAGTTGATGCCTACCCCTTCAACTAAGCCGAGCACGGCGACGTCAATGAGGGTGAATGACATTGCTGGGTAAATCTCGTTTGCAATGGTGACTGTTGCCTTCACGCCATCCTGTTGTATCCAGATATCCAGCGAGTCAAAGAGTACGTATTTAATACTGTGAAGCACAGCATTGAATTTCTGAAGCTGGAACCCGGTAACAAATGGTTTGCCCACCGAGGAGTACTGGCAATCAACAAACTTTGCTGCGATACGATAGATCCCACCTGCGATCACCATTGACAAAAATTTCCCAAAGCCATTGCTCACGCAACGCCCCTCATCAGTCTCAATTACACCAATAAGATTAGACCAACCTCTCGTGAGATTTAAGTCATTCACCTTTAGGACGGCGAAACACTCCACATTACGATCCGTATACATGGTGAAGGTTGATGCACCCAACTACTACTCGTTAGTCAAAACTTCAGTATTTGGTGCCACAACTGGAAATTTACCGCTACTTCAATGGCGCTCGGGTTATAGACTCTGAATCCTACCATCCATTTCCTATATTCAAAGGCTATCGGATATGAGACTTCAGCCGGAGACTTTCCACCGTTGTCAAGGCCACCCAGGCCTTTCATGTCCCACCGCTCGTCCCGGACACCTAGCCCACTAACTGTTGCGTTCCCAAGAGGCGTAACCACTTCTAGAGTCACGGTGCCCGTGATTCTAAGATGAACTACCGTACTTGCCACGAAATCCCGGGTAAAATACATGTTCCAAATCTCCCTCTCCAGAATGTCCACCAGCGTATGCTTATCAAGCCTGCTCCGTATGGAGTGAGAATGTTCACCAAGGGGTACGATTTCGTTGCTTGAAGAGCGAAAGTTTCTCACGATCCGCAAAAAAGGTCCTTGGTGATTGGATATGGTTAGATCCCAACGGACATCCTCAATGTATACTGGGAACATGGCACTCTCAAAGGGTAAAGTAATAGTTATTGAGAGAGTGCCGTTGGTTACTTCAAGCATTGACATCCCTGCTACGAAAATGAAATCCCATTTGAATGATTCTCCCAAGGGGTTCCCATGTCCAGGGTGAGCTGGATCTCGGGCAATAAGTGGCAGGTCAAAAGTCATTCTCTCGATCGCCGGGCCCAGCCAATAGATTTCCCTGTTGTTGGCGATGGCTGCGACGCCTTGCAATTGTAGCAAGGAAAATTCCTGACCATTGGCTTGAGCGATGAAGCCGGAAAGGTATCTGCTCAATAGTGTCCTATTGTTGCGAAAGATTCTGGGATCCAACGATCCAGTGAAGCCCGTTATGGTGTTATCACCGGGGGTAATGTGCATATTGGAAATCGTCGAGTTGCCTATTTTATGCCCCCCAGCCAAGAGGTCAAACTCTATACGTGGCTGGTTTAAATGAGCTAACATAACCTTGTAGGATGCAGGAAAGAATTTACGTACCAGGGTTAGTGAAATGTGGCTCGGGTTATGCCAGGTTAATTCCGCAGAGAATTGACCTGAAGGGCTACTGAAAGGTGCGTGGTTCTGAATTTGAAACCCCTTAAAGCCGTTCATTCCTAAACATAATTATAAGTAAGCCCCTTGGGCAAGTAGCGGTGCGATTAGGACGTACCATTTATAGGCAACCTTTTTGAGATGTCTGATCTCCGCCAGACCCACAGGAACTTTCCGAGGACACTACCGGAAGCTCTCAATCCAAGGCGTTCACGGTAAAGCAGCGCGGTCAACAGACCGGCCCAAGCTCGGGGGTCCTCACGCCTCAGATCGCCGTCGACCCCAAGATTAACTGTGCGGGCGACCTCTAGAGCCCCCTTCCCACCAGTAACTATCGTGCCCCCCGCTTCGAACGTACCTAGGATTCCGGGCCGGTACATCGCACCAAGATCTTCCACTTTAAGTCGATTTCCCATGTCATGGGGAGCCGTCTCTCTAGTGAACCGCTTCTCAGACAAGGTAGCTTCCGGTTCAAAAACTGGAGGGTCCGGAAGTGGGGAAAGCACACCCTCAACTGAGGGGTGCATATGGCCCGGAGTAAGGGAATTGTTAGTTCCCAATGTATAAGATGTCGGCCCTAGAGCTAAGTTTGTATCATCTCGCATCTTGACCCTCATTTCCACTCGGATTGATAGCGATTCGGGGGTAAAGTTATCTAGTTTAAGGGATTGAATATCAAACTTAGTATCCTCCATGGCTCTCCTAAATAGGACCGGCCCGCCAGCAAAGGCACTAGAGGCAACCAAGTAAGTATTACACAAGAAAAAACTAGTGGAAGGAATACCAACACGACTAAAAGAGTTACAGCAACCAATAGAACCATGCCAAGCGCTGAAAATCCCCATTTCTGCTTCGTTGTGAAATGCCAATTATACGGTGGCTTCCATCTTTTAGAATTCTTAACACTCTCAAATATAGTTACCAAGCTTGATCGCTTTGCATTATTTGTGTCGATGGCAATACCAGAGGCGTTTGTAGTGCCGAGGCCTGCAAGCTGATGGGAGCCACTGGTACCAGACAGGCGTCTGTCGCTTCTCTCTCCGGCGTGAGGCCTAGTAGGTTGCCTGGGGACACCGTTTAACAAAAACCCAGTACTTATTTGGCTAGTTGGGGTAGGCTGATCCCAATTGCTGAACACACTAGCGGTCCAGGAAGACCGTTTCCTGCCCAAACTACTTTCTCCCATCCCGTTGGGAGGAGGTGGTGTCGGTAAAGGAGATTTTTCGCGTGGCTCATATCTCTCAAGGCCGCGTGTGTTGACACGAATTTGCTCGAGAGAGCTAGAAGGATCAATGAAAGTAAGCGAAGATGGTTGCCCCTCCTGAAACGGCTTTACATGGCTAACACCTGAGGTTGTTCTGTGAGAATGAAGCGAGTCTTTATCGCATAGGGATTCGTGTTGCGGTTCATTGGCTAGTTCATTATGCGGATCAAGTTTGCTACAGGACGGATCATTGATATCGTCGCAAAACGGATCAGGCCGCAAACAAACACCGCCGGTGGTCCCGGCATCTGGAAGAAAGTAGCCTGACCGACGCCTTCGAAGCGGACGACACGGTACCCTATCGGCCAAACCAGCTCTATGGTATACCTCCTGTGCGCCCCGTTCAGCTGAACTCATACTGATATCTAGGCTCCTCACCGCCGTTGGTGGCGAGGGGATATCCTGAGGCGCCGTCAGCTCTAGAGCCCCTAAAACCGACAATGGATCTGTAGGCGGAGAACTAGCAGACTGGTCACTATGCGCAAGAAGGGAATTCCCGCCACCACCGCGGACAGAATCCGCAGTGGATATACGAGGAGATGAGCAAGGGGTACAGAGAATGCATCCCTCGCGATACCGGGCTGTAGGGTGTACATCGAAAAAAGTATCAGACTCGTTGAGATTTATAGCTTCCGCAGCTGGGAATCGCGAGAAAGATCCGGCTCGGCCCAAGGGCTGTGATCTAGGCAGTCTGTAAGTCTCAGCAGCCGCGGGGGCAACCCCACTACCGAAAAACGATACCGAAGATGGAGCAGGGGTGGAGTTTGGCTGTTCAACCTTTTGAAACGCATTCGAAACTAGAGGCGTAGGTATTGCTAGGCCATCGTCCCTGAAGTGCACACCCCTTGGCACAGAGTCCAAGCTGAATTTAGTGGCAAAATTAAACTCCCTACTGCATCGGGAACAACCAGAGCAGGTCTTATCCATATCCGGCGCGAGGTGACGGTTGGGGAGATCATTCACAAATTCACGTTCTGAGTTCTTTAAACCGGCATTGCTATACTCGGAAGTGACCCTCCTGAAAGACCCAGTACCATCAGAGCTCGCAAGAGGATGCTCTCGGGGGTATTCAACAGCGCATGAATAGAAGGGTTGTTGAGTTTGCCGAGTTGCTCGTTCAGAAACAGACGATCCAGGATGTTGCTGGCTAGATCCAACCGGTAATGCATCTAGAACACCAGATATCTCAAAGGGACGGATCGAAACAGAGCTCGGATGGCCTATACCGTATCCAGAAGCAGGCAGGGTCGGAGTGAGGACCAAAGATTCAGCGGTGGGACTATCACAAAGTGGGCTCGAAGGTCGAACGGGCGCCTGATATCCACTAGGAGGCGAGCTTGTTGGTTGGCGCAATTGGGCAAATTGCGCGGATTGGGAGCGGGGAATACGAGAAGAAGTGAAAGGGACAGAAGAGTAGGGTTGTAGATAAGGCGAAGGGGGTGGATGGGTCGGTGGGGACGAGGGAGGAGTTTTCGGTTCAAAGGCTCTCTTGCGTGGAGCCTGCGGATCCATAGTGAAAAAAAGGTAGATGAGCCGGGGGGAGCAAATAAGAGAAACACTACAGAGATTAGGGGGAGATCAAGTGGAGAATGCTCTGATAGCGGGCGGGGAGGGCGTTTGTCCTTAGCAAACTATAAAGGGTGGATATGTGTACGGAATTTTTTGGTGGAAAGGGAGTGAGTGGAGACGAGGGGAATGATGATGGGGAGGGAAAGTAATGAGACGGGAACGGTTGAGTGGAAAGGAAGTAATCTAGGCCTGTGAAGGCATTGGGCTATGGGGTCGAGGGACAGAATCTGTCAGGGCACAGGAGCGAGGACGAGAGGACTGAACTGCAAACCCTTTCGAAGCAAGTCCCATTGCTCCAAATATTCAATATCGAATGTCATAGCCTAATCCTATGTCTTTCTATCAGTATCTACCGCAGTGTGAAAACAAAGCAGCTTGGGATTTTACACACCTACTGTTTGGAAATTCCCATAACTATCCTGTTATCGAAACACTCAAAATTCAAGTCATCACTATAGAAGGTAGCAAGTCGGTCATTGAAGGGAAAAAAAAAAGAAGAAAAAAGCATATAGCTATCGAGATGTCGAGGGCTAGGAGTTAGAATTCGGAGCTAACGGTTAATTATCAAAACACTGCTTATTCTATCTATACAAAGCTCAACAATAGCCTCACTACCCCACAGCTGTGCAAACCGCAAAGACGGAAAAGAAAAAAGGCAGGAAGGAATTCCGTTCCAAACACCTAATATCTCACTATGATTTACTTGCCTTCCTCGCCGCTATCGTCCCTTCAAGCCGTCTTCTTCCATACAGTCTTTAATCCGATCAAACTGCTGGTAGTTCCGGCCAACCCCAAAGCTCCCTCGTCAAAGTTGACGTATCCCAAGCTGGTCGCGGGGATGGTTATGTCACAAACATCCGAGATCAATTGAGTGACAATAGCTTGCCTCTCCTTGGCGAGCGTCTCGCTCTCAACCTTTCCTTCGGCGATGGTCTTGGTCAGACGCTTCTCCTTCTCATTGACCTTGTACATGGTGTATGTTCCACCAATGATAGAGAACAAGATCCCCAAAAACCACGCCCTTGCGGCCTCGGAGGCCATTTTCTTGCTCGATCGGAATTTATAGATTCCCGCAGAGTCGAGGAAACATAGCGACTCGAGAGTGAGATAGGTAAAGTAACCGAGCTGGCGTCCGACGGCGCAGTAGCGGATCACGGGGTCCATCGACTTGTTATCCATTGCCTGTAATTGGAAAGGTTAAGCTGAGAATCACAGGCCGGCCGAGGTAAGATGGGTTAGGGTTGTTCACCAGTGATGCTGCTTTGAGATGCTCAATGTTCTTTCCAAGACACATGACCTTTCTAGCCTGCGAAAATTGTTTCTTGATAGCCTCGAAAGGTGCGATGGATGAGGCGCTGTATCCCTTGCGGAGCATGTAGAAGGAGAGGAAACGAGCCATAAACTGTAGTGTTCGCAGGGCCTTGTCACGACCAGCTATTCAAGTGACGTATTAGCATCACGGCACTAACCGAGAAGTAAATATGCGGATATCCAGTCAAACCCACCGGTGGTTGCGACGAAGCGAAGGTAATGCGCAACGGTAGGGTGGTATACGAGATTGTCAGCAACCATCTTGACGGCGGTGATTTATGGCGTCTGGAACCAGTTAATTTAGACACAAATCAAAAGTATCGTCCGAAGGATGGGACAGGGTACCTACCTACAGCAAACCTGTCGCGTGTCTAGCCTGTATGAATCTTGTAAGGGGTATAACAGGTAACTCGACAAACAATAAGGAAGGGAGAGGGGTTATAGGTTGGATGAGGGGGGGGGGAGTAAAAATTGGGGAGGAAGAGGAGGAAGGATGAGAGGTTAAAGGGTAGGAATAGGGATCGAGGTGTGGTTAGGAAGTGCTCGGCACGTGAAAACGGGTATAGTATGTCACCGGTGTAAGGGAATACCTACCGGCAGCGTACCGTAGGGTACTGATACGATAAATGATTCAATCCTTCATCAAATTCTTTAAAACCGACTACCGAGGAACCGGCGATGCCAAGCCTTTATGCATGCAGTTGTCCATTTGATACGATACCAAACATGGCGCAAGAGCAGACCACCGGTAGAGCACTGTTCCCGTTCGGACACTGCATCATGGATCGACAACCGACCTCAGCCGAAATGCGCTTTAACCTACAGCAGAAGTTCTTGACAGACGATAACACTCCCAACGAAAGCTACCACAAGACACAAGAGCTTCCACCTCCACTGGATTGATCCTCATTTACTGAACTCTGGTTACCCACTGCTCGTGACAGCATGGGATAGCTCTAATCACTCGCTTTATCGCCGATTCAAGCTCTGCTGGGGTAGTACTACCTACTGGAACAGGGAACCATCCAGAGTTTCCACCATTGCAGCCAGCATGTACCGTATCACAAGTAACGACAGCGAACTGCCCAACTCTCAAGCCCCAACCTGCACTTGCGCAAGCACCACATTGTACCTGCGTCTACCGGTATGCTCACACTGAGTTGAATATCCATCACCCATACGGTAAGCCCCGTACTGTATATACTCGAGCAATACCACCGACAAAACATAAACAACGATACAATAACAACAAACCGGTACATAACCACACAGATTTAGAGAGCTATCACCCCCTTTTATCTGGTCGAGTGCAAACCACCACCCATCACTCCGGCCTAGCCTCCACCCCTTCCCAATCTCCCCCTACCCCTCCAAAGAACGCTTTCTCCGGCCTCCTATCCCCCCGCCAAAAAATTCCATGCTCCACAACACCCACAATCCCCTTCAAACTCTCGGCGAGCTCAATAACAGCTCCACTTGTCGCGAGCGGTGGAAACGGCGCGTCGACAATAAAGTTTCCGTTATCTGTGATGCACGGTCCCAGCTTCGCCGGCGCTCCATCTCGCACTCGCGGATCCGTGGAACCAAGCGATCGCAACTCTGAGAGGACGTACGGCGTCGCGCTGGGGATCACTTCTATCGGAATTCCGCGGCGGTAGGAGGTTAGGAGGGCACGGGATTGTTTTGTTCGGTCTTTTATCGGCTGTCTGTTAGTCTTCGCAAAAGGCTAGGTAGGGAGGGGGGAGGTGAGTTATCTACGGACCAGCAACAACGACAAAAACCTCTGACCGAATCGCCACAAGTTTCTCCAAGAGCAGACACCCACCCCCACCCTTCACGCAGTTCAACCGTCCATCCACTTCGTCCGCGCCATCGAACGCAACATTAATCCTCCCCGGCACATCCTCCAACCGCACCACGCGAAGCCCAGCATTACGCAGAAGTTCCCGAGACTGATGTCCCGTCGGTACGAACCCCGTGTTGCTGATCCTCTCGGCCGATAATTGGCGGATCCGATCAACGACATAGAATACCGTGCTGCCAGACCCGATACCAACGTGCCCTGGTGCATTGCCAAAGTGTGCGTCGACAGCAGCGTACGCCGCCGCACGTTTACCAGCTTCTATGGAGGAGAGATTGGTAATCTCGCGCGCGCCCGGACGCAGTCGTTGCGGGGAGGTGGGAAAGAGTGGATTCGGAAGGTGGTTCGAAGGACTACGGCGGGGGGGGCTTATTATGTGGAAGGAGCGGAATTGGCGGGGTACTGGTGGGACTCGTAGTGGCGGTGGGTGGATTAGTGAGAGGGGATTACGACTGGGATTTATCGGTAGCCGCATTTCACTGGGGCGGTAGGGTTGTCGTTGTCGTTCTGGTGCTAGTGCTGGTGCCGGCGCTAGTGGGACTCGTGGTGGTGGGAGAGTCAGCGAGAGAGAGTTGCGACTGAGATTTACCGGTAGCCGCATTTCGCCGCGGCGATAGTGCTGTTGATGTGGGGCTGGTCCAGTGGCGTCGTGGTGGGGAACCCGGCCGAATCGTGCCATTCGCGGTACGGCATTGGGATCGCGTGCGCGCTGCACAAATAGCTGTCGAGCCGCAGGGCGGCGGAAACCCCGGCCTCGCAGGTCCAGGCTGTATGACATGTTGACTCGGCTGTTCGCATCGTGTCATATCGTACCGTTCCAGAGCATTCATCGGACACTTCTTCTTGCGATATAATATGCCTTGTTTAAACAAAGGAATTGGATTGGGTTGGGTTGGTTTATTAAGCACCGTCACCCCGTTTTTGTCTATCGACCGGTAGAAACAAAGGCATCTTGGAGCTTGATGATAGCATGTAATACTAGTAATCTACTGTAGCAAACTTGTAGAGTGCTCTATATGGGATGAACCCTCACGTAGTCTGTGTCTATCTAATTTATTCATTAAAACATTCAATCATTCTATCTCTCGAAGCTATGACGAATTATGTGAACTGTAGTCCCAGAGATAGTTTTTCTTGGGGTGCTCACTACTACGCTGCACCACACTTCAAAAAGCGACCAGAACAATACTTCATTACCCACTTTCCCATACTAACGCTGAGCATGACAGACCCCCCCTTCCCAACAATTATTACCCCAACTATAAGGAGGGAGAAAAAAAAAGAAAAAAGAAAAAAACTTAAATCCTCCCCCTCTCCACCGCCTCCACAACCTTCCTCAGTGGCCCCGCATCTCTGACCTCACTCTGCCAATGCACCAGAAAATTCCTAGCAGCGACGACCGCTTCCCTCCACCTCTCTGGCATCCTCATACCAGCCTTCGCCGCCGCCCCCAGAACCAAACTATTTGCCGTGACCGCGCGAATCGCCAACCAAGCGCCATGATGCCGATGCGTAATCACATTACTCAGGATGAGGTTGGTATCGATTTCCAATCCCTTTCTCGCATACTCTCTCATTTTCGCTGCCTGCGCTGGCGGCGGCGGGGTGGAGGAGTGTATGAGGTAGTATAGGAAGGGTCTGTAAAGTGTAGAAACGATGAACCAGTAGCGCATACGGAGGTACTGCAACCGCTCGTCGTGACAAGGAGCGGGTGAGTCTAAGGGGAATTTTAGCATCGCGGGCAGGCATTCGTACCAGAGTTTTAGTTGGAGTTCGAACTCCTTGGCATTCGAGAGGAGGTCTTCGGTTCTGATAGGGTGGTGCGGGTCTTCGAGGCCGGTGGGTGTGGTGGTGGAGGTGTTCGAGGATGAGGAGTGCACGGGTGACGAGAGGGAGAAGATCTCGGACATGCCGAGCTCCACTTTGCGGAGGGCGATTTCGGCGAGGTAGTAGAACCAGGTCAATTGGTCTTCTTGACGGTCTTTTGGGAGGGGTGGGGCGGTAGTTACACTGCCGTAGGGGGAAAGGGTTTGTGCGTTGCGGGGCTGCTCGAGGAAGGAGGTTGAGGATTGGAAGGCCTCGGAGGTGGAAATCTCGCGGGGCGGGGAGGGGAAGGCGTGTGGGTAGTCGAGCTCGTTGAGGCCCGAGTGGGAGGTGTCTAGTTGGGAACAGAGTTCTCTGCGCAGTCTAGTTAGCACATTTTGGATTGTGTCAAATGGTAAGATGCGTACAGCTCGGATTTCAAGCAACTCCAGTATATCCGCTGCTCGAGATGTCGTGTAGGCTCGTTCGAGTAGGAAGAAAACACCCCGCCGCTAGCGGTATCCGACGCCCCAGACTTTTCCTTCCAATGCAGGTACCCCTCGCATGACACCGATGCTGCGTTAAACATCTTCCACGCGGCAAACTGGTTCATGGTGTACATATGGTATATCCCTGCCAGGAAGAGACATTGCACGGCAATGAGCTTATTAGACGACATGACGATCCCGAGCCTCTTTTTCGCTGCCGAAAAATACCGCGCGCTAATTTCAAAGGAAGGATAGTTTGTCGGAGCTTCTGTCACTGACGACGACGACAGGTGAGGATCATACGGCGCCGATACAGAGCCTAAAGCACACACGAGCAACTGCCCTCTCCCCCGTCAGTCGGCGCGCCAATCTCCCTCCTCCCTATCTTGCCGTGGAGAGGGAAAACACTCACGACTAAACAACTCTTGCCGGACCACCCAAACCCATGCTGATCAATCTCATAGACATAGCTATCCAGCACGGCCGAATCCAGAATCGGATTCTTAGTATGCACATTCCTGAAAAACCTCTGAACAAGCGTCGCAATCTCTCCCGGCGGCTGCTTCAGCAACCTTTCGTCATAATCGTACAATCCATTTCCCCTGCGACTTCCACCATGTGCCTGGTACCCGTCTTCCGGCTCGCTCCTCCCCATGTCCTTCCCTTCCTGCCAACCCTCGCGCTCGTCCTCGTCCTCGTCATCCCCGTCGCGAGTATCGGCAAATACCGGTGCGAGGAGGTCCTCCAGGCAGAATTGCCCGTTAAATATTGGCCATTGGAGAACGGCCTCAACGCGGGATCCCGAGGCTGTAGCGAGGGAGACGGGGAATATCTCAGAGGCGTCTGGAGGGGGTTTGCTTCCCGCGCTCCTCGGAGAGCTACTGCGCGCAGCGAGTCTTGGTAGGGGAGGTATTGGCCCGGCGCCGCCGCTAGTTGTAGAACCTGAGGTGTGTGGGGAAGGGTGACTAGTAGGTGTGTGCTGCTGATTGTTTGAGCCCCGGTCTGAATCCAACATTGCTTCTATCTTGGAGAGTTTATCTAGAATCGCCAATGAGGCGGCGTCGAATCTACAGTCTCATCATCCCCCATAATCAGCCTTCTTTCTTCACCCAAGCTAAAAAGAGGAGTTAAACTTGCAGCAAAAAAACAAAAAAAAAACATACGTAGCCAACTTTTCTGCCTCGTAGACACATTCCGCCCCCGTCTGCTTACAAAACCCGCACTGCGGCCGCTGGTTATCGCATTTCGTCTTCCTCCCTCGACAAACCAGGCACGCACTCACAGCTCTCTTCCTCGGGTAATTCGCCGCGGACCTGGATTTATTCGAGATGGCGTTGGACGAGGCGTGCGCGCGTTTAACACCCGCACCGGCGGTTCCACTAGCTGTGTTGTTAGCAAGAATGGTGGCGGCGGTGGTGGTGGTGCCAGCAGCAGGCGTGGGCGTTGTTGACGTTGAAGCACCGGTCGAAATAGGCCCCGAGGGATGTAGGTAGTTTGAATCCATTTAAGCAAACCAGGGGAGGAAGGAGGGTGGACCACCAGCGTATAGCACGGAACAATAGGTACGGCACTCAGGCAAGCCAGGACGGGCCCGGCCAGACAGGCAGGAATGGAATATGATCTAGTCCGTGTGATGTGCTCGAGTACCGTAAGGGCCGTCTTGTTGGGCGGGAATAATGTGGGGGGAAAGTTGGGCGGTAGGTGTGTGGGATAGATTTTAGGTTTTTTTTTTTTTCGTAGGATATCGTTGCTCGTTGAGATGAGATTGAACCTCCCAATTCGCATAAGGAAAAGGAAGCAGTTGTCTGTTCACCCCCTTTCTGGACCAACACCTGGCAGCTCACAAAGTATTCGGACACCACCCTAGCTAGAATGTAAGCGTCAACAAACTGAGGGGTCCGGATACTTTATGGATTGCCAAGTGCTCCCCATCCTTGGCCTTTTGCCCCCCCACTTTTGCTTTTTCTCCTTCCCTCTTTTTCTTTTTCGACTGGAGAGCTAGGCGGATGGCGCGTCGGGCTAGAAGGTTATTAGTCTACCGATATGTAAGTTACCGGCATGAATAGATTGAACCGCAATTCCACTCACAGATGCGTATGAGGTTTTGTGGAGTGAGGTTGGGAAGGGGGTTGTTGTAAGATACCGTAATGAGGGAGAAAGCTCTAAGTTAACGCTCTGCTTTTGTTCGAGAAAGGAGCGTCCTTCACACCATAACGGCTGAGTGTGAACATCTCTCTGCAGCCTAAATCAAAGCACCAACTACCGTACTACTGTAGTACTCGAGTACACTACGAAGCCACATTACCATCCCCCGCTTGTCCCCGAATTTCACACCCTTTAAACTACCATTATAAGAAACACGGATTGGCGGGTGTGGGATAGAAAAGAGTACCGGTACCGGTATTGTATTACCTAAGTCACAGGCTACAAAAGGAGCATAGATTTTCTTTCTGTCTGAAGGGCTGTGTTTTTGCTGTGTTTTTGCTGTGTTTTTGGCCCACTTTCCAGAGAAGGAAATTTCCAACGACATACTATAGCACACAGTTCAAGTTTTTACGGTAGTCCTGCCCACCAACGTCACCCAATTCAGAGTATTTACTATAAGAAAGAGGGCCGCAGCGGCACTTCTTGACCCCCACCTGAGAGCTCAGTGTGAATTTTTTTTCCTTCTCCAACCAACAACTTTACGAGTATCTGTACCATAAGAACTTGAGTGATTGGGCCGTGTGCCAGGCACCGTAGTCCAAAATTTCCTCCTCTGGAAATAGAGCTAAAAACCAAAAAAAAGCCCGCCCTCCGAGACAAATATAAAAAAGAAAAAGAAAACCAGACCTTACTGGGAGGGGCACCTACTGTAGTCCAATTATTCAATTTCCCACAGCACGGTAATACTTCAGCGAAGAAACTCATTTGATCTACCGTTACTCGACATCGCTCGAGCGGGTGCCCCGCCAGCAAAGCTAATGTGAAACTTGGCTAACCACTGACAATAGGAATGTTTTGTGTTAGGATACGGCTCCTCAGTGCATTCATCCGTCCTCGCTGTCAGGCGTTCCCGAGTACAGCCGCCATCATGCGGGGAACCGCAGGATCTTCAAGATATCTGTCGGTGAAGGTCACGTGCTTCCTCGGGTTTCTCCTTCGTCCTACCCCGGGCACCTTCACGACTCTGGACTGGCTTGGCTAGCATAAAATATATCGAATTAATCACGACTCTACTGACAGCGTTGAGGAGGCGACGGTGGTGGATGATGCCGCCGATAAAGAGTCGAGCAAAGGGCCCCCATTGACAACCTCACAACGACTTAGTCTCTTGGAGAAAGTAAGATTTGTGTGATTCGAAATCTATTATACATACTTTTGGTTAATTCTCTAACGGCTTAGGCTGTAGTAGAATCTGGGAACCGGAAAACAAGGGGAAGCTGAGGTGGGTCGGAGCACTTCTGTTTGCTATGGTAAGTTTCACTGAATCCTTATACGCACATGTATGTGAATTGGGTGGTTCCACTTGTACGAGGCAAAGTTCTGGTTTGATGGCGTCGTTGAGACTAAGATCAGGAATCAAGTGGCAGCGGGCGACACCGGGCTAAAAAGGAAGATCGATGATGTGGAGATGAGGCTCGAATTTTTTTTTGATGAGCTAGAGGGAAAGTTAAACGTGCATACCGGGTTTGTCCTCACTCAACTTAGGCTAGAGATCGGCAACGACCGCTTAACTAAGGAGCAGAGCAAGGGGCGGTGACTTGTTTCTCCCTGCCTGCTAGGGAGTACAATATAATACTAGGGTAGCACGGGGTTATGGGCAGTGTTCTTAGGGTGTTGAATTGTGCTCACTTATGCATTGTTATTTTTTATTTATTTTGACTTGTAGCACTCCATGATAGCATGGGGAGGGTTGGACTGTACGCGAGGGTCATTAAAAATCGGAAACCATGATGGTCCGGATTCTCTACTGAACGATGCGACTATAGTAGTAAAAATTAGAAACTAAAAGTATCACAGATATCTAAAACCCAAAGAATGTGTCTAGTATAGTGAGCAGTCTCAGGTAACAAGCTAACCTATCCCCCAGGCTATGGTGGTATAGAACCGACGACAGAAGGGTATGGTAGACTAATTCACGTCACAAGCCCTCACTCGCAAATCACCCATGGTCCATTCTAGTCCGGAAAGTGTTGGAATATGAAACGATCGGTATTGCAAGAATGTTGGCTAGTATAGTAGAATGTAGTATGGCTGGGACAAGGAATGACAGTGAGCGCTTGAGAATGAGGGTTGGTATGGGAATATATATGGGAATGAATGGTGTCCTGATGGCTGCGCTGGACGAGGAAGCTTATATTATATATATAGTCTGTTATGGTTGATGTTTGGGCAGGAAGACAAGGCAAGCGCAGCAGGACGAACAAATACGATCCTATTTGGGGATGACTTTTGATTTCACCCATCAGTCAGCCGCTGAAATTTTCATTCACCTGGGACCTTTTCTGCACGTGGAAACTGGAAACCTGCAACTTTAATTCGGGCAGAAGGCCCGATGCTAGAAACTACTGTGGGCGGAATTGTCCAAAAATTAAAAAAGCCCATCAAGCGCTGGGTAGACAGACATTAATGCTATAAAGTTACACGTGTGCTGGTAGGTGAAGGCTGCCCGGAATTTCCAGCAAGTGCTCAGGAACAGCGGGGTATTCTAAAGTCATGTGCTAGTGTTTGGTTCTGTGATACTCTTTCCAGCCCCGGGCTGACCTTCCCTTGGCCAGACGCCCCTACCGTAGGGCCCTTTACTGTTCCCTGGACATAATTGCGATTTTCTCTTGATAGGATACAATCATTTTCGAGCACTCTGTAAGTTGGGGGACTGAATTATGGGTGAACTCGAGATTTTGAAACTTTAAAGTCAAAACAAGATGATAGCTCTCAAGTTGTCATACAAATGGTGTAGATTTCCGGTAGCATTGAGTGGGCTCTCTTTTCACTGGAAGAAAATCCATTTTTCCTTGGCATGACGAAAAGGCACCCTTGAGTGATACAATTGTACCCGTAACTAGAATCCAACTCTAGATACAGTAGCCCATCGCAACCTGTCGCTTGCCGGGAATTCCTGGGCGGCCTCCCAAACTCTATTCAACCCCACAAGCGCCCACTCCTGCCGATCCATCCCCTCAAACCCATTTCCCTCTTCCTTGCCTCCTCACCATAAGCATACTTCAACCGTGAGTCGGTGATCTTCTTTCCAAGATTAACATATCCACCAGTCTCGGGCATGAACCTGTCGAAGCTTCGGATTCTAAATACAATATCCACAGGGGGTGCGCGATGCCCTCGCATTTGCCGTCTCAATTTTTTTATGATGGAATTGAGCGAAACAACTGCTTCCCTACCGAGCCCACGAACCCGCACGTTCTGATAAAAGTATAGCATTTGCGGATCGGATCGTGCTTGCTTTCTCCTGAGCTCCTGTCGAGTACCCTGAACGGCTTCCTAAGATGTTTCCGAGGGGCTTCTGTGGGGCGATGGTACTTTTCTATGCCGCCGCCGTTTTGCATTACGATCTATTCGTCACCGCAATGGCCTGCCGGTACTAACTTAGCAGACATCGTACCAGTCTCGTAGCAGATTGAGGTTGTCGGATCGTGTCACCACCGTCGCTAGCATCTACACCATTTCGATGTCGAAGGCAAGCTTGCCTAGTTCTTCTACAAGGGGTTCACAAGTAGATTTCGTGTTAGGCGGGGAGAGGTCGTAGGTGGAGGATTGTGCACTTGAAGAGGGGGTTGGGGAGTAGAGCCAGAAGGATCATGTAACTGGGGGGTTAGTATCATGCCCTCGTCGATAACGTGTAGAGGATAGGACGGGCTAACTCGACTCAGTATGATACCATCCTCCATCAGAGCTACATTCTCCGGATCACTTCCATGATCTCCGGCATCCCTCCGAACCTAAACCTCAACAACAACCCATCCCCTCCCACTTTCGCTAATTCTCACCAACAAGGGGCGAACCTACCCAACGCAACCGGACCCCCTGATCCTCCGACGAATAATTCCCCCGTCCTCCCCCCATCCACCAGAAACCCCCAAACACCCAACCTCAAATACACCCTTTCACAGCCCCGCGCCTATTACTGAGCGCATGTTTCGCAAACCTCCTCAGTTCGTAGGGCTCAAAGTTCACCGAGCCAATCCCATTCACCCAGCTATGAAACCACACTATCGTCAGGAACAACTACCGCTCCGCATCACCACCACCAGCCTGCGGAACAATGGTTAAATTCGCGCACTCAGTCTCGCCCACGCGCTTGCCAGAATCAGGAACCGGCTCAATTGCTATGCGTTTTCTGTTCGTCCGGGGGCTGCGGCACTGCAGTGCCCCGGGTCATTGCATCAGGGTGGCCTAGTGACGAGGCTTACTCTATGGGGTTGCGGAAGCGGCCTGTTATATGCGTGTATGAGATTCCGTGGTACACTGCGCTTGGGTTGTGCGGTGTGCCGGTTGTCTACCCAGACGGGGTTTTAGCGTGTGGGTTTTTGTGGATCCCATCTTTCGGGTTTGTTGTTTCCGCAGCGAGGAGATGGCAGTGGTGGAGGTATGTTGGAAGAATGTGGTTGATTCTGGAAGTTACGGGAGTGTTACGGATCATTCGGGAGTGTGATGGATTGTTTTAGTGCTTCCGTAGTTTATGGAGAAGATCCTGCCGACATGTCTTTCCTCCGCTATCACAGGAGTGTGCCGAGGAATGCAGAGATAAGTGCGATCCACAGAAGGATCGGGATGTGTTGCTCGTGTTTTGTTTATGCGCTTGTCTTTAGCGTTGGTTTAGTTTTAGATGAGTGCGAATGAAGTTGTGGAAGTTACATCCCCTACCATTCCTACTTAGGCCTAAGTTCCAGGTAAATAATCTCACTCTACCTCCACTGCTGCGCCATCGGTTTCCCCACTTTGATAAGGTGGAAGTTCCCAATGGTGGCCGGATCCGGTAGATATATGTTTTAGTCTCGTTGGTCGCTATGATTTCTATAGCCTCCGATGGATTCACTGGGGGTAGAGGTTTGGAGGGCCCTCCCGGGATGGCATGGCTTCCTGTATTTCGCTAGCTCGTGGTACTTGAGTATTGGAGTAGAGGGTGGCGTGCTTACGAGCTGCGGTTGGGGGTTCCCGGTACACCCAGTAGCAGCTAAGTACCAAGAAACCCCTTCTGGCAGAATTGGAGTTTTGTTTGTCGATCCGAGCATCTTGGGTAGAGGCGAGAATCCGAGATTAGGCAGAGTGACAGCCGATGACGAGAGTGCCCGAGTTTCAAGTTTGGTTATATACGGCTAGTTGAGTACCGGTACAGAGAGTGCTAATTATCGCAGACATGGTGGCCGTCGTAGTCTTGTTCATCCATAGGGGGTATTAAGAGTGCTGTATGAAAATATAGTCGTTTCCCGATAGGCTAGTAGCTTTCTTTACGTGTCACATTTCATCCTAGGAGAGAATGCTATATTTCTCTTTCACCAGGCATTACAGCATGTGCCTATGACCGAGGGGGCTCCATATCGTTTCTGGCCATTTACTGGAAGCTGGAAATACGGTATTTCCCTTAGGCTGTTGATGGTATCCGAAGGTTTGTTGTCGAGTGCAGGTTATTGGAGAGTACAGCAGCAGCAGGGCTGAGTAATGAACCCCGCTTCTCTCAGAATTTTGTCAAGCGATCAAAAGCTCCTCAACAACCTGTTCTCCACAGCATTCCCAGCTGCGAAAAAGCGAAGAATGTCTCGAGCTTTTGCCAACAACACCAATTCTTTCAATAATGTGTGGAATAACGTCACCGTTACGACTGCCGATGATGAGTCCCAAATCAGGGCGTGGCTGTCTCCTTTAGAGCCCCAGGTGCGACATCAGGACATTTGCAATCAGCGGGTAGGTGGTATAGGTGACTGGCTACTGGAAACTGAAGAGTTTATGGGCTGGTATAAGGAATCTAATCATGCCGCCTTGTTCTGCTGTGGAAATCCGGGGGTCGGCAAGAGCTACATCTGGTACGAGCGATCATGAGTGAGGAATAACAGGACATTATTGCTGACAGGTCGAGATGGTAGTTCTGTGGTGGTAGACTATTTATGCAACCAAGCCATAGACCAAGATATGGCAGTTGCCTGCTTTTACTATGACTTCGCCGCCCGGGAAGCCCAGTCACCGACAAATATGCTCGGCTCTCTCCTCAGTCAGCTTCTAAGTGGGTTGGAAGCAATTCCGGAGGAAATAAGGAAGGGGTTTAGGGGCCAGAAGAAGTTACTTGGTGGCCGAAGAGTGCAACTTCAAGATATTGTAAAAATGTTCCCGGCCGTCTCATCTTTACAGCGAACATTCATCTGTGTTGACGCGCTTGACGAATGTATTCCGGAACATCAGCTTGAGGTTCTTGGCGCATTGGGCCAAATTCTCCAGAGGTCGCCAAACACTCGGATGTTCATGACCGGAAGGTCACATATTCGGGGAGCGGTTGAGAGAGAGCTGGATGGGGGAGTGATAAGTGTATCCATAAAGCCGAGGGATGATGATATCGTCACATATCTGCGCGCAAGACTGAGGAAGGATACAACTCCAGAGGTGATGGATATTGGGTTAGAGAAGGGTATTATGAAGATCATTCCCGACGAGGTCTCGGAAACGTACGTAGCTGCAGGGGATCCAGGGAGCCGTTGTAGGTCATGTGCTGACCGGTGCAAATCTAGATTTCTACTGGTCTCACTCAAGGTCGAGGCAATCCTGAGAGGAACAACAATCCACCGGAGGCGAGAGAGGCTCAATGCGATGGGGGATGGGTTAGGATTGGAAGGTGCATACGAGGCAACACTAGAACGGATAAGAGCTCAGGAAGGGGAGAAAGTGACACTTGCCATGACCACATTGATGTGGATATGTTATTCGGAAAGGCCACTACTGGTAGATGAACTATGCCATGCGCTTGCTGTGGAGATTGGATCCACACATTTCAATAGTGACAATGTCCCTGCGACCGAGACTTTGCTCACCTGCTGTCAAGGACTTCTGACGGTCGATAAGGAAGCCATGACCTTGCGCTTGATCCACCACACACTCCGCGAGTACCTCTGCACTCATTGCAACCTTTTCCCACGGGCCCACTTGCTAGTAGCGGAAACCTGCTTGACTTATCTAAATTCGGACAAGGCCAAGGCTCTTCCAGCCAAGCCGCAACCGGACCTCTCGGGTATGCCTTTCCTCAAATATTCTTCGAGATATTGGGGTACCCACGCAAAGAGAGAACTTTCAGATCGCGTGATATTGCTTTCAATGGAGCTCTTGGGCAACTATGAGGGCCACGCAGCCGCTGACACACTTTTTGAGCAAATACTGAGTAAGAAAGATTCCCCGGAAGTCAATGTTCCCTCACTGTTCAGTGGGTTGCACTGTGCATCGTTCTTCGGGATTGTTGAGGTTATGACTGGTTTGTTACGAATGAATGACTGTGATGCCAACCAAAGAGATTCTGTGGGTATGACACCGCTCGCATGGGCGGTGAGGAGGGGGGATGAGGAGGTAGTGGAGCTATTACTGAGTCGGGAAGCTGTCGATCCAGACAAGCCTGATTACGGTGGCAGGACACCACTTTTGTGGGCTGCTTATGAAGAGCACGAGTCAGTGGTGAAGCAACTTTTGGGCCGGGAAGACATCAACCCCGACAAGCCAGACAACGAGGGCAGTACACCACTTTTGTGGGCTGCGATTAATGGTCATGAGTCAGTGGTGAAGCAACTTTTGGACCGGGAAGACGTCAACCCCGACAAGCCAGACAACGAGGGCAGGGCGCCACTTTACTGGGCTGCATTCCAGGGGCACGAGTCATTAGTGGAGCAACTTTTGGGCCGGGAAGATGTCAACCCCGACAAGCCAGATAGCGAGGGCAGTACACCACTTTCGTGGGCTGCGATTAATGGTCATGAGTCGGTGGTGAAGCAGCTTTTGGGCCGGCAAGATGTCAACCCTGACAAGCCGGATAACGATGGTAGGACGCCA
>Ga0307507_10001564_pt1 | contig 50872 bp, 12 predicted proteins | sample 7_EM_MG_FD_207223 | JGI IMG/M metagenome (GOLD analysis project Ga0307507, IMG submission 207223) | Populus trichocarpa ectomycorrhiza microbial communities from riparian zone in the Pacific Northwest, United States - 7_EM | ecosystem: Host-associated > Plants > Roots > Unclassified | place... | reverse complement strand
GAAGCTCTGCACGAAGCTCTGCACGAAGCTCTGCACGAAGCTCTGCACGAAGCTCTGCACGAAGCTCTGCACGAAGCTCTGCACGAAGCTCTGCACGAAGCTCTGCACGAAGCTCTACACGAAGCTCCGCTCGAAGGTCTGCTCAAAGCTCTGCTCGAAGGTCTGCTCCAAGGTCCGCTCGAAGGTCCGCTCAAAGCTCGAAGCTCTGCCCAAAGCTCTGCTTGAAGCTCTGCTCAAAGCTCGAAGCTCTACCCGAAGCTCTGCCCGAAGCCCTATACAGAGCTCCAAAGCTCTACTAACACGCAGCACTAATATACTAGGAAGGTTCTACAATCGCCCGTACGAACGCCCGTACGAACGCCTATACAATCGTCTCTACAAACGTCTCTGCAATTGATCTCCCGTACGAACGTCTGCACGTCTGCACATCTACACGTCTGCACGCCTGCACGGGGCTCTGCACGAAACTCTGCACGAAGGTCTGTGCGAAGCTCCGCACGAAGGTCTACTAAGGCTCTGCACGAGGCTCTACACGAGGCTCTACCCAAAGCTTACCCCCTGGTAGTAGCAGGGGCTCTCCGGGCTAAGGGAGGATATTTTTAAGGAAGGACCTAACTATAACACCTACTAGGTGTTGCAATAGCTTTAAGTAGTAGATATCTATACATCTGTATAGTTTTGTCTACATTAGTAGACTATTTAATAAGATATAATATGTGCTTACGCTTTTAACAACGCGTTTTTTAACTTTAACGAAATTGATGTCAGGACTGGGCAATAGCCGTATTATAAAATCTATACTATCTAATAGTACTAAGCTTTAAAAATAATGTATGAACTTTTGGTAATAATAGCGCGTTATATAAATGAATAAATTAGATATCTATAATCTCTATAAAACGGCGTAGCTGTTATTCCGACGCTAGCCAAAAAAAATCACGTCTGAGCTCGCTGAGGTAAGAGATAACCGATTGCGACCTTCCCGGAGTTAGCCACATCCAAAGAATTGAGCAGCCGCCAATTAATATCAACAAACGCTTCTATCTACCTTAGCGGGCCCAGTTAACGCCATTGTGAAATTGAAATACTTGAGCGTGGATATATCAAGAATTGTACTGCTCCAACCGCCGTTTATTCTTTACATATCGCCAAGTCTATTTCAAGTGTGAGACAGTGTCTTGCTCTAAATCGATAGCAAGGCCTTTGCAAAAAATTATTGGGCCAAAAACTATTGATCTTCCAACTTTACAACGTGATAAGATTCCGGACAATCAGTGCCGAACATTATATGGTGTGGACGATTCAAAAAATGGTTCCTTACCGCGAAATCAGATCAAAATACTAACAACCATAGCAATTTTAGAATGCAATATCCAGCAACGCACAAGCCGTGAATTTACGTATGATACCGATTCGCTGAATACTTTTAGAAGCATTCTTCAGGAAGCCAGTTTGCACAATCTACGGACTATTTAGGGTCCGCCATTTCTGCTCCGTCAGCCTGAAGATCCTTTAGTTCCTTACTATGAGATCGGCCTTGCATTTGATTTGAGCTGGACCCATGGAATCCTTCCATATAATTGCCATGTGCGGAGAAGAGAGGGTTTCCCAAGTTAGTCGTGGACCGGCTGGCTGGAAGAGTACAATGGCTTGTTCGGTCTGTTGGAGCTACCTCGTACCCAGAAATCCCTTTCAAAGCCAATGACATCGCTAGAGATCTAGTTATCAGCGTGTCACTCGAGGAAGGAGCAATGGTGTCGGTTTAGCAATACAAGCAGGGAACTCAAGATCTTCCCAGAGCTTGGGTTGGAACCGCCACTATTGGATTTCACAAGGTTCGTCGGTCTGGCCCATGGCCTAGTATGTATTTAAATCTCATCATAACGACACCCTTCACTGACTCATTGTAGGCGCAAACGCTCCCATACCTGCCAAAGTATGCACCTCCGACACGACTCCACTGCCATCCGCTCACCGTGAGCTCCATTGCGTCCATCGCTGCTGTCGCGCCAGTCCGTCCAGGCATCGCCGTCTCTCTCAACAGGATAAACACCGCTCTAGGACTTACGCCGGCCGACCTCACCTTCGCCTGGACTCGAATTGCTGGCCCCACAGTCACTTGGCCGGCGCCGGCGCCGACACCTCCACACCCTCCTTTACGGCACCGGCCGCGCCAGCCGCCACAAGCGTCACATTCACTTAAGATCCCCTTGAAAGCTAATCCCACGCTTTCCTCCACCGCAACCGTAGCCATTAAAGATTTCGTTGCAATTGACTCGTTTATCTGGACATCGCAGCAGTGCGGCACGCTGTCCGTAACCGCGCACTCGAACGTAGTCGACGGCTCGAACAAGGGCATGAGCCTCGTGCTTAGCGGCACCACCACGTTGGCTATGTCCAGCTCCGACGGCGGCAAGTGGACGTACCAGGCGGGCGGCACGAAGAAGCCGACGGGTGTGCAGGCGAAGAGTGATCTCGGCGGCGTGAGCGCCGCGTTGACGTGACGACAGCAAGGAGGCGGAGAGCGGTGTTGGCCGCAGGATTGTAGAAGTAGGAGAAGCAAAATGTTATGTCTACTACACCCCGAAGACATCTGGGGTGTCTAATTTCACGAGTCTAAAAGTCTTACGTGTTCACGACCTAGGAATTTACCGGATGAGCAAAATCTAATAATGTCTGTATAATTTTGTGGCGATATCTAGTCATTATGATTATCTTACTCTTATTCATCATCGACTCCTTGAAATCGTATATACAATACACGCCATCTTCGCGTGTCTAATCTTTACACGTTATTTCTCCTCTGGTAATCATAGGGCCAACATTCCCACAAACGCGGCAAGAGAAGCGGCAAACCAGCCGCCCATTGCCATCGACAGGCTTCCCACGCCTCCTGTGGGATGTGCCTGCGTGCTTGAAGCGCCCGTAGATCCCGCACCACCCAACCCACTCATGATAAGCCCGCCGAGCCCGCTGCTTGTGGCCGTCTCAACATCCGAGCTCGAGCTCGCTCCTGAAGACACTGCAATCTCGCTCACCGCTCCAGCAGTGCTAGTTGCCGGAGCCGTGCTCGTCACGGCGGCCACCGAGATTGTTGCGGCAGAGTTCGTCGCGCCGACAATCAGCGCCGTTTGGCCTGCTGTGTTCGTGGTGAGCTTGTATGTCGTCCCGGACACGGTGAGCGCCGGCCCGTTCACAGCCAGAGTTGTGCCCGACACGACGTACTGGCCACTAGAATTCGGCGTCACGATGGCGCCGGCAACGGTGATGCTTGGCGCGGCGGTTGGTACGAGCGCTCGAGTGGTTGAGCCAACGACAACAGATGAGCCACCTGATAGAATAGCGACGGGTGTGCCATTGATGGTGACGGTAGAGCCCCCGGCAGAGAGAGTCGTGCCGCCTGGAAGGACGAACTGGGATGCCGAGTTCGCAGTAATGGTCGAGCCGCCAACAGTGATAACCGGAGGAGTCTGCGCGGGAGCGGGCGCGGGCGGAGTCGTGAGTGCGACTGTCTGGGAGCCAATTATAACAGACGCGCCACCGGGCATGATGGCCACAGGAGTACTATTGATAGTGACTGTTGAGCCACCTGCCTCAAGAGTTGTATCTCCTGGGAGGACGAATTGGCTTGCAGAGTTTGCAGTGATAGTTGAGCCGCCCACAGTAATAACCTGTGGGGCTTGAGAGGGTGCAGGCGCGGGCGCAGCAATCAGGGGCACAGTCTGAGAGCCGATTACGATGGCGGTGCCAGAGGGTGCTAGCGAGATGCTTGTGCCGCCCACGGTGATTGCACTACCCGGAGTAAGTGTTTGGGAGCCGATGGTAAATTGCGTGTTTGAGGGGTTAGCAGTGATGGTTGTGCCTCCTACAGTGATGACAGGAAGTACAGCTGCGGCAGAGCTGGCTTGAACTCCCGCGGGTGTTGAAACAGCTGGAGGTGTTAGGATGAAAGTTATCGAGTCTCCACCTGCTGCACCCGAGGACTGGGCTGGTGGTGAGTTAGCAGCTGGTGAGCTACCTGCTGGTGAACCGGCGCCACCGCTGGTTCCAGGACCTGGCACCGGTGCTGCTGAGCTACCAGCAACATTTGTTCCTGGTGAACCGGCTGATGACTGATCCGGGACACCTGCCGAAGAAGCTAGAGGGACCGTACCTGGATCCTGAATTGATGCGGGATTCTGGCTGGGCGCTGGGTCCTGACTTGTTCCAGGATCAGCCACACTGGGTGAAGGCGAAGCAGGTGGAGGAGTCGCAGCGGAACTAGGTCGAGTATCTGATACTGCTGGTATTGATGTAGCTGGCGCTGCAGTAGGAGGTGCAGGTGCAGGCGAGGCGGTCGGAACCAGCAGCGAACCTTGCGTAAGAGTCTTTGGAGGGTCGTAGAAACCACCGTTATAACCGGCCTCACAGCTGACCCATGCAGGCTGTAGCGATTTCACCTTATCTGGAATGGCCATAACTGGATTGCAAGGGTCACCAGCTTGCAGGTAATTCTGATGACTTCGTTACTTGCATTTCTTAGCCGGTTGGAAATAGAGTGGACACTTACATACCACGCGCTTGTAAAGAACTGGTATCCAGAGATTGTGGAGCAGTTTTGAGCCAAATTAGCATAGTTAAGAGACTTTGGAGCCGGTTGGCTCCACAAAGTACCCGTTTCCAGGCCGACAGAATCTGTAAAAGTACAGGATCCCGTAGAAATAAATGGCTCCATGGTGCTTATCTCATCTAGATTAAAAGCAATTGTGGTATTATAATATGTCTACAGGCGTGTGAGAAAAGAAAATCCACATGAAGGTATGAAAGTCTTACGTCTCCCACAACCCCACAGAGATCAGTGGCACCAAGTGAAGTAAATGCCATGTAAACACTTGGAGATATACTACGAAGACACGTTAGCCTGTAACTATTTTTAGGCCTTTAGTGAGCGAAATGTAACTCACAATGTAAAGCCACTGTCTGGATCTACATATATGACTGTGCCATTAGGAGGTACCGTAGCATTTTTAGGGCTCGAGGTTGGAGTAGGAGCGGCGGTACTGGTTAGATCCGGCCAATAGAAAAATTGGATCGTTTGTGCGCTCATGAAACAGCGAGAGCAACAAGGGGGTTGGGCTGTGTAAGCCTGGCCAATGTTCTTAGTATCTGAATTGGTTAGTAGGTCTGTTGGAGAGGGAAAGGAACCGCATACATGTTCCTGTTGTAGTGGAATAGGATTCCGCTGTAATGACTGTAGAGAGACTTCCTGTCCCGTATATTCCTTGATTATAAGTCCTCGTTGTCGTATAAAGTTCGCCAGTCCCGGCCTCGTAGCTGGATACGGAACGATTCCACATGTTCTCGCAATAGGTCTTCACACAGGGATCCAAATAGTCATAGTAAAGAGTTGTCCCATATTGTGCAACTTCACAATCCGTCGTCGTGTTGTAAGAAACCCATGTTGGTGCTGGCGCATATGTAACTGGACATGATCCTGGTGATGACGTTGTGGAGTTTGCGGCCCCTGTGGTAATGGCTACAGCTGTGGAAGTCAGGGCAGTCACGGAAGTCGTGGTAGCTATGATAGTTGTGGAGTTTGCGAAAGCTACGAGTATATTAGAAAGCAAGAATAGCAACATAATAGAGAAATTATTCTAGAGCTCGGGGTGATTGATAGGTGATAATGAAAAGAAATACGCGTATAACACTGATTTGAATGTCACGAATTCAAAATATCATAACAGGTTAAATCAGAATCTAAGCAAAAATTCTTACCTTTCCGCCCCATGATGACATTATATCTGGGTATTACCTCTGCAATACAGGATAACGAGAGTAATGATACCAACGAATGCAAACGAAAGACGTTCATAATGGCCATGTTTCCCCCCAACAACAACAACAAGTAACGACAAGGAGGAGAGAGCGACTTCAGACAGCAAAGTGAAAAGTCGCCATGGGGCCCTTTTCAAGGTACCAAGTCATAAACCATGGCCGCAGCATCGCATTTCTCCGAGAGGCAGCTGAGCCACTTACCCGGGCCACCATCCTAAGATTGCCGCAGCGGGAAGGCTTAGTGCTGACAAGCATGCATTAGCTTGAGCGCCCCGGTGGCAGGGACGAGCAATGGACGATGTTAATTGGCGTGCCTTGTTTCCAGGGACGTCGAGCTTAACTGTACGTGCAGGAGTACAGGGGCAGGTAGCACACCTGATACTAAAAGAAGGCTTCGTGCTTTGCCTGGGTTATATATGCGGCTTGGCATTGACTGGTTTAATTTTGCTTACTGAACGCTAAACCCACATCGTAGTCGGGAGTATTGAGATCCCGTCTTATCCTAGTGCTAATCCTTCAGCACCCTCCAGCGGTACTGCGCATGAATTTGGACTTGTCCCTTGTTTCAAAACTCGCGAATACACTGAAAGAGTAATTGTGAAACAGGAAATTATCAGATGGCTGGCCGTGCTTGATCCGTCACACTACCCACCCTACGCCACTAAATTTCGCAAGAGCCACGAATAGCAGCATAGTTAACTCCCTGTTTGGAACAGCTCCTCGCTGATCCCAGTATATGGGCCCCGACGTACCCAGGAATTTCAGCTAGGGTCTCTAGCCTAGGGTAAGCATCCTGTCACCTAATGGTTAGCGCAGCCACGTCGGCGCGGCCTTTTGTAGGGGAAGTTTGGTTTTTTTGCTGTTGAACGGAAGTCAGATCACTTATATATATCGCCGATTACTAAACGAGCGGGCTAACTGCCCCCAGTAGGCTACGATCGTCTCGTTCTATCCATTTTTCTATCTCGTCACGCATGCCTCGTCTTTCTACTCGAGGATGAAGGCCCTCGGGCATGGCGGGATTGGACTTTTGTTAGCATGTGTCCCGCTGGCGACGACCTGTGTGCATACAAAAAACATTGAACGCCGCAATGGCAATACTGTCCCTGCGCCAGTTGTAGCAGGGTATGTTACTGTCCCAAAGCTTTTGAGACGTTTCGTTGTTGAGAATTCGCAGTGTATCGCAGTACTGGGAAGGGAACGACGGTCCATGGTATGCTCCCCATGGGATTAACTTCACTCAAGTTGTGCGCTTACTCTCTAAGGTCTTCTTTTGCGATCCAAGTGGGAAAGACTGCGCAGAATGTCCGCGTATTTCCGTCCACCGCGTCAACCACAACTTGGGTTGTTGAGAATGTAGGATGTCCATCTGACGCACCCAGTAACTGCGAAGACTCTCGAGGAGGCGTTTTCAACAAAAATACCTCTCTTACCTGGGTTCCAAACTCTATTTTTGAAATCGGGATCGAGGAAAATCTAGGATTCGATGTCTTTGGGGATTTTGGATTTGATACCGTGACACTTGGGTGGTTGGGGAGTGGAGGACCAACCGTGGAGCATTCGATTGTTGCTGGAATAGGAGATACGACTTTAACATGGCTCGGTGTTTTGGGTCTTAATCCGCGTCCGACGAATTTTTCCACCTTCGTCAACAATCCGCAGGTCAGCTTCATTCAAGCTTTGAGAAATCAAAATGCGATTCCAAGTGTATCATGGTCATATACCGCTGGAGCGTCCTACCGTATGTATCACTTACTTGCTAAGATTGCCCTTATACTGAGTTTAATGTCAGGATTCAACAAAGTCTTCGGCAGCCTTGTCATCGGCGGTTATGATACATCCCGTTTCACCTATAGCAATATGACCTTTCCTTTCTATGAAGACATCTCACGAGATCTGCTAGTCGGAATACAAAAGATAACATCGGACACCACAACCACTCCCTTACTTTCAGATGGTGTCTTCGCGTTTATAGACTCTACGATACCCTACATCTACTTACCATTAGAAACCTGTCAAGAATTCGAAAAAGCCTTTGGCCTTACCTGGAACTCTACCAGAGAGCTCTACCTCGTAAATAGTACTTTGCATTCATCCCTCCTCAAAACCAACCCTAATATCACCTTCACCCTGGGCACGACCGCATCAGGTGGCGATACAGTAGATATAATCCTCCCCTACGCAGCATTTGACCTGAATGTTTCCTGGCCCTACGTTTCCGACACCTCATACTACTACCCACTCAAGCGCGCAACAAATTCGACACAATATACACTTGGCCGTGCCTTCCTCCAAGAGGCGTATCTCATCGCCGATTATGAGCGCTCCAATTTCTCCGTATTCCCATGCAAATGGGAAGCTAATGCCCAATCCACCATCGTCGCCATACCCTCCATCAACGACACCACCACTTCCAATAACACAACTACGCCCACCACCCCGCACTCTGCAAAATCCTCAATCTCAGTCGGACTAATAGTTGGAATCGTCATCGGCGCGCTCGTCGTTATCGCCATTGCCGCTTTCCTCATCTGGTACTTCTTCCGCTGGCGCCTCTGCTGCGGCAAGCCTAGCGAACTGGACACCGACGAGACAGCCAGGACAGCAGCAGCGGCCACGATACCCCAAGTTCAACCTCTAAAAGCCGTGCCGGGCGGTGAGCTGGACAGCACGACCATACACGAATTGCCCGGTCATCACAAGTTCGGCATTCTGGAAGCGCCGGGCGGCGTCGAGGCGTACGCCAAGATGAGCGAGATGGAGGGCGAAGTCCCGGCGCAGATGCATAGAGGGCGCGCGAGGGAGGTGTTTGAGATGGATGCGGTCATGCCGGTCATGCCGCCCGCTCATAGCACTTCGCCGTCTTCGTCGCAGCGGCTGCTTATGGAGACGCAGGATTTGCCTGTCTCAGGGCACGTCGAGGCAATGGAGATGGAGAGCAGGTTCATGCATACGGAGGAAGATGAAGTGCGACAGTCTGAGGCCGGGCCTAGGATAAGCAGGTTGCATGTTGAAGAGGACAGGTAGTATATAGTATATAGAAGTGGTGTGGGATTTTATATACCCGGTTAGCATTATGACGCATGAATCTCAAAGTAATTTGTATTGCTCAATTCATGATATGTCCGCTGCGTTTGTCAGTGATGTGTTTGCATGAAGGGGTTGTTTCCACTCTGCTCCATACACTCAGTGGTGGTATACGCAGATTAGCAGTTGTCATTTCACACATTTCAATAATGTAGATGTGGCTCGAGTGCAAATGCATGCAAGTAGTTCCGATTGCAGTGGGCTATCTAAAGCATTCCTTAGCCTCTGCGATCCAAAATCCCCACACACCAATCTTCTGTCCTCTAATCCTCATCCTCATCTGCCTCATCGTTGACAACGTTGAAGAACCTCAACTCATACACGCCCTTCGAAGTGGAAACGACACGCAACCAGTCACGGAGCTGCTGCTTCTTGAGGAACTTCTTTGTCCTGTACGTCGATTAGTCTCTCGCGATCTTTTACAAAACAAGGACATGGCTTGGTTGAGGCACTCACAGGTACTTGAGGTAGCGGCCAGAGAATTCCTTGTGCGCAATAATCTCGATCTTGCCATCACCCTGCTGCGAGATCTGGATGGTGTCGCCGAGGTTACCAGTACGGCCGTCAACCTTTATGCGGTCGTGAAGGAACTTCTCAAAGGCAGTGACATCGAAGATCTTGTCATTTGCAGGCTGGGAGGCGTTGATGATGAACTATTGGACGCAGGATATATTAGCCACTGTTATGATAAATTCTCGACTTGAACAGCGAAGTTCAATCAAGGGTTTATCGGAAAGTATGAATGGGAGATTGAGATATACCTTCTTTGTGATTCTCTGTCCCTTCTTTGGGCCGCCGCCTCCTGCCGTTGGTCGTTTCTACATACACTTAGCCTACTGCACTGTGCCAGTCTCTCAACCTGAGGCTGGCGGACAGCAAAGCGGTGTACATACTGGTCCTGCTACCATTTTGGATGAGATGAGAGGGGCCGCAAAGAAGTGGATATCCTGCGCCAGAAGTTGTGGGATTCGGTGGTTGAGTTTGGAATTTTGTCGTGAAGTTCAAGCCGGATGAGGTGGTGGAATTTTGAAGTTTCGTGGGAAGGCTAGGATGGTTCTGGGATCGCGTGGTGCCAAGATTTCAGCTTCGAAAACCATTGTGAACCTCACTGATGCATTACTTGTCAATATTTTGCTTTTTCCGCTCTCTAAAAAACCTCTAGTGAGGATAATATCTACTGTATCGCTTTTCTGAAACCAATGTCTCGTTCCTGTGCCGGCGGAATTAATGCCTTACACCTTATTGGAATTATTCTTGTGTAGTCTTTGTACTAGAGTAGATTTTAAGGGGGTGGAGTGGAGTGTAGATTTCATATTTTTACAAGGCCGATTTTGGGCTTCATTATGCTGTATACTACGAGCTCATTGACACATACGATTCTTAACACTTCTGCCATTCTACCAAGGAAGCTCATTCCATCCCTCTCAAACTGCCAAAATCCGCTCTTATCCCTTAGCCCGTCAAAATTGGTCCTTACGGTATCGATAAGAGCCCACTAATCAAACCGGTCGAATCAAGCAGCCGTTCTCGGAAATACGAAGTCTTTGAAAAAATGTCCGCACGGACCATTTACGCTAAGGGCCTTAACGGGTTAAGGGATAGGTTTCTCTCTCGCTAGTTGCCAGCTCCACAATGACTTTCGCTCCATCCACTGGATCTTTTGCTGCTCTATACCCATTCAGACCGGTCTTGCAATACCGGGACAAGCAACATGGAACAGCACATCCATCTGCAACTTCCGCAACTCCAGAGTCAAGACATTCATAGCCGTCTTGGAAACCAAATACGAAATGGCTGCTGTAGGTGGCAGTTGACCCGTCGTCTGCAGCGTCATGGACCCTCGCGATGATGACACATTTATAACTCCTGCGTCCTCTAATTTTTTGAGGAGGGAAATAAACGCGCTACTAACAGCGGCAACGGAGGTGATATTCGCGTCAAACACACGATTGTAGATGACGCGCAAGTTAGAGTTGTCGGCAGTGTTTTTATCAGTATTCGGTACTGATTATGCTTATTAAAATATTAAATATTGACATTCAATATTCAATATCAATACGATATGTTCAATACTGAAAGTTATTGAATATTAAATATTTTTGGAGTTGAGGTAGTAGAAATACGACCTAGAGGCTCGGTAAAAGACTCTTAAGCCTCTTGACGATACGTGCGCATTTCAAATTTGTTAGATAACCCTATACAGCTTTGTTGACGGCCAGCTTCCACCCCCCCCCACAGGCGAGCTGCGATTTTTGTACGCCATTTCATTTCGCTTGACCGCCACTAACTGTACATAGTAATCGTAGCGAAGCCATATGACTGAACGCAAGGATCCTTCTGGTTGCGAGGGGCAATTAAATTGAAGCTATTCAGAACTTACCTTACTCACTGGGGTCTCAATATCAATTCAAAATCGTGTTATTCAATCGTCAGTCTGCCTTTAATATAAATCCTCCTACAAAACGTATAGCAGCTCAATCAACGGGCGTGTCTCCTCCCTCTTAATAAACTTGACGGATTGTCCTTCCTTCCTCCTTATTACATACCCCTGCATCTACCCCTGCATCTTTAAGGAGCTTCTCCCAGGGTGCCCTACAACGGTTGCCGGGATATAAATATAACGCTATTCGACCAGGCTTTACATTGGAGAAGCTTTAAGAAATGGAAGATAATCCAGAAGCTACAGATAAGGACAATAAAGATAATACGGGGGCGTGGCGTAACTACTTGCAGAGTCAGTAGGCTTCTTAAAGTCAACTCAGCCGATTAACTTAATTAACGCCGTATAAGTTGCCGTATTTAACACAGAATCTTATCCACCTACTATCAAATGTATTGCTACCGCGATATTAAGCTACGGCCTCTTAAATAGCTGGTCGAACTCCTTAAGCTCCTACAGTTGTTCAGGCCGCTCCACCAGACGTAGATAAGGATAAGGAAGATATAACTCCGCTGCCTTATCTGCGTAAAGAAAGTGAGATTAATAATATAGGAGGAGCTAGTAGTAGTGTTTTTATTACTTACAATTACAACGTAATAATTTAATATTTAAAGGAGCCAGCGTTTACCAAAACTCTTATCAGTGCAAGCCTTTAATTCTATAATCTTTGGCGACTTCAAGTTCACCCTATATATACAAGAGAGCTGCGTTATCAAGAGCAAGGTGTTCACATTAAGATTTAACCAATTAAGGCAAAGCTAAATACCTAGCAGACAGGCGTTTTAAACGTTAAGTTTAATATAGATTCTAAAGTTGCAGATTAGTAGCTAAAGGTTAATATATAACTTATTACGTAGGCTCTCTACACCAATAGACGCGGCGCGATTAAGGCTCTCACTATTAACCTTTTAATTATATACGTTCTAGATGGAAATCAACCAGCCGCTAGTTCTTGCCTATTAATAATTAATTAACTCCATAGTAAACTTCTAACGCCTTTACAGAGCTCTAAGCTTAGTATAACGCCTCGCGTATCTATTAGTGGTAATGCAAATTTAATAAGCTTGCGAGTCAATCTTACAAGACATTAGCGCTGTAAAAAAAACTGCCCAAACGCAAATTAGTGTTATATACTCAATTAGGTAGATATCAAATTAATAAATAAGAACTTGCGGAAGTGGGTAACTAGTATTAAGCGAGGCATTACAGATATTAAGAATCCACCTTATAGACTCGCCATTCGGCTTACTAAGCGAGCGGTAACAGGAGTAAAAAGTAGTAGAAGAGTACGCCAATCTACCTTAGGCAAGAGCTCTACGGTTAATACTCTAGGCGTAGTTACTTACTTCCACGTTAGCTCTGTAGGCTTAATATTAGGTTAGTAAACTACTCCTATACCAGCAAGTCAACAGCCCTTATTATCCTTACCTATATTACCAATACGCCGCCCACAGAGTGTTAACCGCATAAAGAATCTAGAGGAGTTTTTTAAGTATTAAAAGAAGAGTGTAGCTAGCGATCTTAACTAGGAGGCTGATGTTAAAGCCACGCACAAAGTTATACGCAATTTAAGGTAGGACTTAGAGCTTTTACGTAACAAATCTAATAGAGCAGATCCTATTAAGGAACTTATTTATACTGGTATTAAATTAGGTGTCGCAAGACGCCTATAAAAGGATTTAAAGAAGTGGGCAAATAAGCGCCGTACTTAGCTTAAGGGAAGTTTTAAAGACATAGAGAATTTTAGTCAGTAGATATTGAGCACAAGGCTCCATAGACTTTAACTATAGAGTTATAGTATAGATTTTAATAGTAATTCTTATATAAATTATATACTCTAAGTGAGAGAATATATTTATAAAATATTGTATACGTTAAGAATACTACTAAGGCTTAATCTTTAAGCTCAAGCTTAATCTTAACTCTTACATCAATTTCTCAACAATTATACCCGCTATAACGGAAATGTCCTCTTATGCTCTTAGCTTTGCTACCTACTTTATCTATATACTAAAGAAGGAACAATTTAAAGCTATTACTAAAGGTTTCTAGATGCTCTAGCTAATTAAACTATTGTTGGGAATGAGGCAAGCGATCGTCACGTACCGCCGCGGCACTAGCGTGGCGAGGAGCCTTAATATTACGGACAGATTAAGTACAATATTACAACTACTTAGAGAAGAGTCGGAGGAAGCTAGTTAGTTAATACAAGCACAGTCTAGAATAGATCTGGTGGAACCATATAACAAGGAATAGTAGCCAAGGTTATGTGGTGTAATCTATATAATCTATATAATCTGTGTGATCTGTATAATCTATACGGAGCGTATAGAGCACACGTACCTTACGGAGCGAAGGGATTTCTTAGGCGTAAGGTTATATATTTAAAGGACCACAGTCCCTACCTAGATAGTTCTCTCTTTATAGTAAATCTTAGAATACAATTGGAGTTAATCTATTAGGCAACTACTCTACTAGTTATTATTATGTTATTAAACTATTTATACCTATATACCTAGCCTAATAATAGGACCCACTATAGTTCCTGCTACAAGGTTCCGTTATACATTCACTACCAGTATTATGGACAGCTTAAGTACGATATTACAACTACTTGGAGAAGAGTTGGAGGAAGCTAGTTAGTTAATATAAGCACGGTCTAGAATAGATCTAGTGGAACTATGTAACGAGGAATAGTAGCTAAGGTTATATAGTGTGATCTATATAATCTATATAATCTATGTGATCTGTATAATCTATATAAAGTGTATAGAGCACACATACCTTACAGAGCGAAGGGATTTCTTAGGCTTAAGGTTGTGTATTTAAAGGACTATAGTCTCTACCTAGATAGTTCTCTCTTTGTAGTAAATCTCAGAATATAATTAGAGTTAATCTGTTAGGTAACTACTCTACTAGTTATTATTATATTGTTAAACTGTTTATACCTATATACCCAACCTAATAATAGGACCTACTATAGTTCCTACTACAAGGTTCTATTACACATTTACTACTAAGGTTACAGTATTAAATAAGGTTAAACAACATGCCACCTAAAGCACCAGTTATAATAATATCGACGGCAGCTATAACCTTAGGGTTAGGAGACACTAGTATAGCAGATATAGATTCTTAGTTAATTACGTAAGGTTAGTTACAAGAAATAGTTAATCGCTTATAAGATAATAGTAGGCTACTTAAAAAACGCATTAATAGAATTGGAGCAGCAAAGGTCAAGTTACCTTCAATTAAACGGTTCTTAGAAGAGAAGTCAAAGCTTAAAGGGTTTCTTATGCAGATACACTTTAAGGTTATACAAGAAGGAGCAAAGTTAGCAATACCTACGGATCAGGTAGCATATACAGGACTATTTTTAATAGAAAGAGCTCTAGAGTGGTTTAAGCCTTACCTTATAGAGATATAAGCAAATGGTATAACAACTATTAACCTAGACGTATGGTATGTGTTTATAAGTTGGAATAGATTTATAGAACGGTTAACACAAATATTTAGAGACCCTAAAGTAACCACAATAGCGGAACAAAAACTTTAGAACTTAGTACAGCGCACTTTAGTAATTAAGTATACAACGTAGTTTTAAACACTAGCTATATAGGTTAAGTGGAATAATAGGGCGCTTATAGCACAGTATAAATAGGGACTTAAGGCTAAAGTCTAGGACGCAATTATCCTAATAGAAGATATAGATACTCTAAAAGAGTTAATAGACCAGTTAATAAAGATTAATAATAGAATCTATTAAAGGGAATAAGCTAAGAAAGGGCAAGACAGAGTTCTATAGTTATATAAGGCGCAGAGTACGCAATAACCAACATAGAGTTAAAAACCATGGAATAGCGCAAAGCTAATAGACCTAAGCAGTACTAAAGAGTCTAAGAGATAGATAAAGAAACTATAAAAACCTAGAGGTTAAGAATCTAGTAATTATAGAACCCTAAAGCAAAGGCTAAACCAGAGATCTTAATAGCAGAAGACGTTTAGGCAGACTCTATAATAAAAAAGGTGGTTTAAAGATAGAGCTTATATAAATTGCGGAAAATAGGGTCATTTTGCTAAAAACTATAGAGGTGGTTAGAGTAACTATATAGTAAAGGGAATCATGTTACGGATGCTTTAAGTACAATGTTACGACTACTTGGAGAGGAGTCGCAGGAAGCTAGTTAGTTGATACAGGCATAGTCTAGAATAGATCCGGTGGAACTATATAACGAGGAATGGTAGCCGAGGTTATGTAATATGATCTATATAATCTGTGTGATCTGTGTAATCCGTGGGATGGAGTAGATAGAGCAGACAGAGTAAACGGAGCGAAGGAATTTCTTAGGAGTATGGTTATATATTTAAAGGACCACAGTCCCTACCCAGATAGTTCTCTCTTCGTAGTGAATCTTAAAATATAATTGGAGTTAATCTATTGGGCAACCACTCCACTAGTTATTGTTACGTTGTCGTTTTTGGTCGCACCTATATACCTAGCCTATTAATAGAACCCACTGTAGTTCCTGCTACAAGGTTCCGTTATATATTCACTACTAAGGTTACGGTGTTGGAACTAAATCAAATAACATGCCACTAAGAGCAGCACTAGTCATAACGGCGTTAACGGGAGCTACAACCTTAGGTCCAGGTAATACCAGTATAAATAAGGGGGATTCTTAAGTGGTTACGTAAGGTTAGTTATAGGAAATAGTTAATCACTTATAAGATAATAATAGGATACTTAAAAAACGCATTAATGGAATCAGAGCAGTAAAGATTAAGTTACCTTTAATTAAATAATTTTTAGGAGAGAAGTCAAAGCTTAAAGGATTTCTTACGCAGATGCACTTTAAGGTAGTATAGAAAGAAGCGAAGTTAGCAATATTATTAGATTAAGTAGCCTATACAGGATTGTTCCTAATAGGGAGGGCACTTAAGTGGTTTAAACTGTATCTTACAGAAATACAGGCTAATAGCATAACAACTACTAACCAGGATGTATGGTATATATTTACCAGTTAGAACGGGTTTGTAGAGTAACTAATATAGATATTTAGAGACCTAGAGGCCATAACCATAGCAGAATAAAAGCTATAGAACTTAGTATAACGCACTTTAACAATTAAGTATACAACACAGTTTTAAACACTAGCTACGCAGGTTAAGTGGAACAATAGGGCGCTTATGGCATAGTACTAATAGGGACTTAAGGCTAAAGTCCAGGACACAATTATCCTAATAGAAGATGCGGATACTCTAAGAGAGTTAATAAATTAGTTAATAAAGATCAATAATAGAATCTATTAAAGGGAATAAGCCAAGAGAGGGTAAAATAGAGTTCCATAGTTATATAAGGCGCAGAGTACGCAATGACAGATATAGAGTTAAAAACTATAGAATAGCGTAGAGCTAATGGACCTAAGCGGTACCAAAGAAACCCAAAGATAGGAAAAGAAACTATAGAAACCTAGAGGTTAAGGATTAAGTAATTAAAGGACTAAGGAGCAGAGGCCAAACTAGGGATCTTAGCAGCAGAAGACGTTTAGGCGGACTCTATAGTAAAAAAGATGGTTTAAAGATGGAGCTTATATAAATTGTGGAAAACAAGGTTATTTTACTAGAGACTATAGAGGTGGTTAGAGTAACTACGCAGTAAAGGGAACCAGACCCGCAGATAGCGCATATATATAGAGGGATGACGGTGCACTATAAGGAATAAAAGAGTGTTTAATTAACAGTTTTACGTATTATTACAATAACGCATGCCAAATTTATAAAGACGCTAAATATGGCGCAAGCTATTAGCCGTAAGAGCCAGAGTTAAAAGGACTCTAAGGGACCAGAGAGTTAGATAAAGAATAAGATTAACTCTATAAGCTAGATTAAGATGTTACAGCAACATATAGACAAAGATTAGTAGTAATAACAATGGAGTTAGAGTACTTATTGATTAATAGTAATAAGGACGAAAAGGAGGCTAACTAGGAGCACTTAAACCTCAAAAGCGTAATAGAAGTAGAGACTGAGACCACCACTAAGCGAGGTTTAGTAATGGGTATAGTAACACCATTAGATACGATTTTTATTGCTTTACAAGATAATAGGAGTAATATTTAGAAGAAACTAAGCAAGTAGATAACTACTAGTGCTAGCTTATTACTTGGTAAAGGCAAAGGGCTATAGGCTTAAGATTTTTAAGAAGAGATAAGAGAAGCTTAAGATTCTTAAAGTGAGATAAGACACACCTAAGAACCTATAACGGATAAAAACTAATAGGAAAGGGCAGTAACTTAGTTTAGTAACAAACAAACGAGTATAGGACGCAAGTTTAAAAACTATAAGTTTAGGGAACAAATAAGAATGTTAGTAATTCTAGGTAAACGCAGTATTTAGCCTAAAGATTAAAAAGTTAATACCAGAATTAAAAAGTAAGACAACTACAAAGATCCAGCTATAAGACGCAGAAAATAAGAAACTATAGATAAGTTTAGGATAAGAATTATTATATAGTAAGAGCAAAAGCTAGATAAGAGATTAGCTATACCAGGTTATATAAGGGACAGAGTACCCGTATAAAGAATTATTAATAGGCTAAGTGTAGGGATACCTAGGGCAAAATAGTTAGACAAACTAGAATAAAAAGAGGATCTAGATATCCTAACTAGGTTCGAAGAAAGATATACTAAAGGATATTATAACGCAGCGATAATAAGGTACTTTCTAATAGATAGACCATATACACTAAACTAGCTGTACGGAAAGTAGTATAGGCAACGACACAATAATAAATAGGAAGATTTTTATATATAGCTAAATAAGAAAGTTGTCTAAGACCAACCTATTACGGAAAAACGCATGAGTTATATTAAAGGAGTATTAATTATAATATTAAGGAACCTAGAAGAGGGATCTAGGGACTAGAGAAGTAAGTAGTAAGTCTTAGTACCTATAGCAGAGATACCAGTAGTTAGGTTAACTAGGTATAGGTTTAAACTTAAGGATAAAAATAAACTAAGAGTTAACCTAAAATATACAGCGTATTATACACTATTATGGATAGCTTGTATGGATGATATATACAATATATATAGAGTACTAAAAGATAAGAACCGGAAGTACCTAGTAAGAATATATTAGGCACTAGAGGAAAAGTGGTTTAGGAACGCTAAGTATATACATAGTTGGCACCTAGTAGAAGTACAAGGTTAAGGGGACTTAACACTTTAACTAGGAAGATTCCTTACGGAAGAGTGTCTAGATAGATAATAGTAGTAGAAGTACCTAGAGAACACTTATTTATAATACGTAGAAGAAAAAAAACAAACTAAGTATTAGCTAAAGTTAGACTAAGTACAGGCAGGATCTAGCAGCCAACAGTTAGGAAAAAGGAAGGCGTACGGGACTAGAGGGAACCAGTGTTAGAACCTTAAACCCTTAAAGGAATTTAAGGATAATACCTAAACTTAAGAGCTAAGTGGCAAGATTAGTAGTTTAAAGCGTTAATAGATAATAAAGTAATAAGGAACCACATATCACCAAAGGCAGTAGAAAGGATAGGGTTACTATATAGATAGAAGGAACACCCGTATCCACTAACAACAATTTTAGGAGATTAGATAGCCTACAGAGGAGGTATTATTAATCTTAAAACAGAACCTATTTAGATAACTATTAAAGGGAGACTAGTTAGAATATCTTTTAATATCCTACTATTAGGACAGGATAAGGTAATACTAGGAATACCTTAGTTATAGAAATATAATTTAAAGATTAATTGGGTTATAGGTTAGGTCGATATTAAGGATATATAATAACGCAAAGTGCGACAGTAAACTAAGTTAGTATAGTACTAAGTCAGAGCGATATATAAAGAGACTAAGCAAGGCTTAAGTTATGTACCAAAGAGATACCATAAGTATAGAAAAAAGTTATAGTTACCAGAAAGTAAGAAGCTATTAGAGTATATAGCTTAGGACCATAAGATAGAATTAAAAGAGGGAATAAGTCCAAAGTTCTTTCCAATCTATAAGCTTACTAAAACAGAGTCAGTAGCGCTTAAGGAGTTTATCTAGGAGAACTTATAAAAGGGATACATTAGACTATTACAGTTATTAGTAGGATATCCAGTGTTATTTATCCCAAAGAAAAACGGAAAACTTAGGATGTGTATAGACTATAGACAGTTAAACAGTATTACTAGGAAGGATAGGTATCCTTTACCCTTAATTAGCGAAATTTAAGACAGAATAGGCAACGTAAAGATCTTTATAAAGATAGATCTAAGATAGGCATACCACTAAATTAGAATCAAGGAAGGCGATAAATAGAAGGCAGCCTTTAGGTCAAAGGAAGGACTATATAAGCCATTAGTTATGCAGTTTAGGCTTATAAACGCACTAGTAATGTTCTAAAAGCGAATTAATAGTGTATTAGGAGAACACCTAGATAAATTTATTATAGTATACCTTAACAACATTATTATCTACTTAGAAAGTAAGGAAGAGCATAGAGAACACATTAAGTAGGTTTTAAAGAGACTATAAGAAGAATAGATGCTAGTAGTAATTAAAAAATACGAGTTCTTTACTAGGAAAACCAATTTTGTTAGATTTATTATTAAACTAGGCCAACTTAGTATAGATCTAAAAAAGATCAAGGTTATAGTAAATTGGCAAGAACTAGAGAACGTAATATAGTTAAAATCGTTCCTAGGGTTTTGCAATTACTATAGAAGGTTTATAGTGTAATAGTTATAGGACATTAAGCCATTTATATAATTAACTAAGAAAGAAGAACTGTGGATATAAGGAAAGGAGTAATAAGAACTATTTAAAAAAGTTAAAGAGTTATTTACCTAGGAGCCAGTTCTTAAGATCTATTAACTAGGTCTAGAGACGGTTATAGAAACAGATGCATTAGACTTTACACTAGGGGTATACTTTCTATAGAAATATTAAGATGGATGGCACCTAGTGGTATACTATAGTTAAAAGATAACACTACTAGAGTTAAACTATGACATCTACAACAAGGAATTGTTAGGTATAGTTATAGCACTTAAAGAATAGAGAGCATTCTTATAAGGCATAGAGAAACTATTTATGGTTAAAACAGACTATAAGAACCTTATAGGATTCCTAATAACAAAGGAACTTAACCAAAGATAGGTTAGATAGGCGGAAATGCTTACAGAATACCATTTTAAAATTTAGTATACTAAGGGTACAGACAATACACAAGCAGATACTTTAAGTAGGAAGGCTAAACTATAAAGCAATAAAAAGCTATTGGGAGCTTTATTACAAAAAGATTAAGATGGATTAATTAGGTATAATTATCTAAAGATCGCAGCAATTAAGGAAAGTTAGATCCATAAATTACTAGAGAATAATTAGATATAGAAAATTTAAGAAGCATAGGCAGAGAATCCAGACTTAGAGTAATATAAAAACAGAGAAGTAACATATATACCTAAGTCTATTACAGAAGAATTTATTAAGGAATTCCATAAGGAAATGATATAAGGACACAACAGAGCTATAGGCTTAGTATTAAGACTTTAAAAGAAGTATATTATTTAAGAAATCTAGGAACTAGCAAGATAAGTTATAAAGAAATATCCAAATTGCTAAAGAAATAAACTAATAAGGCATAAGCCGTATAGAGGGCTATAACCTATTAAAACACTAGAAAGACCATAGGAGGTTATATTATGGGACTTTATTATTAAGTTACTAAAGTTAAGAGATCCTATTACAGGACAAAATTATAACGCGATTTTAGTAATAGTGGATAAGCTAATAAAGTAGGGATACTTTATAGCATGCACTAAAGAGATATCAGTAGAGGATATCGCTAGAATCTATATAAAAGAAGTATTTATAAGATATGGAGCACTAGATAAGATTATATTAGATAGAGATCTAAGATTTATAGCAGTATTTTAGGAAGTATTTCTAGCAGAATAAGGGGTTTACGTAGTAATATCTATAGCATATTATCCGCAGACGGATGGATAAACGGAAAGACTAAACTAGACACTAGAGTAGTATCTAAGGCATTATATTAATCACGCACAGAATAATTGGGTATTGTTATTACCAGTTATATAGTTTACATACAATACAACACTATAAGAAGGAATAGGAACATTACCATTTAAGGCGAATTACGGATATAAGCTAAGAACATTATTATCGCCATATTAAGTAAAAAAAACAAGTAGCACAGCCAAGTAAAGAATAGAGACGTTAATAAATCTTTATATAAACCTTAAAGAAACAGCTAAACTAGTACAAGAATAAATAAAAAGGTACTATAATGCTAAGAGATCTAAGGGACCAGATCTTAAGGAGGGGGATAAAGTATGGCTACTATACAAAAACTTTAAGAGTTAACGACTAAGTAAGAAGTTGGACTACATCAGACTAGGACCTTTTAAAGTTAAGCAAAGAATTTTATTGGTTATATATAAGTTAAACCTACTAGCCAAAATAAAAATCTACCCTATATAACATATCGCAATGCTAGAACCAGCACACAGAAATATTAAGCCACTAGTCTATAAGGCAGACACGTATAAAGGACAAGAGGAAGATAAATAGCAAGTTTTAAAAATTATTAGTCACAAGAATATAGATAACGAAATATAGTATAAAGTAAAGTAGATAGGCTATAGTAAGACTACCTAGAAACCACTAAGCAACCTAAAAAACGCTATAGGAAAGGTATAGGAGTATTAGAAGAAAGTAGGTTAGGTAATATTAACAGAGAGGAATCGCTAAAAAACAAATCACCTAAGGGGGACCTAAGAGGAGCAATTGCTAAGCTACTTAGAGTTATTTCCCTTATAGGAGGAGAGTTAATCCTTTTGTTACCTAGCTTAGATAAACCCTATTAAACTAGTTTCCACTTCTTAAAACGAACCTTCTTACGCACTTTCTTAAGACGAAGTAGACGAGCATAAGTAGAGGCATAAGCTTTAAGGGCACGGCGCTCCTTATCTCTTACCTGCTTAGCACAAGCGTGGTCTTCGTCCTAGAGACGGTAAATCTCGCCTAAGGCACTAGAGAGCTTAGCGTTAAGTTTTATAGTAGTAGATTAAACATAAGACCCTATAATAAGTTACTTAGGGAACTTAAAGACTGTTAAGAGTTATAGGACGCGCATACTTAGCATTAAAGATAGAGCGAACATCGCAAGACAAACGAATGTTTGCTTTAGTGCACTCCAAACAAGAGGAAGGTTATTGGGCAGTAGGACTTACTAGCGCAATATAAACTAACCCCTCTTTCGCATAACGAGAATACGGAGACGGCATTACCTTACCTAGTAATAGTATAGAGGAAACCGTACACGCACGGTAAAGGGTGGAAGAAGAAGAAGAAGAAGATTTAGCTATAATAAGCAAGGATATTAACCAGACTAATTAAACGGACATTATACCTCTAGTGGACGACTTGGAGATGTTAGGAATCTTTAAGGACGAAGATAAAGAGGAGGGAGATGGTGTTACAGACGCTTTAAGTATAATGTTATAACTACTTAGAGAGAAGTTGCAGGAAGCTAGTTAGTTAATATAGGCATAGTCTAGGATAGATCTGGTGGAACTATGTAACGAGGAATAGTAGCCAAGGTTATATAATATAATCTATATAATCTGTGTAATCTGTATAATCCGTGGGACGGAGTAGATAGAGTAGACAGAGTAAACAGAGCGAAGGGATTTCTTAGGAGTATAGTTATGTATTTAAAGGACCACAGTCCCTACCTAGATAGTTCTCTCTTTGTAGTAAATCTTAGAATACAATTGGAGTTAATCTGTTGGGCAACTACTCCACCAGTTGTTATTACGTTGTCGTTTTTAGTCGCACCTACATACCTAGCCTATTGACAGAACCCACCATAGTTCCTACTATAAGGTTCCGTTACAAATCAGACCAACAGGAGACACATATATATAGAGGGATAACGGTGCACTATAAGGAATAAAAGAATGTTTAATTAACAGTTTCGCGTTTTATTATAATAACGCATACCAAATTCATAAAGACGCTAAGTATGGCGTAAGCTATTAGCTGTAAGAGCTATTATTATTTAAGTTTAGAGGAACTAATAAACCAGCTTATAGATCGGATATTAAAGATAACGAGTTTAATATAGGCAAAGCATTTACCAATAATAAGGCAATAAAGGCAGCTTACTAGAAGTATACAGACCTTAAAGAAGTTAAAATAGAAGTAGAGACTAAAACCACTACAGAGCGAGGTTTAGTAACGGGCATTATAACACTATTAGATACAATTTCTATTACTTTATAAAATAAAAGGAGTAACGTTTAGAAGAAACTAAGTAAGTAGATAACTACTAATGCTAGCTTATCACTTAATAAAGGCAAAAGGCTATAGGTCTAAGACTCTTAAGACGAGATAAGGAAGGCTCCAGACTTATAAGATATAATAAGGACAGCTTAAGAACCCATAATAGATAAAAACCAATGGAAAAGAGCAGCAACTTAGTTTAGTAACAAATAAATAAGTATAGAACGCAAGTTCAAGAACCAAGAGTTTAGAGAAAAAGTAAGGACATTATTAGGTAGCTAAGATTTTAAAGAACAAATAAGAACCACAATAGTTCTAGGTAAATATAGTGTTTAACCTAAAGATCGAAAAGTTAATACTAAAATTAGGAAGCAAGACGACTTTAAGGATCTAGCTGCAAGACGCAGAAAATAAGAAACTATAGATAAGTTCAGATATAGAATTATTGCATAGCAAGAGTAAAAGCTAGATAAGAAGTCAGCTATACTAGGTTATATAAGGGATAGAGCACCCGTATAAAGAATCACTAATAGGCCTAAGGCAGGGACGCCTAGAGTAAAGTAGTTAAATAAACTGGAATAAGAAGAGGATTTAGGGATTCTAACTAGATTTAAAGAAAGACATACTAAAGGATGTTATAATATAATGATAATAAGGTACTTTCTAATAGACAAACCATATACACTAAACTAGTTATATGGAAAGTGGTATAGGCAAAGAAGCAATAACAAATGGGTAGATTTCTATATATAGCTAGATAAGAAAGTTATCTAAGACCAACCCATTATAGAAAAACGTATAAATCACATTAAAGGAGTATTAATTATAATATTAAGAAACCTAGAAGAAGGATCTAGGGACTAGAAAAGTAAGCGATAAATCTTAGTACCTATAGAAGAAAGACCAATAGTTAAATTAGCCAGATAAAGGTTTAAACTTAAAAGCGAAGATAAGCTAAGAGTAGACCTAAGTCACTTAGCGCATTATATACTATTATAGATAGCTTGTATGGATAATATGTGTAATATATATAGAGTACTAAAAGATAAGAACTAGAAGTACCTAGTAAGGATATATTAGGTACTAGAAGAGAAGCGGTTTAGAAATGCTAAGTATATATATAGATGGCACCTAGTAGAAGTATAAGGCTAAGGGGACTTAATACTTTAACCAGGAAGATTCCTTATAGAAAAATGCCTAGATAGATAATAGTAGTGGAAGTGCCTAGAGAATACTTATCTATAGTATATAGAGGAAAAGAAATAAACTAAGTATTAGCCTAAGTTAGATTAAGTATAAACAGAATCTAGCAGCTAATAGTTAGGAAAAGGGGAGGTGTATAGAACTAGAGGGAACTAGTATTAAAGCCTTAGATCCTTAAAGGAATTTAAGAACAATACCTAAATTTAAGAGTTAAGTGGCAAGATTAGCAGTTTAAAGCATTAGTAAATAGTAGGGCAATAAGGAACTATATATCACTAAAGATAGTAGAAAGGATGGGGTTACTATATAGATAAAAGGAACACCTATATCCACTTATAATAATTTTAGGAGATTAGATAGCCTATAGAGGAGGTATTATTAATCTCAAAACAGAACCTATTTAGTTAACTATTAAAGGGAGACCAGTTAGAATGTCTTTTAATATCCTACCATTAGGACAGGATAAGGCAATACTAGGAATGCCTTAGTTACAGGAATATAATCTAAAGATTAATTGGGTTATAGGTTAAGTTAATATTAGAGATACTTAATAACGTAAGATATAACAGCAAACCAAGTTAGTATAGTATTAAGTAGAAGCAACGTATAAAGAAACTAAGCAAGGCTTAAGTTATATACTAAAGAGATACCACAAGTATAGCAAAAAGTTATAGTTACTAGAAAGTGAAAGGCTGTTAGAGCATATAGCATAGGACTATAAGATAGAGTTAGAAGAAGGAATAAGTCTAAAGTTCTTTTTAATTTATAAGCTTACTAAAACTAAGTTAGTAGCACTTAAAGAGTTTATCTAGGAGAACTTATAAAAGGGATATATTAGACTATTATAGTCATCAGCAGGATATCCAGTATTGTTTATCCCAAAGAAAAACAGAAAACTTAGGATGTGTATAGACTATAAACAGTTAAACAGCATTACTAGGAAGAATAGGTATCCTTTACCCTTAATTAGCGAAATCTAAAACAGGATAGGCAATGCGCAAATCTTTATAAAGATAGATCTAAGATAGGCGTACCATTAGATTAAAATTAAGGAAGGTAATAAATAAAAAGCAGCTTTTAGGTTAAAGGAAGGACTATATAAACCATTAGTTATATAATTCGGGCTTATAAACGCACTAGTAATATTCTAGAAGCGAATTAATAGTATATTAGGAGAACACCTTAATAAGTTTATTATGGTATACCTTGATAATATTGTCATCTACTTAGAGAGTAAAGAAGAATATAGAGAATATATTAAATAGGTCTTAAAGAGACTATAGAAAGAACAGATACTAGTAGCAATTAAAAAATGCAAGTTCTTTATAAGGAAGACCGATTTTATAGGATTTATTATTAAACTAAGAAAAATCAGCATAGACCTAAAAAAAGTTAAAGCTATAGTAAGTTAGCAAGAACCAGAGAACGTTATATAGTTAAGGTTATTTCTAGGGTTTTGCAACTACTATAGGAGGTTTATAGCATAGTGGTTAAAAAGCATTAAGCCATTTATAAGTGTAACGGGACTAGCCTAGTTACAGTAGGAATGTCTCGGTAAAACACTCGACAGATAAACTTGACGCTTTGACCGAATTCTGCCGATTTCTGCCAGCTTGATCGACTTCTGCCAAGTTCTGCCAGATCAATCGAATTCTACCGAAGTCCGTCCGCGTGCGCACGTGCGTACGCATCGACCAAGACCCCTAACTATTTAATTACAAGATTCTCTGGTTATTCCTTTCTCTTCTTTACGCAACGTCTTATTCTCTACAAGAGCTATACCCTTAGATTTAGATAGAATTTATATTATTCCTTTAGATCTACCCTAAAGTCTCTTTGTGCCCTTATATTATGTTGCGTTAATACTACTACCCTTAAAATAGCAAACGAACTCAAATCCGCCACGTTAACTATTATAACCCTAGTTAGGGAACAAATGACTATAATATAACAGTCCTTTACAGATGCCTTGGCCCAGTAATAAGCTATACTAGAAGCCTAGTATTAGCAATTAATTAAAGCAATATATAAAGAACTCTATAACGCCAAAGTACTCGCGTTAGAGACCCTAATAGCAACACCTATAAATAAAATTGAAATAACTATATCCAAACCTGGCCTGTTAAATATAAACCTTAAACTAGTAATGGTAACTTAACCTATATCTATAATAAATCTAATACCTATTATGAAATCTAAAAAGCTTTCTAACCCTCTAATATTTAATAGAAATTAAAATAACCTATATCCCTTTATAACCAAACTCTATCTTAAACTTTTAATAAACCATAATTAATACCCTACTAAAGCTAGTAAGGTTAGCTATGGAATATCTTATTTAAGTAAAGATACTGTATAAACCATAGACCTATTCTTCTGTAATAGCACCTTTGTTAATTTTAAAACCTTTATCTCTCTACTAGAACGAACGTATAATGACGCCAGCTATAAATATACTACTGTTACTAAACTTAAAAACCTATGATAACGAAACCGAGACTTTATAAGCTTCTTTTTGGAATTTTTAGGCCTTATTAGCGAACTGGATTGGAATGAAGCCGCTAAAGTTACTGCTCTTTAATAAGCTATTTCGGATGAAATTAGAGTATAGTTAGTAGGTAGGAAACTGCTAAAGGACCTATCTAAATTTGCTATAATGTATTAACGAATTAATAAGGACCTTTAATATAATAAATAAACTTATTCTCTAAAGCCAACCATACCTCGTGTTTAAAGCTCTATGAAACTGATATATACCCTAAAGCGCGACCCCTCTCTAAAACCTACGCACGACCCTATGGACCTCGACGCCACTCGATCCTACGCACCCTTAGGAACCGACGAACGAAGAACTTAAGCCACAAATAGAGAATGCTTTAGATGTGGTAGAAAAGGACATATCTAAAGGAATTACCAAACTTACCCTTTTAAAAAAGTCCGCTGTAGTTCCTCCTAGTCTTTAAATCGCACCTACTTCTTAAATTGTACTTATTCTTTAAGCTATACTCGCTCCTTAACTTGTACTTATTCTATAAATTATACCTAGTCGTTATAAAGCATCTTACCCTTAGCTAACTCGGAAAACGAATTATCCTAGGGCCAAGTTACGCCTTAGAATAAGAAGTGGAAGAGTATAAGTGTCTAGGCTCTTCCAGCGCTAATACACAATATAACTCCCTTAATGTACTTAGCAAAATTTAAATACTTAGAAAATAGAAGGAGGTATAAATCCTTATAGATAGCGGAGCTACTAGTATAGGCTTTATTAATATAAACTACGCAAAAACCTAACGCCTAAATTTAAAGAAACTCAATAAGCCCTAAGGCCTATAAGGCTTTAACGGCAAACCCTTAATATATAGCAAATTAACACACTACGCTCTTATAAAAATGCGGATAGGCGAATACCTTAAATATATTTCCCTATTTGTAACACCCCTAAAGTAATATAAGATAATACTTGGACATAGATAGCTAAAACAATATAACCCTTTAATTAGCTGGGTTAAAGAAACACTAAAGTTCCATACAACCTACTGCTAAAGTTATTGCTTAAAACACCACTCGCCCTATAAACATGCATATAACTATTCAAATTTAATATAATATAAATTATCCTTACCACAAACTTTAAACCAATACGATAAAGCCACAACTACTAATCATGGTAAAGAATGTAAAGATGTTTTGTTAAAACCTTTTAAAATTCGTATAATACAAGCCACGCCCTTTATTTCATTAGTAAGAAAACGAGACCATAAAATCTTTGCTATAACAATAGAAGACATTAAGAAAGCGCTAGAACTAAAGCAATATATTAACCCTTAACCTCTTATACCTAAAGAGTACCATAATCTAATTAACAAATTTAAAAAACGATTTATAGACCAACTAGCCCCGCACCAAGATAAGCATGATTTTAAGATAGAACTTAAGCCTAGCATAACACCAAAGTTTGGTCCACTATATGGTATATTATAAGAAGAACTGCTTATAATGCGACAATACCTTAACAAACATCTAGAAAAAGAATTTATTTGCCCTAGTTAATCTCTATTCGCCTCACCCGTACTATTCGTTAAAAAGCTAGGAGGAGGCTTAAAATTCTACATTAATTATTAAGCTCTAAATACAATTATAATTTAAAACTGATATCCAATTCCCCTAATTTAAGAGACGCTTAACTATTTAGTAAAGGCACAGTACTTTACGAAGCTTGATATAGTTGCTGCCTTTAATAAAATCCGTATATGTAAAGGAAATAAGAAGTATATAGCTTTTTGTATATAATAGGGACTCTTTAAATACCTAGTAATGCCATTTAGCGTAAAAAACGGTCCCAGTACGTTTTAGTAATACGTTAATAACACACTTCGCGAATTCCTTAATGTATTTATTACCGTATATATTAATAATATCTTAATCTACTTGTTCTTGCTTTCTAAACATTGGAAACACGTTAGAATGGTCCTTAAACGCCTGCAAGATACGGGCTTATAATGCGATATTAAGAAATACAAGTTCCACGCGTCCGAAGTTACGTACTTAGGCTTAATTATATCCCGTAATAGAATTAAAATAGACCCTAAGAAAGTTGCCGCGATTATAAACTAGGAAAGTCCTAGTAGCGTATAAGACATTTAAGAATTTCTAGGATTTGCAAATTTCTATTATTAATTTATTAATCACTTTTTAAAAATTGTTTAGCCATTAGTAAACTTAACAAGAAAGAATATAAGATTTAAATAGATTACTAAATATGAATAAGCTTTTAACGAACTAAAATATTATTTTATAACTGCTCCGATTCTTGCCTACTTTAACCCTAACCTTAAATGTATTATTAAAACGGACTCGTCTAATTATGCCCTAGGAGGAGTGTTATCATAATATAATAAGAACAGTGAGCTGTGTCTAGTAGCCTTCCTCTCCTAAAAGCTTGCCCCTGCCGAATCGAACTATAAGATATACGATAAGGAACTACTTGCAATTATTAGATGCTTTAAACAATGGTGTTTAGAACTTAAAGGATTGCTATTCCTAATACGCGTGTTAACAGACTATAAAAACCTGTAGTACTTTATAACTATAAAACAGTTAATGCAGCGCCAAATTCGTTAGGCCGAATACCTCTTATAATTTAACTTTAAGATTATGTACCAACCGGGCAAACTTAATTAGAAGCCTAATGTATTAATATAATAGTTACAAGACTTACCTATAAACGCCTTAGACAAACGGATTATAAATTAATTATAGATCTTATTACCCCCTAAACGTTTTAAGAAACTACGTCCTATATTTCTAGATATGGAACTCAACAGAAACAAATCAGAAATTAATAAATAGGAAATAGAAATTAATAAACTAATAGAATACAAATATAAGAACGACGCATGGATAACAGATATAATAGGAGCAATTTAAACAGGAAAACGACAGTATAAAGATATTATACTTACCAAATGCGAAATTCGTAATAATCGACTATACTATTAATAGAAAATGGTAGTCCCGAATTCCAAACCTTTGCGATTTAAGATACTCAAATTTATATATAACTCTCCTATAGGAGGACATTCTGGCCGTGTAAAGACGTACAAGATAGTTTAACAAGCGTATTACTGGCCTATAATGTACAACTATATACGAAAATACGTCCAAGTATGCAGAACGTATGTTCGTGGAAAAACTTCTTACGTAAAGAAATAAGGAGTACTCTAACTATTGTTAATTCTAATACAAAGATAGCGTGATATCTTGATTAACTTTATGGTAGATTTACCTAGCAGCAACGGATTTACAAATATTATAGTAGTAGTTAACCGCCTTATAAAAATACGACATATAATTCCTATGGACTTAATTAATATCATCTTAGTAGCTAAATGTTTTGTTAAACACGTCTTTAAGCTGCATAGACTCCCTAACTTAATAATATCCGACCGTGGAAGCCAGTTTGTTTCAGACTTCTGGCAAGCTCTATATAAACAATTAAGTATATAAATATGACTCTTAACTGCATTTTATCTAGAGATAGATGGTTAAACTAAAATTATAAACGCGATTATGGAACAATACCTATAAATATACTACTCCTACCTATAAGACGACTGGGAAAAGTGGCTGCCTTTAGCTAAGTTTACTGTGAATAATATAATAAATGAATTAATAGGCATAACGCCGTTCTATGTGACCTACGGACAAGACCCTTAACTTAGATTTAAACCACAACCTAAAATTAATATAATAGAACCCATAATTAAACGGATTTAGTTAATTAATACGCATAACTTCGCTAATTAAATAAAGCAGTTAACGGAACTACTATAAAGTAAATTAACGTACGCTTAAACGGTATAGGAATAGCATGTAAACAAAGAACAAGCTCCCGCGTGGGACTTTAAAGAAGGTAATATGGTTTACCTAAATACACAAAATATAAAGACTTAACGGCCCTTAAAGAAACTCAATTAAAAGTTTATAGGCCTATACCAAATTAAAAAGAAACTAAGCCCATATGCCTATAAGCTTAAACTGCCAACTAAGATAAAAATACACCTAATATTTTACGTAAGCTTGCTATAACCTTTAAAGGGTAAACCTTTAACTTATAAAGTGCCGCCGCTACCTCCTATAATTGTTGACAACGGTAATGGTTCTTACTTTATTAACTTAATTAATAATATGCGATAGAAAACATAATCTAAACAATTTAAACTTCTTATTAAGTGGGAAGAATATAAAACACAAACCTAGGAAACCTATAACCAGATTAAGGCTAACGCGCCTTCCTTAGTAAAAGAATTCCATAAGGACTATCCTTCGCGGCCTGCTCCGGCTAAATGGATATGATATAAAGGCAAACAACTGCCACCTAACACGAATACACGAAACTCGAATTTAAAAAGAACTTAAAATAAGTTATAACATTTATAACGCGATTATGTAATACGCAAGATATTAAGGAACTTTGACTAGCGGTTAAAATTGTCTAATTAGTTAGATCTGCCTTGCCAAGACCGCCATCTGGCGCGAAAATATAACACGTAATAAAATTATAAATTCTTAACCAAATTGAATTATTTTAAACCTTCGGCTAAAGGGGGGGGTACTATAACGGGACTAGCCTAGTTATAGTAGGAATGTCTCGGTAAAACACTTAACAGATAAACTTAACGCTTTAACTAAATTCTGCTAATTTCTGCTAGCTTAATTAACTTCTGCTAAGTTCTGCTAGATTAATTGAATTCTACCGAAGTCCGTCCGCGTGCGTATGTGCGCACGCATCGACCAAGACCCCTAACTATTTAATTACAAGATTCTCTGGTTATTCCTTTCTCTTCTTTACGCAACGTCTTATTCTCTACAAGAGCTATACCCTTAGATTTAGATAGAATTTATATTGTTCCTTCGGATCTACCCTGAAGTCTCTTTGTGCCCTTACAATAAGACCAACGAAGAAAGAGGAACTATAGGTTTAGGGTAATAAGCAGAAAAAGCTATTCTAAAAACTTAAGGAGATATTTACCTAGGAACCAGTCCTTAAGATCTATTAACTAAAGTTAGACATAGTTGTTAAGACAAATATATTAGGCTTTGCACTAGGAGTATATTTACTATAGAAGCACCAGGACGTATAGCATCCAGTAGCGTACTATAGTTAGAAGATAACACTACTAGAGTTAAACTATGATATCTATAACAAGGAGTTGTTAGGTATAGTTACAGCACTTAAAAAATAAAGAGCATTCTTATAAGGTATAGAGAAACTATTTATGGTTAAGACGGACTATAAGAACCTTATAGGATTCCTAACAATAAAGGAACTTAACTAAAGATAGGTTAGATAGGCGGAAATACTTATAGAATACTATTTTAAAATTTAGTATACTAAGGGTACAGATAATGTACAAGCAGACGCTTTAAGCAGAAAAGCTAAACTACAAAATAATAAGAAGCCATTAGGAGCTTTGTTATAAAAGGATTAAGATGGATTAATTAGGTATAACTATCTAAAGATTATAGCAACTAAAGAAAGTCAGGTCCACAAGTTACTAAAAAGTAATTAGGCGTAAAAGATCTAAAAAATATAGGTAGAGGATCTAGACTTAGAGCAATATAAAAACAGAGAAGTAATATATATGCCTAAGTCTATTATAGAAGAGTTTGTTAAAGAATTCCATAAGGAAATAATATAAGGATATAACGGGTCTATAGGACTAGTGTTAAGACTTTAAAAGGAGTATATTATTTAAGGAATCTAGGGACTGGCAAAATAAGTTATAAGAGAATATTTAAATTGCTAAAGGAACAAACCGACAAGGCATAAGCTATATAGAGGGCTATAACCTATTAAAGTACTAAAAAGACTATAGGAGGTTATATTATAGGACTTTATTATTAAGTTACCAAAGTTAAGAGATCCTATTACAGGATAAGATTATAACGCGATTTTAGTAATAGTAGACAAGCTAATAAAGTGGGGATACTTTATAGTATGCACTAAAGAGATATTAGTAGAAGATGTCACTAGAATCTATATAAAAGAAGTATTTATAAAACATAGAGCACTAGATAAGATTATATCAGATAGGGATCCAAGATTTATAGTAGCATTTTAGGAAGTATTTCTGGCAGAACAAGGAGTTTATATAGCAACCTCTACAGTATATTATCTGCAGACGGACAGATAGATAAAAAGGCTAAACTAGACACTAGAACAGTATCTAAGGCATTATATTAATTATACACAGAATAATTAGGTATTGTTATTACCAGTTATATAGTTTGCATATAATGCAACACCACAAGAAAGAATAGGGACATTACTATTTAAGGCAAACTACGGGTATAAACTAAGAATATTATTATCACTATATTAAGCAAAGAAAACAAGTAGCACAGCTAAATAAAGAATAGAGACGTTAATAAATCTTTATACAAACCTTACAGAAATAGCCAAACTAGTACAGCAAAGGATAAAAAGATACTATAATGCTAAGAGATCTAAGGGACCAGATCTTAAGGAGGGAGATAAAGTATAGCTACTATATAAAAATTTCAAGAGTCGACGACTAAGTAAAAAGTTAGACTATATTAGACTAGGACCTTTTGAAATTAAGTAAAGGATTTTATTAGTCACGTATAAGTTAAACCTATTAGCTAAGATAAAAATCTACCCTATACAGCATGTCGCAATGCTAGAGCTAGCATACGGGAATATTAAGCTACCAGTTTATAAGGCAGACATATATAGAGGATAAAAGGAAGATAAGTAGCAAGTTTTAAAGATTATTAGTTATAAGGATGTAGATAAGGAAACATAGTATAAAGTAAAGTAGATAGGCTATAGTAAGACTACCTAGGAACCACTAAGCAACCTAGAGAACGCTATAGGAAAGGTATAGAAGTATTAAAAGAGAAAGGGTTAGGCAGCATTAATAAAGAAGGATCGCTAAAGAATAAGTTACCTAAGGGGGACCTAAGAGGACCACCTACTAAGCTATTTGGAGTTGTTTCCCCTGCTGGCAAATACGAGCCTGTTTTAGCCTCCTCCGCTTCCAGCTCACGGAGACCCTGCTTAACTAGGTGAAACTCCTTAGAACAAACCTTCTCACGAACCTTCTTAAGACGAAAAAGACGCGCTAAGGCAGATAGGTACGCCTTATAAGCGGCACAAGTACGCTAAAGCTCCGCGAGGGAGGTAGAGAGCTTATTATCAAGTTTTATAGCAGCAGACTGAACACAAGACCCTATAATAGGTTACTTAAGGAACCAGAAGACTGTTAAGAGTTATAAGACGCGTATATTTAGCATCAGAAACAGAATAAACGTTACAGGAAAAACAAATATTTGCTTTAGTGCACTCTAAACAAGAAAATAGTTGTTAAGCAGCAAAACTTACTAACGCAATATAAACTAGCCCCTCTTTCGCATAACAAGAACATGGAGATGGCATTATCTTACCTAGTAACAGTATAGAGGAAACCATACGCGCACAACAAAGGGTTGAAAAAGAAGAAGATGCTTTAGGTATAATAAGTAAAGATATTAACTAAATTAATTAAACGGATATTATACCTCTAGTAGACAACTTGGAGATATTAGGAATCTTTAAAAACGAAGATAAAGAGGAGGGAGATAGTATTACAGACAGCTTAAGTACAATATTATAACTACTTGGAGAAGAGTTGGAGGAAGCTAGTTAGTTAATATAAGTATAGTCCAGAATAGATCTGGTGGAACCATATAACGAGAAATAGTAGCCGAGGTCACGTAGTGTAATTTATATAATCTATATAATCTATATAATCTGTGTAATCTATATGGAGCGTACAGAGCACACGTACCTTACGGAGCAAAGGGATTTCTTAGGCATAAGGTTGTATATTTAAAGGACTATAGTCTCTACCTAGATAGTTCTCTCTTTGTAGTAAATCTTAGAATATAATTGGAGTTAATCTATTAGGCAACTACTCCACTAGTTATTATTATATTGTTAAACTGTTTATACCTATATACCCAGCCTAATAATAGGACCCACCGTAGTTCCTACTACAAGGTTCCGTTATACTTAAGCTCCTCGCCCTCCCTTATTCCAAATAGAAATATATTAACTAACAAACATTATACTAGCTATAAACTGTAACTACGTAATATTACCTTATGTTACCAACACTGATTAGTGGTTAACTTTACTATTATACTATAGAATAGCTAGGTATTCCACCAAGAAGAGATAAGCCACTATACCAGTGCCACTCGTGCTAGAGAAAGCTGTCTTTTAAGGTTAGAACTGGTCCTAAACCTTAAATAGAACTCTTCCACAAATCTAAAGATCTAAAGGCTAGAACTAGTCCTAAGCCTTTCCTAGATTACAGATTCTTGCGTCTATTACGCAGAATAATACGCTTTACGAGTCTTCGCGATTTAAGGCTAGAACTGGTCCTAAGCCCTATAATTGCAAATATACATTATAAACGCGTACCAAATAACAAACGCGTACTAAACAACGAACGCGTACCAAATGATAATCCCTACCCTAATAACACTTCCCTCCCCCCGAAAACATGGCTACGCCTACCTTAAATAACTGGGAAGACTCCTTACCACTAGGGGTAGCTTTATACGCAAAACTTATTAATAAAGATTAGGACGAATTTACTATTAATATAACAACTTATACCGTAAAACAAGTTAACGGCTTTCTCCTATACTGTATTATATTCTACTAAAGTAGACACTACGCTAATCTACAGCTGTAGGAATATTTTAGGGAGGATTTTATAGGATAGACCGCCAACACCTAGGCACTTAGTAATGTTAATATTGTTTAGGATTTTCAAGACTTCCTTTATAGGAATAGGGTATATGTTACTAAAAATAGTAACCTAATTACCAGTAATATCTAGGCCGTTATTATTAGTACAGAAGAACCAGTATAGACGGAAGCTAAGATTATATATTAACTACGGAAACCTAGAACCAACCTATATTCTTTAAAAGGCAACTTTAATTTAGAACGAAACCCCTAGAACGCTACTATCCCACCTATAGGTACTCTCCCACCTAGAGGTGCTCTTTTACCTAGAGGTACTCTTTCTCTACCTCTACTGCCTCTAGCTCCTCTACCCTAGCCAACCAGTAAGCCTCTACTACAAGAAGTCACGAATCTAATAAAGGTATATTTAGACAAGGAGAAGAAGTTTAGAGGAGAATTATACAACATGCTCGGAACAAAACTATAGGTCTTTTATAACTGCTGCAGTAAGGTTAGAATCTAATGCCACTAGTTTTATTATGCTTTCTTAGTCATGTTAAAGGGACGGGCGGTGACATTTTATTATAACTATATTGCGGGTAGAAACTATAGCTTTAATATAATGCTTTAGCTCACTAGAGCCTACTTTAAGACTAATAAGAATCGCTAGCTTTATATATCTGAATGGCGGAAGACTATATTTTAAAGAGTTATTACTTCTAACTCGATAAAGACTTATTTAGAGTGCCTTTAAATACTCTTTAATAAACTCTAGAAAATCCAATATAGCCTTACTAAAACTTACTAAAATAAGAATAGCCTAAGGGACTAGGTTATCTTAGCCTGCCATAGTGTTCCTAAATGCAATTTGGCGCTATATAAACCTATAAATATATTTAAAGGAGTATATACCAAGCTACGCTCTGCTGTAGGTACTATAATACAAATATAAGAATCTTAATAGTTCTATACCAAAAACCCTACCTAACTAAGTATTCCTGACTAATATAATTATAACTAGACTAACCAAACATATAGTGGCCATAGTAGGGAATACGGCAAAGGGTACGATTAATGTTAACCATAAGGTAATTATGGAGGTTATTATAGAGGTTTATTTTAAAGTAATTGCTAGAAGAAGTGCTATATATATAAGAAGCTAAATTGCTGGTTAACTAAATACTCCCTTAATAAGCAAAAGGAGGCATATAATAAGTTCTATTAAAGTGTAAGAAATGTTAGAAATTATAAGGTTACTATAGCCTACTTTTAAAGCTTCCTAGTTCAATATAAAGGCGTAGAAGATCTTAAGGGTAAGGTTAATAAGACCAAACAGCTCCTTATAGATATAGAAATTAAGGACTACTTACCTAACCAATACTTTACTAAGTATAGTAAGGTAAATGGGACATAAACTATTGCTGTTCTTAATAACCAATCTACGCTCTACTCTATCACAAAGTTAGATATCTTTAACGAGCTAAGGAAGAGTTTTACATTCTCCTTTAATAACAGATACTTGGCGAACGTCTTCTATAGTATTATACCAGACACTAGAGCCGTAGGAGTATCTATAGTAGGAGAACCTTAAGTTTAAGCCCTTTAGTAGCTTAATAGCTCTGTTTAAATTAACTATTTAACGGTAAACTAATACACAATTTGTTTTAGTAAGGGTACTATAATCTCTCTTAGCACAATTAGGGTTTAAACCCCCTTAGGGTATATTACTTTTTACGTTATTCCTACAAATACCCCATTTCTATTTTGCATTAGAGATATAGACAAATTAGGCATTAAGCTTAATAACCTTAAGAATATACTTATTTAAGGAGATAATCGGGTGCCTGCTATACGCAAGTAGGGTTACCCCTAGTTGCTCCTTTATTAATTAGAAAAGAGTGTTGCTTAAAGCCACTTAACTAAGTTAGAGTTACGCCAACTACACTATCATTTTGGCCACCTATCTATTTATTAATTGCTTAGGGTTCTTTAGTGAACAGGCTATAAAGTTAAGGGTAAGGCAATTAAGCATCTTATAAAATACTGCTATTACTGCTAAATAAACTAGAAGTCTCCTAACCGATTTAAGTTTACCCTTAAAGATAACTATAACTTTAACTTCTATATTATCGTCAACGTTATATATCTTAGCGGCAAGCTAGTACTCTAAGTTATTAACTTCTTAACCTCCTTTTAAGCCGCACGATTCTTAAAGGATATATTAGCTAGGAACGCATAGAATACCCTTTAATTATACTAGATTAATATCTACCTAGGACCCCCTAACTAAATTATCTATAATATAGGAAAGAACTTTTTATCTACAGAGTTTTAACAATAGATAAAGGTAATGGCAATTAAAGTTAAGGAAGTTCCTATTAAGGCACATAATAGCGTTAGAAAAGTGGAGCGATATTATACGCCATTACGCTGCGTATATAAGATTATCTCTTTAGAACTAGAGGATGCTAGTAAAAAACTTACCTTATAAATGGCTGTTAAAGCCATTAACAATTCCGCTGGCCCAAATGGACTTGTACCTATATTGCTAGTCTTTAGCGCCTACCCTTAAATAACTAACAATTCTTTACTATCTCCCTCTATTATATAATAAGCTAAGGCTATTTATAAGGCAATAAAGGAGGTGCAATGTCTCTACGCTATATACTAGGTTAACGACGCACTAGGAATAAGAAATGGCCTAAATACCTTAACTACGCTTAATCTACCACTCCAGTCTAAGGTACGCGTATAGCGTAAAAAGGGAGGATGGTTAGGCCTATATTAACTCATTGCAATTAATGGTTAAACTTGTACTATTTAGATGCCTTATAGACCCACTTAATTCTGTTTAACCGTTATTAAGCCTTATACAAAGATAACAGTTTTGAGCCTTTATAGGATGCCCTAAAAGATACCCTAAAGGAGAACTATAATTAACGTACTCTAGAAGACAACTATAATCCTAATATAATTATAGTAGATATACCGTAACTATAACGCAGTAGAGGTTGCCTAAAGGGATTATAAAATTACCAACATCTTATTAATTTTAAAGAGCAATTTATTACCGCTATTAAGAATAGAATTAAGTTATTAATAGCCTTTATAACAACTAAGGAGAAGGCTGACTTTAAGCTTATAAAACAGCTCTAAAAGAAAGGTTATATTATAACTTCTAGAGCTCCTTTCTAAGTATTTAATAAGTAAGAGATTAACAATCTTATTATAAAAGGAGTCTTTAAATTTAAGAAGTATAACCCTATTAAGTTTAATAAAGTTCGTATTTTTAAGTTAAGAATGGTTAATAAGATTAAAGGTAAAACTATTAACGCCCTATTTAAGAAATTAAGGCTTATTATCCAAGGTTATAATAATAATAGTAAGAAGGTAATTCTTATATAATCTCCTATAATTTAACAAGCTAGTTAGCAAGTTATTATTACACTAGCTCCCTCCTTAATAAAGAATAGAATAGCAGTTTATTTATAAGATATTACTCAGGCCTATACCTAATTAGAGACACACCTTTAGTGCTTAATATTAGCATATCTTTTAGAGCAGATTCGTTACTAATATCCCAAAGATATAATTATAGTTGTGCTTAAGCCATTATATGGAATTGCAGAGGCAGGAACCTATTAGTGGGCTACCTATAGCAAGCACTATAAAGAGAAGCTTTTAATAACTACTTTTATATTTAACCTATGCTTCCTAATTATAACCATAGGAACTCTATTTGGAATTATTAGCATATAAACTAATAATATAATTATCTTAGGAGACGACTAATTCTTAGCTCTTAAAAAAGATAAGTTAGTAAAGGCAAATTTTATAGCAAAGCTAAAGGAAAAGCTTAATTTAACAACACTATTACTCTTTAATAGATGCACCCTCTCCCTAAATAAGGATTCTATTGCTTTGCGCCAAAAGGGTTAAAGTAAGAAGATTAATATTATTAACGCTAATTCCCTAAAGCAAGGATATGTAGAGTAACGCGCTTATAGAGCTTATATTACTTCTATTTATTAACCTAAGGCTTTATTTAATCTCTCTATTACCGCCCAATACTAGGAACTAACTAAGGATAATATTCTTGCTCTAAATAAATATCTTTTCTAGTAAATAAACTATTTTAATTAGAGACTACTTTATATACCTATTAATCTTCCCACCGTTAAGCTCTTTATATTTGTTAATAGGTTATTTATAAATAATAAAGATTTTAGCTCTTAGCTAGGATATAAAATTATTATTACAAACAAATCTACTAGAGAAAATAACTTTATAATCTACAGTAATCTTATCTATTAAAGCTTAACCAAGAGTAAGTATATCACTTAAAGCGTTCTAGCGTTAGAGATATATAGAATGGTTAGTAGAGTTAATATAGCAATTGCAATTAGAACTACCTTAAAGATAATTATAAATTAACTTAAACCTCCTGTTATCCCTATAATTATATATACCGACTTATATTCCCTCTATAAGTGTTTAGTTAAGCTTAGTACCACAAAAAAGAAGCGCCTTATAATTAACATTATAGCACTTCGGTAATCCTACAAACAGTAAAAACTCTTTAAGATTTAATAGATTAATGGTTAAAATAACCTAGTAGATATAATAATAAAGGCAAACCTAAATAAGGCTTTAGAAACGTTTGTTAACACAAATACTCTATATATATAAGTTAAAGGTTGGATTAAAAGGGAGTAAGAGTATAATATTCTATAGACTCTAATTTTAACTAGCTAATTAGGATTTTCTATTTTTATAATAGAAAATTACTATTGGCTCGCTTATAACTAGCGCCTTGGCGGCCCTAACACAATATCCACCCATAACTCCTAAGTAAGAAAGCGCCACGCGCTAAGAGGCAAATTTTGGGACAGCGAGACTTATATTGCAATAGCAATAGTAAGTAAGGAGGGTTAATATTTGTTACGCTAGTCAAGCAGTATTTATATCTAGATGGCAACCATAAAAGAAGAGTTACCAGTGTTGGGAATAAGGCAAGCAATCGTCACATACCGCCACGGCACTAGCGTGGCGAGGAGCCTTAAGCTCCTCGCCCTCCCTCATTCCAAATAGAAATATATCAACCAACAAACATCATACTAGCTACAAACTGTAACTACGTGATATCACCTTGTGTTACCAACAACTATACCTATTAGATAAAGGCTTTTAGCTTACCAAAAAACTCCTTAATTGGATTTAAGTTGGGTGAATAAGGAGGCAAATACACTAGCTTAACACCAAAGGCGTTAAAGAGAGACTTCATCCTTTCTAAATAATAGAAGCTGGCGTTATCCATAACTACTACAGATCGCTTAGCAGGAAAGCGATTACACTATAGTAGAAGAGTATTTACTGCCCAGAACTTAAAGCCTTCGCCATTTATCAAGCCTTTATATACTAAAGCTACAAGCACGCCGTTAATTGTATACGCGGGCAGTATATTAAGCCTCCTCTCAGCCCAATTATATAACGTATGCAAGACTAGTGCGATACTAGAGGGAGCCCAGCCAGTCTTCCATATACCTGTCTTTAAATCTACACCCAACTCATCTACAAATACAAGCTGATTGGCGGTATACTGTGATATAATGGCGAAATATATGTCGCGATTATAAGCGCTTTATTTAAGGGCTACCTAGCAATACTTCTTTGTGTAAGCTACTTTCTAAGCTCCGTCTGTAGAGGATCTAATTGGCTTACCCACTTTCTTATCCAGCCAGCCAAGTAGAGCTCTTAAAATATTATAGAGCGGCTTACTACAAGATTAAACGTGTTATAGATTAACCACTGTAACTCATCACTAAAGAGAGTTGGCTTCTTATCCAGCCATATTAATATCACCACGATTATCCGATTGCTTAGTAAAACTACCCCCCCTCACCGTTTAAAGGCGCCCGAGTTAATCCAAATATATGTAAGTTCCTCTTGATCGCGGTAATTAATTAGGGTATACAACTAGCAGCTAAGGCACACTCTGCTTAAGTTACTCTAAGTTAAAGAAGGTCCTTAATTAGGGCGTGCTAATATGGGCCCATTCGCGGAGCCATATTATGAATAGTACAGGTAGAAACCTTACGATATTTGACAAAGATCACAACACTGCAGAGGGAAGCCGGTCGCGAATAGCTTTAAGTTCGCCAAGATTAGGGGGTTCTTACAACCAAGCATATGGCTTCGCTACGATTACTATGTACAGTTGGTGGTGTCACGAAGTTCAAATAGATGAGTTCATTGATGAAAATGGGTTAATTGATTGATGATCTTATATCGTGTCTTTTTGACCTTAATCTGACGTGTCTTTAGTGACGTGTCTTCGTGCACGTGACTCGTGCACGTAACCCACACCTTTAGAGAATACAGATTATCTAACACACCCCCTTAGCTTTAAGCTCTTTGAGGTTAAAGCTAGCCACCTTCTCATGTCTGTTAATAAGTTAATTGAACCATAATCTTATCTAAATCCTTCCATCTTGCTCTAATACTGTCCCTTAGGTCCTTTAGTTGCTTCTCCTTATCTAGCTGCTCCTTAATATCTATTATCCCAATTATATTAACGAAGCTTTAAAACCTCTACTTAGGTAGGGCCTTTATAAGTCCATTAATAATTATCTCCTTTATTACTATCTATTAAAATTATACTTGTCTTATTACATATTCCTAACATAGCTAGTATTAATGGATGTTAACGTATTAGAGCTTTATAATTAGCTTTGCCATATCTTCTATAATTAGTTAAAGTGTCTGTATATTATTATATTTAATAATTAAGGGCTTGTTTAGGCGTAACGTTATTACTTTAAACAGCCTACTAATAAAGATAGCTTCCTTTGCTGTCTATAATAGGGCTAATAACTTAGCTTCTATACTTAACGTTATTACTATACCCTACTTGTTTGCTCTCCAGGCAATTGGCCCCCTAAATAGCTTTATAATATATCCTTATAAGCTCTTTCTGTCGACAGAGTTGTCTGCGAATGATATATTACTGGTATAGATAAATAATTGCGCTTTACCTCTACCATCTCTTTTGTTGTCTTGTCCTTTGTTACATATTCCTTTATCTCTCCCTCTACTGTTCGTTTCTTCCTTGTCTTCTTTATAGTAGATTACTCTGCTCCTCGTGCTATATAGGTACTGGATTACTCTATTTACCGCTTAATAGTGCTCTTAGCTTGGGTTCTGATTGAACCTTACCAGCTATAATACTGCAAAAGCAATATCTAGACGCGTTATAGTGGCTACATAAAGTATTAAACCCATTTTTCTCTAATATAGCATCGTAGAAGCTGCTTCTCTTGGTAGGGATATAGGACGGACTAGTAGGTCTATATTAGGGGACAAAAGCGTCAGACGGATCGATTAGTAATTAGTAAAAAGGAGTTCCGATTCTGCTATAAGAGTATCTAGAAGACGCCCTCTAAGATCTATCTTATACTAGTTAGCTACCTTCTTAATATAGGCTTTCTGGGATAGCTATAGAAGCCTCTAGCTATAATTATATAGCACGTGGATTCCTAGGAACCATTTTAGCTCGCTAAGTATAATGGAACCTTGTAGCAGGAACTACGGTGGGTTCTGTCAATAGGCTAGGTATATAGGTACGACAAATCAACAACGTAATAATAACTAGTAGAGTGGTTGCCTAACAGATTAACTCTAATTATATTCTAAGATTTACTATAAGGAGAGAACTATCTACGGTAGGGACTAAGGTCCTTTAAATACACAATTATACTCCTAAGAAATCCTCTCTTGTACGTAAGGTACGTGTTATACGTGTTATACATAGACGTATACTACGTATACTCTATACACCGCGTATAATATTATATGACTTGCTTACTATTCCTCGTTATATAGTTCCACCAAATCCATCCTAGACTATGCCTGTATTAACTAACTAGCTTCCTCCAACTCTTCTCTAAGTAGTTGTAACATTGTACTTAAGCTGTCTGTAATACTATCTCCCTCCTCTTTATCTTTATCCTTAAAGATTCCTAACATCTCCAAGTTATCTACTAGAGGTGTAATGTCCATTTAACTAGTCTGGTTAATATCCTTACTTATTATACCTAAAGCTTCTTCTTCTTTATAAGCGTAACGTTATGCTCGTACTATAGCTGCCATACTATTACTTAGTGAGATAATATTGTCTCCATATTCTTATTATGCGAAAGCGGGGTTAGTATGTGTTATAATAGCAAGTCCCTTATCTTAATAACCCTTATTTTACTTAAAGTGTACTAAAGCAAACGTTTAATTGTCCTATAATGTTCGCTCTATCTCTAACGCTAAATATACGCGTCCTATAACTTTTAATAGTCTTTAAGTTCCCTAAGTAACCTGTTATAGGGTCTCGTATTTAATCTACTACTATAAAACTTAAATCTAAGTTGGCCGCCGCGCATACCAAACTCTACTGTTCTGCTAAAGAAACCGCTTGGGCCCTTAAGGCTTAACGTCGCTCCTTTAAGTCTTAGCAGGTTACATTCACTCGGTTAACCCGTCTTAAGAAGGTTTATAAGAAGGTCCGTTTTAAGAAGTAGAAACTAGTTTAATAGGGTCTTAATAAACTAGGTAATAAAAAAATTAGCTCTCCTCCTACAAGGGAAACAACTTTAAGTAGCTTAGTAATTACTCCTCTTAGGTCCCCCTTAGGCGACTTATTCTTTAGCGATTCCTCTTTATTAATATTACCTAACCTGCTCTCTTTTAATACTCCCATACCTTTCCTATAGCTTTCTCTAGGTTGCTTAGTGGTTTCTAGGTAGTCTTACTATAGCCTATCTACTTTACTTTATACCACGTTTTATTGTCTACGTCCTTATAACTAATAATCTTTAAAATTTACCATTCGTCTTTCTCTTGCCCTCTATACGTGTCTGCCTTGTAGACTGGTGGTTTAATATTCCTATATGCTGGCTTTAGCATTACAACATGCTATATAGGGTAGATTTTCATTTTAGCTAGTAGGTTTAACTTATACGTAACTAATAAAATTCTTTACTTAACTTTAAAAGGTCCTAGTCTAATATAGTCCAATTTCTTACTTGGTCGTTAACTCTTAAAAATTTTGTATAGTAGCTACACTTTATCCCCCTCCTTAAGATCTGGTCCCTTAGATCTCTTAGCATTATAATACCTTTTTATTCATTCTTATACTAGTTTAGCTGTTTCTTTAAGGTCTATATAAAGATTTATTAACGTCTCTATTCTTTATTTAGCTGTGCTACTTGTCTTTTTTACTTAATATGGTGATAATAATGTTCTTAGCTTATATCCGTAATTTGCCTTAAATAGTAATGTTCCCATTCCTTTTTATAGTGTTGTATTGTATGCAAACTATATAACTGGTAATAATGATACCCAATTATTCTATGCGTGATTAATATAATGCCTTAGATACTACTCTAGTGTCTAGTTTAGTCTTTCCGTTTGTCTATCCGTCTGCAGATAATACGCTGTAGATATTACTGCGCGAACTCCTTGTTCTGCTAAAAATACTTCCTAAAATACTACTATAAATTTTGGATCTCTATCTGATATGACCTTTTCTGGTACTTTATGTCTTGTGAATACTTCCTTTATATAGATTCTAGCGACATCCTCTACTAATATCTCTTTAGTGTATGCTATAAAGTATCCCTACTTTATTAGCTTATCTACTATTACTAAAATTGCGTTATAATCTTGTCCTGTAATAGGATCTCTTAACTTTGGTAACTTAATAATAAAGTCCTATAATATAACTTCCCATGGTCTTTCTGGTGTCTTAACAGGTTGTAGCCCTCTATACGGCTTATGCCTTATTGGTTTATTTATTTAGTAATCTAGATATTCCTTTATAACTTATCTTACTAGTCCCTAGATTCCTTAAATAATGTACTCCTCTTAAAGTCTTAACACTAAGCCTGTAGCTCTGTTATGTTCTTGTGTTATTTTCTTATAGAATTCCTTAATAAATTCTTCTATAATAGACTTAGGCATATACGTTGCTTTTCTATTTTTATATTGCTCTAAGTCTAGATCCTCTACCTGTGCTTCTTAGATCTTCTATATCTATTTACTCTCTAGTAATTTATAGATCTGACTTTCCTTAGTTGCTGTAATCTTTGGATAATTATACCTAATTAATCCGTCTTAATCTTTTCGTAATAAAGCTCCTAATAGCTTTTCACTACTCTATAGTTCAGCCTTTCTGCTTAGAGCGTCTGCTTATGCATTGTCTGTACCCTTAGTATACTAAATTTCAAAATAGTATTCTATAAGCATTTCCGCCTATCTAACCTGTCTTTGGTTGAGTTCCTTTATTGTTAGGAATCCTATAAGGTTCTTATAGTCTGTCTTTACTATAAATGGTTTCTCTATACCTTATAAGAATGCTCTCTATTTCTTAAATGCTGTAACTATACCTAACAACTCCTTATTGTAGATGTTATAGTTTAACTCTAGTAGTGTTATCTTCTAACTGTAGTATGCTACTGGGTGCCATCTATCTTGATATCTCTATAGGAAGTACGCCCCTAGTATAAAGTCTAATATATTTGTTTCTACAACCGTCTTTAGACCTAGTTAATAGATCTTAAGAACTGGCTCCTAGGTAAATAACTCTTTAATTCTTTTAAATAGTTCTTATTATTCCTTTCCTTATGCCTACGGTTCTTCTTTCTTTATTAACTATATAAACGGCTTAATATCCTATAACTATTGCGCTATAAACCTTCTATAGTAATTACAAAACCCTAGGAACGATTTTAACTGTATAACATTCTCTAGTTCCTACTAATTTACTATAGCCTTAATCTTCTTTGGATCTATGCTAAGTTGGCCTAGTTTAATAATAAATTTAATAAAATTAGTTTTCCTAGTAAAGAACTCGTATTTCTTAATCACTACTAGCATCTTTTCTTCTTGTAGTCTCTTTAAGACCTATTTAATATGTTCTTTATGCTCTTCCTTACTCTCTAAGTAGATAATAATGTTGTTAAGGTATGCTATAACAAATTCATCTAGGTATTCTCCTAATATACTATTAATTCACTTCTGGAACATTACTAGTGCGTTTATAAGCCCAAACTGTATAACTAATGGCTTATATAGTCCTTCCTTTAACCTAAAGGCTGCCTTCTATTTATCGCCTTCCTTGATTCTAATCTAATAGTACACCTATCTTAGATCTATCTTTATAAAGATCTTTACGTTACCTATCCTGTCTTAGATTTCGCTAATTAAGGGTAAAGGATACCTATCCTTTTTAGTAATACTGTTTAACTGTCTATAGTCTATACACATCCTGAGTTTTCTGTTTTTCTTTGGGATAAATAATACTAGATATCCTACTAATAACTATAACAGTCTAATGTATCCCTTTTATAAGTTCTCCTGGATAAACTCCTTAAGTGCTACTAACTCTGTTTTAGTAAGCTTATAGACTAGAAAGAACTTTAGACTTATTTCCTCTTTTAATTCTATCTTATGGTTCTAAGCTATATACTTTAACAGCTTCTCACTTTCTAGTAACTATAACTTTTTACTATACTTATGGTATCTCTTTGGTATATAACTTAAGCCTCGCTTAGTCTCTTTATATGTCGCTCTAACTTGGTACTATATTAACTTGGTTTACTGTCGCACTTTGTGCCGTTATGTATTTTTAATATTGACTTAACCTATAACCTAATTAATCTTTGGATTATACTTTTGTAACTAAGGCATTCCTAGTATCGCCTTATCCTATCCCAACGGTAGGATATTAAAAGATATTCTAACTAGTCTCCCTTTAATAGTTATCTAAATAGGTCCTATTTTAAGATTAATAACGCCTCCTCTATAGGCTATCTAATCTCCTAAAATTGTTATAAGTGGATACGGGTATTTCTTCTGTCTATATAGTAACCCCATTCTCTCCACTGCCTTTGGTGATATGTGGTTTCTTATTGCTCTACTATCTACCAATACTTTAAATTGCTGATCTTGCTACTTAGCTTTTAAATTTAGGTATTGTTCTTAAATTTCTTTAAGGGTCTAAGGCTCTAATACTAGTTCCCTCTGGTTTTATATACCTCCCCTTTTCCTAACTATTAGCTGCTTAATCCTGCCTATACTTGGTCTAACTTTAACTAATACTTAGTTCATTTCTTTTCCTCTATATACTATAGATAAGTGTTCTTTAGGTATTTCCACCACTATTATCTATCTAGGTACTCTTCCGTAAGGAATCTTCCTAGTTAAAGTATTAAGTCTCCTTAACCTTATACTTCTACTAGGTGCTAACTATATATATACTTGGCGTTCCTAAACCACTTTTCCTCTAGTGCCTAATATATCCTTATTAGGTACTTCCGGTTCTTATCTTTAGGTGCTCTATGTATGTTATACGTGTTATCTATATAAGCTATCTATAATAGTATATAATGCGCTATATATTTTAGGTTAACTTTTAGTTTATCTTTATTTTTAAGTTTAAATCTATACCTGGTTAACCTAACTACTAGTATCTCTACTGTGGGTACTAAGATTTGTTGCTTACTTCTCTAGTCCCTAGACCTCTCTTCTAGGTTCCTTAACATTATAATTAATGCTCCTTTAATATAACTTATGCGTTTCTCCGTAATAGGTTAGTTTTAGACAACTTTTTTATCTAGCCATATATAAAAATCTTCCTATTTGTTATTATGTTATTGCCTATACCACTTTCCATACAACTGGTTTAGTGTGTATGGTCTATCCGTTAGAAAGTACCTTGTTATTACTGTATTATAATATCCTTTAGTATGTCTTTCTTTAAACCTAGTTAGAATATCTAGATCCTTTTCTTATTCTAGTTTATCTAACCACTTTACCCTAGGTATCCCTGCACTTAGCTTATTAGTAACTCTTTATATAGGTGCTCTATCCCTTATATAACCTGGCGTAGCTAATCTCTTATCTAGCTTTTACTCTTGCTATATAATGATTCTTATTCTAAACTTATCTATAGTTTCTTGTTTTCTGCGTCTTGTAGCTGGATTCTTATAGTTGTTTTACTTTTTAATCCTAGTATTAACTTTTTAATCTTTAGGCTAAACACTGTATTTACCTAGGATTGCTAACGTTCTTATTTGTTCCCTAAACTTGTAGTTCTTAAACTTGCGTCCTATACTTATTTGTTTGTTACTAAACTGAGTTACTGCCCTTTCCTATCGGTTTTCGTCTGTTGTGGGTCCTTAGGTGTGTCTTATCTTACTTTAAAAATCTTAAGCTTCTTTTATCTTTTCTTAAGAATCTTAAGCCTGTGGCCTTTTGCCTTTATTAAGTAATAAGCTAGTACTAGCAGTTATCTACTTACTTAGTTTCTTTTAAATACTGCTCCTATTGTCTTGTAAAGCGATGGAAATTGTATCTAATAGTATCGCTATACCCGTTACTAAACCTTATTTGGTAATGGTCTTAGTCTCTACTTCTATTATGTTATTAAGGTTTAAGTGCTCCTAGTTAGCCTTCTTTTTGTCCTTATTACTGTTAATTAATAAGTACTCTAACTCCATTATTATTACTACTAATCTTTATCCGTATATTACTGTAATATCTTAATCTAGCTTATAGAGTTAATTTTATTCTTTATCTAACTCTCTGGTTCCTTAAAGTCCTTTTAACTCTGGCTTTTATAGCTAATAGCTTGCGCCGTACTTAGCGTCCTTATAAATTTAGCATGTGTTGTTATAACAATACGCAAAACTGTTAATTAAACACTCTTTTATTCCTTGCAGTGCACTATTGTCCCTCTATATATACGTGCTGTCTGCTGGTCTGGTTCCCTTTACCATATAGTTACTCTAACCACCTTTATAGTCTCTAGTAAAATAACCCTGTTTTCTATAATTTATGTAAGCTCTATCTTTAAACTATCTTTCTTGCTATAGAGTCCGCCTAAACGTCTTCTACTGTTAAGATCTCTGGTTTGGCCTCTACTCCTTAGTCCTTTAATTACTTAATCCTTAACCTCTAGGTTTTTATAGTTTCTTTTCCTATCTTTGGGTTTCTTTGGTACCGCTTAGGTCTATTAGCTCTGCGCTATTTCATAGTTTTTAACTCTATGTCTGTCATTGCGTACTCTATGCCTTATATAACTGTAGAACTCTGTCTTGCCCTCTCTTAGCTTGTTCTCTTTAATAGATTCTATTATTAATCTTTATTAACTGATCTATTAACTCTCTTAAAGTATCCGCATCTTCTATTAGGATAATTGCGTTTTGGACTTTAGCCTTAAGTCCCTATTTATACTGTGCTATAAGCGCCCTATTGTTCCACTTAACCTGCGTGGCTAGTGTTTAAAACTGTGTTGTATACTTAATTGCTAAAGTGCGTTATACTAAGTTCTAAAGCTTTTGTTTCGCTATGGTTGTGGCTTCCGGGTCTCTAAATATCTGCGTTAGTTGCTCTGCAAACCCGTTCTAACTAGCAAATATATACCGTACGTCTTAGTTAGTAGTTGTTATACCATTAGCCTATATTTCCGTAAGATATAGCTTAAACCACTTAAGTGCTCTCCCCATTAGGAATAACCCTGCATAGGCTATTTAATCCAATAATATTGCTAACTTCGCTCCTTTCTATACTACCTTAAAGTGCATTTGCGTAAGAAATCCCTTAAGCTTTAACTTCTCTCCTAAGAATTATTTAATTAAAGGTAACTTAATCTTTACTACTCTAATTCCATTAATGCGTTCTTTAAGTATCCTA